>Ga0075480_10003230_pt1 | contig 10486 bp, 12 predicted proteins | sample DEB08_DNA_7_FD_81590 | JGI IMG/M metagenome (GOLD analysis project Ga0075480, IMG submission 81590) | Aqueous microbial communities from the Delaware River and Bay under freshwater to marine salinity gradient to study organic matter... | ecosystem: Environmental > Aquatic > Marine > Coastal ...
AGTGCTTGGGGGCTGCTAGTACCGATGCCCACGTTGCCTGTTGAACTTACTGTAAGTAATTGCGCTGCTGAGTCGACCCTATCTAGATTAAAAGAGTTGGTTGATGAGTCGATGCGAAAGCCATAATGAATTGTGCTGTCTGAAGGCTGTACACTTAGAGCAACCGCTCCTGCTGTATTGCTTCTTGCCCGTCTTGCTTGTACGGAGCCGCTACCGTCCCGTGGTAAATAGAGGTGCGTGGTATCAGTGCTGTTGAGCGTTGTTCCAATGAGTAACGCATTTGCAGACGCACCTGAGTATTCAAAAAAGCCGCCTAAATCTGCGCTGCCGTTTTTCTGCTCATAAAGTTCTAATCTAACAGCTTGGTCAACGCTGCTTGAAGAAACTGTCAAGGTCGGGTTGGAGTCAACAACGTGCAGAACTTCAGAAGGCGTAGTCCCGATGCCCACACGTTGCGATGAATCAATTGTCATGGCGGTCGTTGGTGAACCGCCAGTTCGGAAATTTAGAAACCCTGTGGTGTTGTCAATGTAACTGTTTGACCCATCGTGATATAGCTGTAGATCAGAACTATTCCCTAAGATTACTTTTTTGCCATCATTGCCTTTGAAAAGGCCGCTTTGATGAAATTCCCACTGATTGCCTCCAGCAAAGGCGATTCTGAGACTGTGGTTGTTTTGTTGGTTGATTACGTTATTAGACCCGTCGTGATAAATCTGCAAGTCAGAGCCAGCGCCAAAGATGGCCTTACTTGAGTCCGCAAACGTAACGTCATCACCAGTGCCTACCGCAATGTCAGTCCCGCCCGTTGCGTTACCCGCAGCCAGCACTTCTGCGAGCGTATCGGTAACGCCAGGATCAACACCTGCCAATGCGTCAACCACAGCCGCGCCAGATCCCGACCCAGTGAAATAAAGAACCGCTGTCTTCCCAGACGCCACAGTTACCGTAGCCCCTGATCCCTGCTTGATGACCAGCGACTGTGAGCCTGTCGTGGCATTCTCTATGTACTTCACCTGATTAAAGGTGTTGGGTGCAAACGTGAGCGTGCGTGTCGCAGTCAGCGATACGCTGCTGGTGATCTTGAGATAACTAGACTTCAGCGCGTCTATGGACGCGCCATCGTCTGAAAGCGTGAGGGTGGCGTTTGCATCCGAAGTAAGCTGATGCGTGCCGAATCCGAATACCGATGCAATGTTGGTAACGGTCTGGTTAAGTAGCGTGCCCCATTGGCCTGAGTTGCCGCCGCTCTCCTGGAGCCGCATTTTGAGTCTCGCGTCGAATAAGTCTGCCATTGTTAATTCCTATGCCGCCTCTTGCCAGTTAGTCGATGCAGCTGGTTGCTCGGTGAAATCAGTGCTTGCACTGCTTGCCGCAGTGAATGAAGTAGATGCAGCTGATGCTGGGGTGTAGCTGGTGCTGGCCGCTGGCTGCTGGGTGTAGGTCGTTGATGCGTTGCTCTCAGGCTCCCATTTCTCACGGCCTGATACGCTGACGCTAGAAGTCGCCGCGATTGTCGCAGCGCCAAAGTGATACTCGCCGCCGATGATCGTGACGGTTGATGTTGCTGTGATCGTTGCAGATGCCGCGACGATAATTTGCGCAGATGCAGCGACGCTGCTGCTTGCCGCAATGCTTGCGGCAGCATCCGCGACACGCTCGCCAACTGCGCTGACGCTGCCTGCAGCACTGATCGCGCTCGCCGCTTCAGCGATACGAGCCGCTGATGCAGACGTGCTAGACGATCCAGAGATCGTTGTGCCTGCCACTGCGACTCGCTCGCCAGCTGCGCTAACAGACGACGAGGCTGTGATTGTTGATGCGCCAGCTGCGAGGCGATGTCCCGCAGCGGTGACAGCAGACGACGCAGTAATCGCAGCACTCGCATCCACAACCGTGACGGCTGACGCTGAGACGCTGCTCGCTGCTGTGATTGATGCAGATGCGCTCTGTACCCTAGCCGCTGTTGCCGCCAAGGTAGAAGCTGCTGTAATTGTGCTAGTAGCAAAAACAACGCGATTAGCAGCAGCACTAACGCTCGCAGAAGCCGTGATGGCAGCTGCCGCGTTCTGAACGCGAGTGCCAGCGCAAGCGAGCGCACCCGTGGCAGTGATCGTTGAAGCGCCATCTTTATAGCTCCATACGTTCCACTTGCCAGAGTTGTAACTGCCATTGCCGTAACCTTGGCTCATCTAGTCTAGGTCAATGTCCAGATCGCCCGCATTTATGCGGAAGACATCGCCCGTGCTGATGGTCTTGCTTGCGCTAAGATTGTTCCACGCTAACAGGTTGGTGGAACCTGATGATGAGTCGAACACGCCAACAGCTACAATCGTGCCCCACGAGCCTGTGGCCGTGGGCCACTCTACTGCTGAGCTATTTGTTGCTTGTGCGCCAGTCGTTGTGAATGCACAGCTTTGCCGTGCGTATGCGCTGCCGCTGAGCTCGGTACCGCCGCCCGCGTCTGTTGGGGCAGTCGTGTAGAGAGCTAAATAAACGGTAGAAGGGCTTGTATACGCCGTATTAGAGAACGTGTGCGCGAGCAACTTGTTCTCAAGATAGTCACTAAAACCTGCCATCTAAATTGTCCTGTTAGATTAACCAAAGGCAGGAATCTTCATTTTTGAAGATGTCTGGCCTCTAGTCCTTTGATTACTAATGTTCATGTCTTCAACCATGCGGTTATAAAGACTTGCAATCGTTGGCAGGCGCTCGTCATCACGTAAGTAAGGCGTTGCTTGGATCAGTGACCCATACAGATAGATGTCAGGGGAAAGAGAAAGTAACCAGTTACTTGTATTGCTATCTGATAAAGCAGCTAACTTAGCGTAGTAGATCAGCTCTGCCGTATAGGTAGTGTCCGGTGACGGGTATACTTCTATCTCTGTGCCCACATGGGCAAAGTAACGAGGACGCGAGACAGCACTGGATGCTGCTCGCTTCTCGTTGATTGTTTCAATCGTTACGTAGTCAAGGGGTTGGATTGGGTCAGTATCCAGTATTAACTGAACGGTCTGCATCCAATCACCAGGCGTGGCGGAAAACCGTGAGTCTATGCTCGCAGTGCTGCGCGTAACCATAGAACGATGTCTAATCGATCTATTGAACTGCGCTTCAGCGAGAGCAATAAAGTCAGGTATTACTGAAGTTAAATCGTCTCGATTCAACCAATCAGCAATAGAAGACTTCAACTCACTGTAATTCGTAATTGCCACTAAACCTTTCCACCCCTTGTACGAAATGCTCGGTTTTCAGGATCGTTAAGCCATTTCTTAAATTTCTTTTGATCCTGCACAATCCCTTTTTGCCTCAACTCGTGAAGCAAACTAAGCGGGATCGACGCGACCTTAGTTCCCAGCCCCTGACCCCACGAGTGATGTTTATCAACCTCGTTAAACTGTCGTTTATTGGCTTTAACAATGTCCGTTACGTCGGTCTTGGTCTGGATGACTACCTTGTCATCCGACCTGCGACCACTCGTAGACTCTTCAAAACCGTATATCGTCTCAGTCTTAGTTAAAGGGTCATAAGAAAGCTGTTTCTTAAACTCTGTCATGCCGATCCCGTTAGATTAGGAAGCTGAAAGGTCAGCGATAATGCCTAAGCCCTTTTCTTGGTCGCATCGCAGCGAACCTTCAAAAATGACCATTTCTTTATGCGCGTCACCAGTCTTAGCCAACTCAACGTTCTGGATATTTCGCAGAACAGCAAGTGACAACAGATCAGGATCTACAACATACGCATCGCGCTCACGCTGGAAGCGGTTAGGAACAATGTTCACTGTTCCGAAGTCGCTCATGTACACATCAGCCGCCCCAACAATAGTGGTAGGGCCATCTGAAGGAGCCATGTAGCGTTGTGCTGCGATACCAGCGAAGCCTGAAACGACAGTCTTGTTGTATGGGCCAACCATCAACATGTCAGGGCTGCCACCTTCCGTATAAACGGACTGCAACACTGTCTTTAACATTGCTTCAGTGAATGCACGCTGAGTGCCATCGGTACGAGCTGCGTTTACGACGCCGCCAGAAGTGGTCGGATCAGCACCGCCAGTACCTTTGCTGGTGTTTGTTTTGATGTAAGCGGAAAGAGATGCACCCTTACGCGCTGCGCTGGTTGAACCAGCTGCAGCTGCTTGGTTTACACCACAGATATTAAATTCAATATCTCGCTTCAGCTCGTTGCCTGCCTTAACGAGTAAGTAGGCTCGGCGGTTTGCGTTGCCAGCCGAATCAATTACTTCCATGTTCGATGCGATGATGAAATCCTTACGCATGATCTGGGTGTAATTCCCGATTCGTACTGTCGGGGTCACAGCAGTAAATGACGCTAGGTCATCACCATCTATCTGAGCATTTGCAGCCGCTGCCGCAAGCTCATCTTGGCTCCACTCATAAAAAGTGTTAGATACGCTGTCACTACCAATGTTAGAAACAAGAGGAGTTTCTTGGGGCGATATGTTGAAAACCACATCGGCTAATTCCTCTCGGATGCCTACCGCGCTATAACGGGTAAACGTGTTTGATACGATACTCATAGTTAAATTCCCTAAAGATCAAGAAGCTTTGCTAGTTCGACCGCATCTTGGAGGCGGCCTGTTTTTTGCAATCTCTGTCCTTGTGCTTGTGCGATCTTTGTTTGGGAACGTTTACGAGTAGAGCGGCCTGCAGATCCTGCTTTAACAGTGCGCTTCTGCTTAGGCTGGGCTTTTGTTCGAGCCTTACCCGTCGCATATCTACGCGCCATTTCAGCGAGCTCTACATGCTTAGCCTTGACCAACGAGTTGATCTCAGCTTCCTCTAATCCAAAATCGATAAGCCACTCACGCAGCTCAGAAGAACCTCTCTCAAAAGACTTATCATCAGACCACTCAGGTATGAGATCCCTGACTTTGCCTTTCTCTTCAACGATCAACGCTTGCAAAACCCTCGTTTGCTCCGCTTGTAGCTCTTGCGACAATCGGTTTTGCTCAGAGGCGATTCGACCAAGCTGGTCTTTTCTCGCCTTGCTTTGTTTCTCGTACAGATACTTCTGCTTGCTTGCCTGAACTGGATTCTCTTCAAACAGAGCATCCCAGTTTGGCTCCACACCTTGCTCTTCAATGAGCAAGTGATTTTGTAACTTCCCAAGCAAATCGGCGTAGGTAGCACGCTCTTGTAAGATTGCTTGTTGGTGCGCTTCAAACTCTTTCCTCTGCGAGGCTAGTTCTTGCGACTTTTTGGTATAGCTTGCTTGGCGCGAGTAGCCTTTCTTGAGCTCGTCCAGATCTACTTCGACTTCTTCGCCATCAACTTTCAGCGAAATTCGTTCGACCTCATCGTCCTCTTCGTAGCTTTCTTCTTCATCCAGCAATTCGGCATCGTCGATCTCTGTCTCCGCAGATTCATCTTCAAATACCTCGCCCTCGGCTAATGCCTCGGACTCGTTTCTTGGCTCTTCTTCGGTAGCTTCGTTTTCACGATTACCATCAGCACGATCCAACATAAGCGCAGCTGCGCTGTTAAGGTCGAGCCCCCCTTCAGGGATGTTCAACGCTTCACTCATCCGTCCTTCCTACTTTTGTAGTTATCTAGTTGCGCGTTATCCGCAATGGCGCGCAATCTCCTGAAAAACCGCTTCATGCCTAAGAGCTCGGAGAAAATTTCCTCACGATTCTTGTGCTCTTTTGCTAAAGACCATTCTTCAAAAAGCTGTCGTTCCAACGTGTCGATGATGTAATCCATCGTTGGATCTCTTAAAAACTCTTGCACTCGTGTCGCTGCATACTGGTCATCCATTTTGAACAGACCTCAAAAGCTCACGATCCTTGTCCGTTTGCGCTCTGATCTGAGCAACATCAATCTGAGTGCCGTACCGAGCCTCTAGCTCTGCAATCTTCAGCAGAGTCTCGGAATCATCCTTGTCGCGTAATCGGTCATCGTTACGCATCATTTCCTCGCGTCTGAGCTCCAGCTCAGCCGCTTTCTTCTGTATGTCAGCTTGGATGCTCTGCATCTGTACTTCGGCAAGCATTTCGTTAACGTCTGGCTTTTGCTCCTGTTGCGGAACGCCTTGGAACATCGCTGGGTCAGAAAAGAAACGACTGGGATCTTTGAAGCCCGCAAGCTCAATGATCTGGGTCAGGGTTTGGTAATACTGCTGCACAGTAACCAAAGGATTCTGGGGGCCGAGCTGCTGCAAGATCTGCTCTTGCTTAGCTGCAATCTGCTGCAACATGCCCATACGCTGAGCATCATTAGAGCCACCTAAAGCAACGTTTGAGACGACATCCATAGATGTCGTCCATGAACGAGGGTCAATAGGTACAAAATCATTGCGTAAACGCACCATCCGCTGCTTGTCTTGGTGCTTAACGACCAAGCGGTAGATGCCCATGAACAGATCTTTCATGCCTGTCTCGGCAAAACCACGCGCAATCATTTCTGTGCGTTGCTGCGAGGCCGATATGGTTTGCGCTACGGCCAGATTCGTAGAGCTCTGCAAAGCAGAAGGATCAAGGCCATCACTAGCGCGAGAAATGCCTGTACGGTTTTCACGCACTAAATCCATGTACTCCAACATGCTGTAGGCTTCTTTGCCGACAAAAGGCACGTTGAACGGAGTAACAGCGCCTGGAGCCCTCATACGAATAATGCCGCCGACCTCTGTGTTTAGGAGATCGTCGATATTCGCTTGCCCCTCAACAAACGCCACTCGTGGATGCGTAGACAGAGCTAAAGAATCCAAGCTTGCTCGCAAAACCATCGACTTAACTTTCTGTAAATCAGAAGTTACGTCGGCAACGCTCATACCAAAGAACGTATGCGGCTCTTTGTGACAGTGGAATACAGCAAACGGAACATGGTCAGTCGGTGTGTTGTTAATGACCTCAAACGACTCACCAATCGTGCAAACCTTACGTAACTCTGCGCGGTTATCGCCATCTGCGTCCAAACGCACATAACTCTCGATATACAAAGCCCGACGCATAGTAGGGTCAGTGTTATCGCTGTAGTTCGTCAGGGTAGGGTTGCGAACATCCGCTTCTGGGTTAAATTGAAAGTCGTCGTCATGCGTAGCGTACTTGGCGACCATATCGTAGTCGTAACCCATCTCTACCAACTCACTCAAAGTGATGTAACGACGGTGCGCAACAAGATCAGCCGTATGCACATCCCGTGCATTACGGCTGATTAGGAACTCTTCAGGAGGTACAGATTCAATCTTGATCTGACCCTTATCAGAAACACGAGAATAAGAGCCGCTGTAACCGCTCGACAAAACCGTACCGTCTTCAGCAACCTCTTGCTCTGACTCGATGCGGTTGATCTCTACAGTAGGATCAGAGTTAAGTACCGCGATCTCTTTGTCGCCATACCCATCGAAGTCATAACTAACGACTTCCTGACTGTCATCCCAATAAAACTTAACGAAGCCCGCCTTCTTCATCAGCGAGTCTAAAAACGCATCGTAGAGAACTTGGTACCCGTGGTTGTCACGGTTAACGATGTAATTGACATAATCGGTTGCCTGTTTGGCAACCTCTATGTCCTCTGGGCCTTGTGGGGCAAATTCGACGGTGTGCTCACCGCTAAAGAAAACCCGCATAAGAGAGGGCATGATCGCTTGGATGGTGTCGCGCACATCGAGCGATATGACTTGAGAACGACCTTCCTCTTCATTCCCAAACTCATCGCCAAGATAATACCGCTCAGCTTCAGCCCTTACCGGACTTACAACAGAATCAATAAAATCAATAGCGTCATTGAGCTGACCCGCAAGAATCCCTTGGACTTCATCATCTGAAAGCCCTTCATTGATTTCGAGCTCTTCTGTATAGACTTCAGCCATTCTTCTTCTTTGTACTGGGTTTCTTGGGTGCTTCCTTCTCGGATTTGTCGCGCTGTAGGATTGCATCCACAGCCTTCGCTGCGTTGCGGCGACCTTGTACGCTGTCGTACCTATATCCGCGCATAGAAAACACCAGGGTTGAACCTACCTAGAAAAATGTTACCTTAAAGGTAACACCTGAAACAAGAAAAAAACGAGTTTTTCTTGAGTGAATTGCGAAAGTGCAAGGTTTGCGAAAAGAGCAAGCCGCTGGACAAGTTTTATTCCAACAAAGGCTATAAAAGCTATACATGCAAGGCATGTAGGACTGCTCAGAACAATAAGCGCAGGAACTCGTCACATGTGGAGTTTCTTAAACAAGCGCACACATCTCTTAAATCTAGCCGAACTAAGCAAGGCTTTGAATTTGTAGTGAGTGTGGACGATCTGTGCGATATTTGGGACACGCAAAACGGTAGATGCGCGCTGAGCGGGGTGCTTATGACACGCCACAGAGATAACACGGGCGTCAAAGACACCAACGCATCAATAGACCGGATAGATCCAAACGAGGGGTATTACAAAAGCAATGTGCAGCTACTTTGCTGGCGGGTAAACCAAATGAAGCACAACATGACCGAAGCGAGCTTCTGGTTCTGGGTGCGTAACTGTAACGACCATCTGGAGAGCCGAGCTGAAGATTAAAATAGAAATAGACGACTTTAAGGCTGGGCAGATTCTTAAAATCGCACTCGATGATGACTGGATCGTCATTGAGGATGACGATCCAGACCCAAGCGAAGAAGACGAGCCCAGACTGAAGCTATTTGCTAAGGACGCGCAAGCTTCTTGATTCTGCTTTCTTCAAAGCTTCCTGAAGATACTGAACGACTGGCTGTAAGTCTTTTACGTCACCAGAGTCCCTGTACTTAACGAGCACCGTCAAAAGCTCCTTAATCCTTTCCCTGTCGTCCATCGTCCCTCCTTGGATCGTCCTTAACAGCGAACCTGAGATACCAAATAGCCTTACTTAAATCCTGATCCTCTTTGCCCTTGCGCGTATGCCGCCAAATGTACTTAAACGCGTTCAATACGCAGTACCAACGAACTGCTGTGCGCCCAAAGACGAACAACATCACATCAATACACTCAATATCATCCAACTTATAATGCGCTGGTTGCGACACCTCATCACTCATACAACACCCCGTATGTTGCGCTTCAGAGGCTTAGTCCAAGCCGAACCTGCAGAACGACCCTTCAGCCCAATCGCTGCGTCAGATGCAAACGTCAAACACAACGCGTCGGCCATGTCGGGCGAGGGCAGGCCACGCTTACGCATCTCATCCTTACTCTCTAACTTCAAACGACCCGTAGACGTATATTGATAACGCGGCGAGACAAGCTCAGACAGCAACGTCGCATCCTCAGTCATGCTGACCTCACGACTCTCTAACCAGCTCTTCAACTTGAACCAGAGCTCACAGCGAAGGTTCAAGTAGGTGCTCCCCATACTCGGAGACTCAGCAGTATTAATACCGACGCAGGGGAGCCCCAGCTCCACCAGTCGGTCAACTAATCCACCACCAACACCAATAGAATCCACCAATATCTGCTCTGGGCGATCTCGACCACCCAACGCGTCATATTCAGCCTTGATAGCGCCTGTAAGCTGCATTAGGTCTAAATTACGCCACTTCATAAACCCAGTAACGACGCGGCCTCTGCGCTTACAGAGCACGCTGTAATCCGAGCCAAAACGAGCTACGTCAACGCCAAAAACTAACGGCACCTCTTCATCAATCGGAACCTCACGATCAAACGCTGCGTCCACCAACGACAAGGGGATAACCGTGTTGTCATCAGCTTCTGGAAATTCACCTAAAACACGCACCCGATACTCGGTGCTGTTCTCTTCGTATCGAAGCTTCATCTCTTCGATGTACTTAGGCGTCACCCTCGGTGAGTCCAAACACGACACCTTGCGACGCCACCATTGGTCGGCCATACGGTGATGCGTGTCAAAAAAGAAGCCAGAAGTACGAGTAGGGTTGCCCAGAAGGATCGTTACAGCATTCTCTGCAGTCATAGACCCATAACCCGCCTCAAAAACAGGTTCTGGTACACCAGAAGCCTCATCAACCAACAACAAACAATGCAACGAGTGTACGCCAGCCAAAGACTCAGGATTCTCAGCGCGGCTGAACCGCGCTGAGATCCACGCCTCAGTAGGCGATGCCTTCAACATAATTCGGTCTGACTTGTGTTCCAACAAGTTACCGAGCACCGGAGGCAGCTCCTTCAGCCAAAGCTTCACCTCGGCAAACAATCCATCCATCAACTGATGCGAAGTGGGGGATGTACACACTATTTTGACTGGGTATCGCGTTAAGAGAAACCAGATCATCGCCCATGACGACGCCGCTGTTTTGCCAACACCGTGCCCAGATCTTATTGAGATTCTTCTCTCACCCATTGCTATCGCATTCAAGAAGTCGGCCTGCCAAGTGTCTGGCGTCACATGCAGCACATTCTCAACAAAACCGACTGGGTTAGAGTGATAAGTCTTTACGAATTCAAGAAACGGATTATCACTCATCAATTAACCTCTTCACTTGCGTATGGCTCACCTTGATAGGTTCGCCATCCGCATCCTTAAACTGCTGCTCAATAGACG
>Ga0075480_10003232_pt1 | contig 10482 bp, 8 predicted proteins | sample DEB08_DNA_7_FD_81590 | JGI IMG/M metagenome (GOLD analysis project Ga0075480, IMG submission 81590) | Aqueous microbial communities from the Delaware River and Bay under freshwater to marine salinity gradient to study organic matter... | ecosystem: Environmental > Aquatic > Marine > Coastal ...
AATCGGAGTAAGATATGGCTTACAGAAAACCTTTCTCACGTAACCTTTACGCTAAGTATGACGAAGCAGCAAAGCAAACACTGATCACTCACCTAATTGGTGAGGGTCACGAACTTGTGGACAGTACAGAGTCATACGATGCAGACGTTGTAACTCAAAAAGATGGAGTAAAATATTACAGTGAAGCTGAAGTAAAGACTGCGTGGGTAGGTGACTGGCCTACTAACTGGGCAGAGATACGTATACTTGAGCGTAAGAAGAAGTTACTATCTAAGCATGATAATTTACAGTTCTACATATTCAGCAATGACATGGATAAATGCTGGTGTATAGACAGTTCACTACTAACAGATGACAAACTACGTGAAGCACGTGGACGTAACATTTATGCAGGTGAACAATTTTACCATGTGCCTTATACCGAAGCAACATTAATCAACGTAGCATAAGGAGTTTCTTATGATAAAAAGAACAAGCAGAAAAGATCGTGGTCTGGGTAAATACGATGCACCACTTAAAGTACAATATCAAATGGGTTACGAAAACTTTAAGCGGGGTAAACTAGTCAACCCTTTCCACGAGGATACAATGCAGTATCGTGAGTGGCATAGAGGTTTTAACAAAGCGTACTATGATAATTTAAAAAGGGTAATATCGTATGAAGCTAAAAGAGGAAGCGGAACAGTTTCTAAAGGAGAAGTACAGCATGTCTGATTTCAATGCGTATCAACGCAGTGCCTCTCGCACCGCTATCTATCCTGAGCAACACAAGATCCTTTATCCTGCATTGGGTCTTGCTGGTGAGGCAGGTGAGGTAGCCAACAAAGTAAAGAAGCTTATACGTGATGGACCTGATAAGCGTCCTGAGACATGGCGAGAGGACATAGCCAGTGAGATAGGTGATGTACTGTGGTACTGTGCTGCACTTGCTACTGATCTTAACCTTACGTTGGGTATGATAGCTGGACAGAATGAAGCAAAGCTAAGTGCTAGGAAAGCTGCTGGTACAATAGGTGGTAGTGGAGACACTAGATAAGAATAAAAAAAAAAGGGGCTTTGCGGCCCCTTAACTTTTATTTGTAAACATCTTCCGATAGATCTATGAGTGTCGTAAGATCTGCTATGCTATTAACATCAGGATCTCTACCTGTAATCTTTTTGAATTGCAGTAATGCATAGCTCCTGTCTATTTTAGGTACTCTATTTAACTGATCAACAATTTGTACAAGAGCAGAAGACATACCTTCCATTTGATATTCAGATCTAAGATCACGCAACCCATCATTAACGTACTTACGAGCTATTGTATACTCCTCTTTTTTACTGGTAGCTTCTGACTGTGCCATAGTCTTAGCTATCTCAACCACCAATGGCAATGAAATACTAATTAATTCATTCTCATTACGTCTTTCTGATGGTACTCTAGCCTTACTGCCTAGCTCAAATGTAGGATCGCCAAAGCCTATTTCAACTAGGTAATCTGTTATGTCATTATCCTTCTCACGTACCGACAAACCACCGAATAGTTTAAGGGCAGCATTGGGTCTTTCCATTGTACCTTTGTCTATAGTCTGACGTGCAGGTAAGTCTTCTTCATACGAAGGTGCAGCAAGACCACGTGATATTGGACCACGGTAAAACTCTGCTTGAAAGCCACCCTCTAGTGTAGGATCTACGCCAGTATCTTTGTACTCATTGGTACGTATTCCTATAGCTCTTTGTGCTTCTGATAACTGAAAGATAGGTGTCAGATAAGTGTTTACAAACTGCCCTGTAATACGTCCAAGTGTACGTCTACGCTTTTCTTCATCTACAATACTATCTGTGTCAGATATTGCTGCAGCAAACTCATCAATAAATACATTACTTACACCAGTACGTGCAGAAGATCCCAAGAATGTTTCCATTACGTCATCTTTACGAAAGCCATTCCATGTAGCTAATGTACCTTCCTCAATACGTTTAGCTGCTTCACCTATCCACGCCATCTGACGCAGTGGATATTGTGCAGTAATGTCTACCTGTTTATCTTCATACGTCATTTGAGTGTAGTCAGCAGTAGCATAGTTAGATTTTCTGTACTCATAGAAAGCAGCCATAGTAGCAAGACCCACAAGGTTACGTGATATATCTTGTCTGTCTCTTGCAACCATACCAGCCGCACGTGACTCTTTAGATATAGCCTTACGTATTGCAAGCATACCTGCACCACCACTATACTGAGCCATTAGCTCAATACTTTTAAACATAAAACGTGGGAACGGTACAATGACAGTTAAACCAGATCGTGTGATCATATCTGACATAGTTTTAAATGGTACAAAGTCAGGTGGACTAGCGTAAGTTACATCTAAAGACTTCTTAACTGCATCATCAATTATTGATACAAATGAAGGTGCACCTTCTTTACGTAAGTCGGGTGCGTCATTTAACAGATCTTTTATTCTACCTTCATTTAATGTTTTCTGTAGATCAATACCATAATTTGCTTTAGTTAACCTCTCTAGTTCAGAGAAAAATGTAGCACGTCTAATCATATGATCCTGCCACAAGTTGGGTTTGTTTAAGAATGTAACAACATCCTCTACACCAGACATTGCTTTGTCTAATCCTTTACCAACTTTTGTAGTAGCCTGACCACGGCCTGTGAGCATCTGTATTTCACCAATGTTATTAAACATTCTTTCAAATTGATCAGCTAACTCTGGTCTATCTAATATGTAATCTGTAAATTGTTCTGCAGTATTTTGATCACTGAGTATGTAACGCATGTTACGGAAGCTACCAGACCACGTACCGTCACGCACCAGTGGGTTAATGTTGTTTACTGCAGTAGCTATGCCCTTAAACTTACTGCCTTCCTGTGCGGCCTGTGCGTAGCTTATAAGGGCAGTATCCATTACGTCACCCAATGACTCCATAGGAGATCGTATTAAGCCTGACTGTAGGTTACGTGCAGCAGTAGCAAGTGACGATACCATAAGACCACGACGAACATTCTCACCACGTAAAACTGTGTTTGTCCAGAACTTACCTAGTGCTTTCTGTGTAGCAAGTCTAGCTTTCTCAGCTTGTTGATCTTTTACAGATGTAGGTTTGATGCGTTTAAGCTGACCTATTTTATTAAGTAGTTTACCTGCTGAAGATCCAGACCCAACTATACCAAGTACATACTCTTCGTAAGACATGCCGTGTTTATTTAGTACATTTAATAAATCTTCACTAGCTAATAATTCTTTATCTAATGTAAGATCAAATATTCTATCTACTAACCGTTCACCTTTATCAGTTTTTAATGCAGTAGGATTACGATCAACTAAATCTTTTACAACACCAACAAAAGCATCCATCTTTGTAGGATTTAAAATAGGTATGGCTAGATCATCTTCATTAATAGCAAGATCGTCCAGACCTAATGACTTACCATCTTCACCTACATACTTATCATTGTAATAATAGTCTGTAACTTTTTGTTTACCTGTTGCTCTAACCTTTTGTGGATCAACTTTTAAATTACCAGTAGTATCTTCTACAGAAATTGTTACATTATTACGTTCTTCAAACTCACGTATTAATTGTGTACGTAATTCTTTATTTTCATTTGCTTTTATTTTATTTGCTTTAGCTATTTGATCTGCGATACTAGATTCGTTAGCCATTGCAGTTTGTACACGGCTGTATTCACCGCCACCGCTTACAGTTTTCCATGCTTTATTTACACCAGTAGTAGCAAGCTTAGCCACAGGTAGTGCGGCAAGACTGTCTAGTGTACCAAGAGCAATTGCACCTGCAGCACCTGCATAGTCACCATCTTTTATAGCTTCTTGAGCATCCCTGTAGTATATAGGTACGTTAACTAGTGCTGTAGCAGGATTAAGTACTTCATCTGCAAATACAATAGTATTTATTGCGCCCATAGATAAATCACTATTTAATAGTTTGTCTGTAAGACCACTAGTTACAAAGTTTTCACTTTTTAATCTAGCCTTTAGTGTCTCCATTTGTTGTTCAGGCTTATCTAGCTGTGAAGAAATCGTCATCATAACTCTTTGTTGAGCATCTAGCCCCACAGTAGACTCTGGACTTTTTTCCATTATCTCTTGTTTTACTTCTTCTATAGATATACCACGAGCTTCCGCTAAACCTTTTAAAAACTTGTCTTGCTTATCTATTTCTTTCTGCTCTACTTCTAACTGAGCTTGCATGTAATCTAAGTCAAGCTGAGATTCACGCATAGATAATGCTTCACCAAACTTCTGATCTATACGTGCATCAAGATCATCCATTGCTGGTTGTGCTGCATCTACAGTTTCCTGTAACTCTGCAGCCACAGTCTGTGGTGTAGGCACAGCTAGTGTTTCTTGTTCTTCTTGTATTTGTGCGGGGGAAAATGTTTGTATCTCTTCCTCTTCTTCTATCTCTGGCATCATTATGTCAGGTAGTTGAGGAATAGTTACGGAAGACTCTTGCTCTACAGAAGTCTGTGAAACAGTCATGTAGTCTTCTTCTTGGCCTATCTCAGGCATTAAAAAGTTATTGTCCATAGGTGTACCTATTACTGTAGGTTCAGTGTAGCAGCATTAAAGAATAAATCGTGGTTTGCACTATACTTTTCCAGCCCTGTGTAGACTTGTACTTTAGTTACAAAGCTTCCATCTTCTTGTTTTTCATTTACAAGAACAACATCACCTACTTTAAACTGACCTTGTTTTGCACCTTGCATTGCCGCCTCTAAACTAAGTGGTTTGTAGCTTGTTACCTGTGTTTTCATACTTCCATCAGCCTGTTTTATAGACTCAGTTTGAACACCTTTTAGTTTTTTAGCTTCAAGAGGACTATTAAAGTTACCATTTGCCATACGTGAACCATACTGACGCAGTTTACTTTGAGCACCCCGTTGCATAGCAGTAATATTATTACTCATTAGTGCGTCCATAGGTTGTTTTGTATCTGCGTTGTAGTTAAATGCGTACAAACTTTTAGCTGCAGCTAATTCAGCAACATTAAACTCTGCAACTCTACCTGTAATACCACCAATAATTTCACCCTCTTTGCCTGTTGCAAAGTCTAGTGCAGTTCTAGCTTCCTTACGTGCACGTGCTACCTCTGTACCAATTGTACCTTCAGAGAATAATCTACCTTCTTCAGCAGCTTCTGTACTTTTCATTCTTTGCAGTAGTCTATTTGCTCTTTGTTCTGCTGCGTCACGTTCTTCAGGTGTTTTTGCAAATAAAGCCTTTTGACTTTCTACTGCATATGCCGCATCTAAACTACTTTGAAACTTATCTTTTAAATCAGGAGCTAGAAGATCTTGTAATTTATCTCTGTCAAACCCTGTAAAGTCCGATATAGCACCAACACCAGTTGTCACTGTAGCCTGTTGTGGTCCAACTACTATTTCTTTAGTATCACTAGGATCACGAACACCTTCTAGTTTGTATATTGTATTAATGTCCATGCCCTTTTCACGAGCAAGTCTACCATAAGTAATGGCATCTTCTACTGCTAAGTTACCCTGTTTTGCAATATGTGCAATACTATCTTCGTCATAACCTAATGACGCAAGATACTTAGTAGATTCTTCAAGTATAGCTTGTTTTTTATCACGTTCAGCTTTACGTGCATTACGTTGCTTCATGGCATCTGTTTCAGCCATAAGATCAAATCTACGCTGTTGCGCTTCTTCTTCCTCAATGCTAGAGACAATACTCTCAGACATACCCGCAAGAAAACCACCAAAATTAAAAGCCATTACATTCTCCTAGACATTAATCCACCTTCTTGCGGTGGCTCTTCCATTTCCATTGTTTCTTCTGGCATGGGTTCTACAGATGGTTCTTCCACTACAGGAGTTTCACCAAGCTTTTCACGTTCTTTGCGTAACTTTTTAAGCGCAAGAGCAATAGCAGATTCAGAAGGTGTATCATCTGTCTGTAGTTCTGTACCCATATTATACTCTACTCCTTGCTCCTCTGCAAGATATGCTAGTGTTTCCATAAGCACAGGAGTAATAAGAATACCAACATCTACACTATGTTTACCCTGCATTACTGCACCACTTTGAAGTGATTGTGCAATAAGAGTAAGAGGAATACCCGTTTCAATTACATTCATTATATCATCAAGTACTTCAGGATTAATAAGACGTGGTACATGATACTGTATTGCTTGTTCTACTGTAGCGTATTGTGGTGGTTGTTGCCAAGGTCTACCGCCTAATTCTGCAGTTAGTGATTGACCCGCAATAGGAGCATCTAACATAGGTTCTTGCATATCAGCCATTGTTTATTTCCTGTCTTCCTTGACGTATTTCCATTACGTAGTTAGCTATTCTTTCACTGGGTTCAAGTTCAGTTTTATTTGTTTTCATAGCTGACTTAGGCCCACGAGAAAGTAAACCCATACTCTTGGGTGTCTCTTGTTTACGTTTTGCTTTAGGCATTTTTAAATTATTATATGCCTGACGTGCTGGATTATACATTATTTATCCTCCCAAAAAGTCAAATACGTCACCTAAGATAGTTCCACCCAATGAACCAGTAAGATCTGTTGTAAGAATTTTACCAATCATATTACCAAAACCAATACTACTTTGATAATCTGCTTTAAATTCTGCAATATCCATCTCAGCATTAGCATTTAACTCAGCTAGTGCCATATTTACGTATCTGGTTTTTTCATTTTCTGCAGATGTCCAAGCCCATTCCATATTATCTGAATAGTATTGCCACAGGTTATTATATGCATCACGTGATACACCTAATAATGCTTCTGCATTTATTTCATTGGCACGATTAACTGCAGCAGTATCCATTGTTGCAATTTCTCTACGCCATGTAGCATTAGCTTGATCAATTACTAAACGGTTAGATGCATTAAACTGCTCACGTTGGTTATTAATTTCTGTATTAAATCTTTCAATAACATTAGTCTGTCCTGCATTAAACTGTGACTGAGCATTAGCTTGTGATGCATTAAACTGTGATGTTTGACTTGCAAGATTAGCAAAGAACTGATCTGTTTGATTCTGTGAACTTGCATTAAACTGTGCAGCAGCGTTTATTGCTGCTTGATCATTAAACAAAGACTGTACACGTTGTTGTGCTTGGAATAATTCTGTCTGTTGTTTATTAGATAAGTTAGCCATATCCATCTGTAAGAAGCTTTGTGCGTTCATTACTGCAGCTTGTTGACGGTTATTAAGGTTAGCCATGTCCATGTTGGCAATAGCCGCAGCTTCTGCCATAACACTAGCTTGACGATTAGATAAATTAGCTAAGTTCATGCTGTTAGCTGCACGAGAGTTTTCTAATGCAACTTGTTGTTCAGCAGTAAAGTTCATATTGGCAACATCAGATATTTTAGATGCGTTCATTACACGAGACTGAAATGCTTGATCAAACTCTTGTCCAATAAATTGTGCACGTTGCTGTGCCGCAAGCATAGCACGTTGCTGTCTGTTTGACAAGTTTTGTGATTCAAACTTAGCTTGTGTTTGTGCGTCAGCTTGAGCAATAGGTAGTGCTGACTCCATTGCTGCTTGTACAGCCGCTTGTCCAGCAAGGCTACTAGCACCTAAACCACGAGCAGCCATAGCACCCATAGCATTACGCATTGCACCAGCAGCCCATGCAGGTGTATCACCACCTTCAAACTGTTGCATAAGACCTTCTAATTGACCTTGTACTGTAGCCTTTTCTGATGGCTCTGCTGTGGCAGCTTGTATCTGTTCAGTAAACTTAGCAGCTTTCTGTGCGTCTGCAGCACCACTAATAAGCTCACCTGATTGTATCTCCCTTGTTACAGGGTTTGTCATCATGGTTGCTGTACCTTGAGCAGCATCAATGTTTAAACTAGATACACCCTCTTGACCAGTAACAAGTGCTTGATCTGTTATTTCACCTTGAGCAGGTTGCATACCTGATACAGCTTCATCTACAGCTTCAGCACCTGTAGCTGCAGTCATTAATGTAGTAGGTGTAGCCTGTGGCATACCTGCTTGTGTAGTAGTTGCAAGTGCAGTAGGTAGTGCAGATGATCCGTATACTTGACCAGAACGTGGATCAATAAACTGTCCAGCTTCTTGAGATACACCTACAGGAACAACAGTAGCACCAGTAGGTAAACCGGGAAATAATGCCTGAGTAGCCATTGCATCTTGTAAACTATACCCACGTGTTTCAGTACGTGTTCCTGTTTGATTACCTGCATCATCATAAACAGGAACTTCTACTGTAGATGGATAAAACTCTTGCTCTGGAATGTATTGTTGACCTAATGGACGTGGATCTGAGGGTACATATCCTGCATCGCCCTCATTGTAACCGTATGCGCCATATGAAAGTGTTGGACTACCTCCTTCTTGAAACTTTTGTACTATACCACCTCTAGCCATCTGCATAGCTTTTTGATTATACATATCCATCTTTTGTTTTTTATCTGGATTAGCATTTAAGTATTCATCAAATCCTGCCATGTCACCTTGATAACCTAAGCTACCTGCAATACGTTGCATTGCTTCTGGTTTAAATCCACCAAAAGTACTTTGTGTCATTGGCATTGCGGATGCTGGTTGTTGTTGTTGCATTGTATTAGGAACCATTCCACCCTCGTTATATTGAAATGTAGGCATGTAACCACTTTGATTGTAAGGTTGTGGTGCATTTAATTGTAGTGTGGGATTGTATCCCATTGCTTGTCCTTGACCCATTACACCTGTAGATATTTGAGGTACATTAAACTGAACATTGCTTGGAGCAAATCCCATACCTTGCTGTAATTGATACGTACCTGTATAAGGATTAACAGGCCCAGTAAACTGTGGCTGTGTTACATTAGGTGATTGATATGTTCCACTGCTCATAGGTTGAGTAGTAAAGCTTGGGGTGCTAGGTATACTATATGTAGGAGTAGGTGTTATTACAGGCTCAGGCGTATTTATAACTGGTTCAGCTACAGGTTCAGCTACAGGTTCAGCTACAGGTTCAGCTACAGGTTCAGCTACAGGTTCTGGTTCTTGAAATGTGTCAAAACGTTCTGGATTACTTGAAATCCAATTTTCTACATCTGACATAGTAGAGCTTGAGTATATAGCACTTTTTGGTACTGATTCAGGATTAGGAGCAGTACCAATACTACCATCACGCATAACGTAATATCTCTCTTTTGATTGAGTATCCTCTAAGTTATCTTTAAGTTCTGGTTCAATTATTGTTTCAGGTTGCATACCAATATTTTGTTGGTGAAAAGAACCTAAAGTACTAGCTACTTTTTCATTAGTCTCTAGCCCTTGATTATGCCTTAGTGCAGTAATAGTATCTTGAATTGTAATACTACCATCATTATTAAAATCATAGAGGTCTAATTCATCTGCAGATATTTTTTCTAAACCAACAATATCATTTTGTATTTTTTTAATCATAGCTTCAGACGAAAGCTGTGGACTATTTTCTACAAAGTTACTAAACGCACTTGTTATTTTAGTATTTATTTCTTCTGGATTTGATAAACCTTGAAAATTTCTAAGAGCATTTACTGTGTCAGCTGTATTAACTTGACCGTCACCATTTATATCATATATAGATAATTGATCTTGAGGTATTTCCTGTAACCCAACTATGTGTTCCTGCAGTTTTGTAATAAAAGCTTCTTTAACTGCAGGATCTGCTGAAGGTGGTACTTTTGTTACAACACCATTTTCTACAGTATAACCACGTTGCTGTAGTATCTCTGTATTCTGAGCAGTATTCTGATCTCCTATGGGAGTACCTAAAGGTATATCTAAATTATTAACTAAGTAAGTTTCAGAACCTGCTGCACTTACTGCAGGAGTTCCTAAATCTTGTACGGTTAAACCTTCGAATCCACCAAAATTATTCTGAATCCTAGAAAATTCTTCTTTTGCTTTAAGACCTGCTAAAAAATCAGTAGGGGCAGACACTGATATAGTATTACCATTAGGTAACGTATAAGTGTAGCTATTTAATTTAGTACTAAATTGTTCTGCCATTTATTTATCCATTCACTACTTCGTTAAGACCCCAGATCATTGCACCTGTACCACCTAAAAATAATAACACACCTATTGTTAAAGATATACCCCAGAACAATCTGTCTCTTGCTTTAGCTTGTGCCTCTAGTGCTTCTTTTTGTCTGACCCTAGCAGCAGCTTGTTCTTTTACTACCAAGTCCCACATGCCCGGTGGTCCATATAGTCTGCACACTTCACGTAATTCGTTCTGTGCTTCTTTGTGTTTCATCTTGGCTTGTGCAATTGCAAAGCCTTCTTCTTCAGATGAGGTAAGTCTACCTAGTGGGCCTTTGTGCCTACCTTGTTCAGCTAAACTAATGTCAGCTTCTAACTTAGCTAACTTACCAAAGTGAGGCAGTAAGTCTGCTACATCACCACCAGCTTTAACTGCAGAGCTAACTGCACCAGCTATCTTAGTAACTGCACCTGCTAAAGCTAATACTTCTATCATT
>Ga0075480_10003233_pt1 | contig 10480 bp, 2 predicted proteins | sample DEB08_DNA_7_FD_81590 | JGI IMG/M metagenome (GOLD analysis project Ga0075480, IMG submission 81590) | Aqueous microbial communities from the Delaware River and Bay under freshwater to marine salinity gradient to study organic matter... | ecosystem: Environmental > Aquatic > Marine > Coastal ...
TGTTGATAATGGTCTGGAAACAGCTGCAGGTTTGTTTTCTACTCAAATGCACCACGCCGACCGACAGCTGATCATTGTTTCGGACTTCCAAAAGAGTACTTGGGCAAAAGGCGCTTCTGCTCGTCAACGTGCCTATGAACTCATTAGTTCTGCCTCTGTTAAACCGCGTGTCATTTTAATGAATGTTGGTGGTGAAGCTCAAGATAATGTGGCTGTTGTTGATCTGGAACTATCACACGATGTTGTTGGAGTTGGTCAACCCATAAAAATTCTCGCTACTTTGAAAAACTTTGGTAAAGAACCTTTTTCTAACCTGAGAGTTTATTTTAGAGCGGATGGAGAAGGAAAAGACATTTCTGAGATCAATCTAGCTCCAGGTGAAACAAGCCAGGTTCTATTCAACCATAAGTTTGCAGAAGCCGGTTCTCACATAATCGAAGTGTCAACAGACGCAGATACTCTGAAAGGTGATAACACCTACAGTATGAGTATTCCAGTTCTTGAAGAGTTGCCTGTTATTTTACTTGATGGTGCTCCTAGTACGCAGCCACTTAAAGGTGAATCTGACTTCCTGGACTTTGCATTGCAGCCTTATAAGTCTGCTGGAACTGAACTCAAAGACATGATCACAACTGCAAAAATCGATAGTAGTCGCTTTGAAACTTCAGCCTTAAACTCAAGCCGAGTTTTAATATTGGCCAACGTCAATAAACTGAATGATAAACAGTTGAAAGAGGTTGAAGACTTTGTCAATAATGGTGGCGGGCTGCTAATCTTTCCTGGAGATAAAATAGACTACAGCTGGTATAACAATCAGCTCTTAAAAAATGGCCGCGGCCTTTTACCTCTGAAGCTTGGAAAGATTTCTTCAAAAGACAAAGAAGATGACTTTGCTACTATCATTTCTCAACATTACGATCATCCAGCTATGGAAATCTTCAATGACCCTAGAAATGGCAGCCTGACTGGTTCTCAAGTTCGACTTTGGTATGAACTTTTAAAACCTGAGGGAGCATCAACTAAACAATCTTCGATTAGCACCATTGCTAAGCTCGACAATGGAGATCCATTTTTAGTTGAAAAGAAATTCGGCAATGGCCGAGTCATGCTTTGCTCAATTCCATGTGATGCCGATTGGTCTAATTTACCTCTAAGACCTTTTTACCTACCTTTGATGCAGCAATTAGTTGGTTACTTAGCTTCGAGTGTTTATCCTCCAAGAAATATAAATATCGGAGAGCCAATTACTGCCTTCTTTTCTAAAGCAGATTCTGGCAAGAGCTGCGAATTGCTCGATCCTAGTGGCCAAAAGCACACTTTAAATTGTGATGCTAGAGGAAATAAATCCGTCATTGAGTACTCAGAAACACAAATGCCTGGCGTCTATCTGTTAGAAACACCTGATGGCAAGACAATTCATTATGTAGTAACTACTTCCAGAGATGAGTCTGACCTCACTCCACTGAACCAGGAGGAGATTCAGGACTTAGCAAGAGAAATGGACGCTGCATTGGTGACAAATTTCGAAGAGTACAGAGACACCGATCGCAGTCGTCGTTATGGACAGGAAATCTGGGTTCTTTTACTCTGGATCGTACTTATTGCAGCTTTTGGTGAGTTGTTTTTAATTCAATTTTTTACGGAAAGAAAAGCATGAGCAATTTTAAATTTACAGGTGATCTCGGAATAATGCAGGGAACTGTGTTTGCTCTGATCGTTGCAGCTGCTGCATGGTTTCTTTACTACAGACAAATTCGCCAGCGCTCCAATAAAGATAAAATGATTCTGCCTACTTTAAGAGCTGCAGCCATTTTCCTTTTAGTTATCATGTTAACACAACCAGTTATTCACCATAGAAAAATTATTGGTGAACTAGGTCGACTTTTTGTCGTTGTTGACAGCTCAAGAAGTATGGTCTTAAAAGATGTTGAAACTGAAAATGGCCGCAAAGTTTTAAGCGCCATTGCACAAGGTTCACTTAAAGACAGTGCTATCGATAAATCTCTAGTCGAGACTTTAAATGATTTAGAGCAAGTGAATATGAAGCTCAAGTTTGAGGCTGATGGCCGTAAAAACATTGCGCTCATAGACGAACTCGCTCCAGATTTATTTGAACTCGCTGAGAGTGCTGCAGCTGAGGCTAAAAAGTTATTCAATTCATTAACTGAAAAGAATTCTGAAGCTTTGAGAAGAGTTGATGAAGTCAATAAAAACTTAAGTGGCCACATCAAACAATTTGGTAAATCAAAGACAGATTCTGATAAAGTTGCTATTCTACAAGCTATCTTGCAAAGCTCTTCAAAAATTGAAGAGCTATACAAGCTTTCTTTATTTACTTACATCGCTACTCAGAAGAATCCTGACTTTGACCGAGTCATCAGTAACTTTGAGAAAAGTTCTCGTTGGGAAAGAATGCAAAATACTCTTTTTGAAGGAACTGATCCTTTAATTGATGAACTTGCAGAAAAGCATGAAGTTGAGCTCATTAGCCTCAATGGAAATGAGATGGAAACTCTCTGGCGTTCTAAAGCTGGTAGATTAGATGAAGAGGCAAATATTCCAAACTTCTTAGCATCTATCCCATCTGTTGATATTACGAATTTATCGAAAGGCTTAGATATTAACGAATCTAGCAAGAAAACAGCTATTCTCTTTTTATCTGATGGACGTCACAATCATGGTGAAACACCAATTCAACAATCCAAAATACTTGGCAATAAAGGCATAAAAGTATTTACTGTTGGCTATGGCGCAGATAAAGAACCGCAAGATATTTCCATTCGCGATATCTCAATTCCTCCATCGGTCTATTTCAAGGATCATGTTCGTGGAACAATGACCTTTAACGACAGAATGAAGCCTAATCAACTATTTCATGTTCGCATGATGCACAATGGAAAAGTTCTCTATGAAAAAGAACTGAGAACAGATGGTTCAGGCCTTAGAGAATTAAACTTTGACTTCCCTATTGAAGAACAAGCTACAAAGCTTGCCAAAGGTGAAGATAACTTAGCTTCTAAAAATGTTTCCATGAATATTAAAGCTGAGATCACTCACATTAATGGGGATCGCAATCGCAGCAATAATATTTCGAATATGACTGTTCAGGCAGCTACAAGAAAGAGAAGTATTCTTTTGGTTGATTCACGTCCTCGTTGGGAGTGGCGCTACATAAAAGCTATTTTTGAAAGAGATACCAAATGGGAAACCAACACGGTCATTCCTCAAGAAGGAAATGAGTTCAAGCGTGGTAAGAAAAAAGGGGAATTCCCTTCAACTAGAGAAGAGCTTTTAAACTACGACTTAATCATTTTTGGTGACGTCAATAAAAACCTTCTTGAACAACAAGATATAGCTTGGATTCGTGAGTTTGTTGAGCAAAGAGCCGGTGGTTTAATCTTTATCGATGGACGCCGTGGAGGCTTGCAGTCTTATAAAGACACTCAGCTAGAAGACATAATGCCAGTAAAATGGAAGTCCGCTGTAGGTAAAAGAAATCTTAAATCTATTTCACTTACCAGTATCGGTAAAGAGAATATCGCCCTCAACTTAGGCGACGAGAAGAAAGAAAATGAAGAAGTTTGGAAAGAACTTCCGAAACTGAACTTCATGGCCAATGTTGAAGCTCTACCAGGAACAGAAGTTTTGGTTGAAGAAGGCGAGGAAATTAAAAATCCACTTTTAATTTTCCGCCGTTTTGGAGCAGGTAAAGTTTTCTATTCGGCATCTGGAGACTTTTGGAGATGGAGATACAAGAAAGGCGATCTTCACCACCACAGATTCTGGAACCAGATTGTTGCCTGGATCATGGAAAAGCCATTCACAATTCAAGACAAACATGTTTCTCTAGATACAGGAAAAGCAACTTACTCAGCTGGTGATAAAGCTGATATACGAGTTCGGCTAAGAGATGAGCATGGAAGAGTTATTCTTGGTTCTGAAGGCGCTGTTCATGTTATGAAAGATGACAATCTCGTTGCCAAGCTTCCACTCATTGATGCCGGTGGTGGTTTGTATACTGCAAGAACTCAAGAGCTAACTGGAGGAGAATATTCTCTTAAAGTTAAAGTTGATGAACTAAGCGAAGAACAATCTAAAGTTGAGGCATCATTTAAAGTAATTGAACCTGAATCAAAAGAACTAGCTCAACTTACTTGTAACGAAAAGCTTCTTAAAGATATCGCCCTGAATAGTAATGGTTCTTACTTACGAGAAGAACAAATTCGCGATATACACAAACATCTGGAAACTCTGAGTTCAGGAAGAGTTGTTGAGACAGATACCGCGCTCTGGCAGAGTTATTGGTATTTTTCTTTGGTAATCCTTCTGTTTACCGCAGAATGGGTCTGGCGTAAACGCGTAGGAATGATTTAAGGAAGGGACAAAAATGAGTATTAAACTAGATCCGGCAACAGCCGCAAAAATAGAAGACTTCGGCAGGAGACGGCGTAAGCTTATTCTCATGCGTGGAATATGTACCTTCGTCACCATTACTTTACTTGCTTTCGGTGTAGTCGGCCTTTTGGACTATCTTATCTTCATGGAAGATTGGGTAAGGTATACTTTATCTTCAGTAGCATACGTTCTTTTAGCCATTGCTCTTTACTTTACGTGTCTGAAACAACTGACCCATAAAAGCACTATTCAAGAACTAGCTCTTATGTTCGAAATGGCTTGTCCAAGTATGAAAGAGAAACTTCTTTCTGCTGTTGAACTGAGTAGTCACGGTAAATTTGAAGGTTATGATTCAAACATTTTTAAGGATGCTATTCAAAAAGATGTTGCCTCCCAAGTCGGTAAAATTCAGTTAGAAAGTGTTCTACCTAAAAAGCTCATTCTAAAGTGGACTCGTGCTGCGGCCGTAACTTTTGGGGTCTTTGCTATTTTGCTATTCATTCCTAACCTCAAGTTCAGCACACTCATGCTACGTGCTGTTGCTCCAGCTGCAAATGTCGACCGCGTTTCAAACATAGAAATTACTTTAATTGAGCCAGGAAACTTAGAAAATATCGTTCCTGAAGGTGATTCCATTTCTGTGATAGTAGAAACCTCTGACCCAGAGATAAACACTGCATATATGGAGTCTATTCAGGAAAGTGGAAAGAAAGACACAGTCTCGATGCAGAAAATCGGCGATAATAAATTTTCCACTGTGATCAATGTAGGTCGCGACGATATTAATTTTAGAATTCGAGCTCACACTGCTCTCACTAAGTACTACACTCTGCGTGCTGTTCCTCGCCCACAAGTTATCGAGTTTGAAAAGACTTTTGAATATCCAGCTTACTCAATGCTAGAGCCAAAGACTATTACTGAGAAAAAAGGTGATGTCCGAATTCTCGAAGGTACGGAAGTAAATCTCAACATCAAAGCCGATCAAGCCATTAAAAGTGCTGAATTGCGCTTTGAAAATGCCGGCGGTAAAACTTGGAAAGTTCCTCTTAAAATTGTTAATGGAAATCAACTTCACGGAAGTTTCAAAGTAAAGTCTAATGCCACTTACAGAGTGCATATGCTTGCCCAGGAAAGTGGATTCATTAACAAGTTCAGTCCAAAGTATGAAGTCCAATCTCTGGCTGACTTACTACCTTCAATCGCTCTGACCTTACCAAAATCAGATATGGCTGTTCCAGCTGATGACGTCATTGATATTCGAGGTAATGCCGATGATGATCTTGGCTTAAAAGAGATTTTCATCTCTTATAAACACAATACAGGAAACTGGAAAAGCCTTAACATCATCAAAACTAATCTTAAAACCCTTCCTATTTCCAAGAAATGGGAACTGTCTCAGTTAAGAGTTGAACCTGGTGATGAAGTTACATTTCGACTTGGAGCTAGAGATAGAAAAGGCAATGAAGGTTTTTCTTCAAGTATAAAACTGAGCATCGTTGCAGATGGTTTTGATCGTAAGCGCTTGGTAACCTTTGATGAATTTAAGAAAGTTCAGAAATCACTAGATGCTTTATCGAATGTGGTTAAAGAAAATTTTGATAGCGCCAATAAAGGACTCGACAAAGATCCACTTAAAGCAAAACAAAAGTTTGTTCAATTGGCCAATGAACTTGATAACTCTGCCGTATTTGCAGATGATGTTTTAAAATCTATAAAAGCATCAACTGGCTTACTTAAATCTAAAGTCCCAGAAAGTGAACTAGTTCTCGTTGGTCGTGTAGTGAGTTATGTGAAGAGTGCAATGATCAAGTCTGCTGCGGATCAACTGATTAATGCCGTAAATGAAACTGACCACAATGCATATAACGAGGCTAAAAACTTAGTTTCTAAAGCGAATCATACATCAAAAAGACTTGCTGAACTCTTTAAAACTCTAGTTGCTGCTAAAGGTTCAAACGTAATCGCTGGCGACTTTTATAAGATCCTAGAAGAACAGCAAAATCTGGATTCCACAACTTTCCAACAAAATGTTTCTGCTGACCAGCTCAAAAGAAGACAGAACAGTCTTATGAAGAATGTCACAAATACCGAGAAACTTGTGACTGAAGCCAGCTCTTATTCAGAGCACCATTTTCAGAATAAATACAAAACCATCAAAGACAGAATTCAGTGGACTTTGAGACATAGCTCAGAGGTTCTCAATAGACAACCTAGAAAGATGAGTGGTCACTTTACTGAAGAGTATTTTGCTGACGAAGCAATGCGTGACAAAAAGTACTCACGAAAAGCTTCCAAAATTAACTTAAATAAAAGCAACTCTCCTGCACCTGGAGTTCCAAATGATTTTTGGTCAGCTAGATGGACTGGTGGATTTAAACCAGAAAAAATTGGTGGTAAACACACTTTCCACATTAAACATGACGGCGGAATTCGTCTTTGGATTGATGAAAAATTAGTTATCAATGATTGGATTCCAAAAGATACGCGCGAGAACAAATTTGAATTAGATATTGCTGAAGATCAAACGGTCAGAATTCGTCTAGACTACAGAGATGATGTCGATAAATCATATGTGAAGTTTCAGGTTTTTGATCCTAAAGGTAAAAAGAGCGACATTAAGCCATCCAAGTTTGAGAAATTTCATTTAACTGACTTGAGCAATCACTTCCGTGGAATGGTTCATGAAATGACCCATGTTTCTCGCGAATACTCAGCAAAATCTCAATGGGCCAGAGCTGAAATTAAGAAGCTTCTCAAGAAAGAAGTAGATCAGATAAAAGAAGCGGCTAAGAAACTGGAGGAACTAGCTAAAGCTGAAGAAAAGCTCGACAAAGCTATACAAGAAGAAAAATCGAAAGAAGAGCAGGGTAAACTCAAAAAAGAACTTGCTGAGAAACAAAAAAAAGCTGAAAAGAGTCTTGAAAAAGCAAGTGCTCAGTTAGAAGAAAGAGCTGAGCTTGAGGAGAAGAAAAAGGATGCTGACTCTGAATTTGTTGAAGATGTAGCGAAGACTGCAAAAGCTCTTGAGGACATGAAAAAAGAGTCTGCAATGAGTGCTGAAAAGGCTAAGGGGAAAGCTGAAAAACTGGCCAAAGCTTTAGAAGATCTAGAAAAAGGTCATGAACTTAAAGAAGCGAAAAAGAACATCGAAGAGATGATCGCTAATGAGGAAAATAAAGATGACCCTCGTAAGAAAATTGAAGAGAACCCCGACCTCTTCAAAAAAGCTGAAGAAGACCTTAAAAAGCTAAAAGATGAACTCGCTAAAGCCGATGATGAAGAATCGAAAAAAATGGCTGAGGACCTCAACAAAGCTCTTCATGAACATGAAACAAATCAAGCGCGCGATGAGTTACGCCATAGAGAACATGCAGATAAGGCGAATAAGGATATCTCTGAGCAACTAGAAAAAATGAAGGATAAAGTTGCCAAAGCTGAGGAAAAGCATGAAGAAAAAATGCAGCAAGCTCGGGAAGCTATTAATGAAGAAAGTCCAACCATTGGCGATCAGCTAGAAAAACTGGCTCAAGAAGCAAGAGATAACCAGGAAGAAACCAAAGAAGCACTGGCAAATCTTGACGAAGCTAAAACTGAAGATGTTCAGGAACAAGCTAAAGAAATGCAAAAGAAGCAAGAAGCTCTCAATGATAAACTTGAAGAGATGAGAAAAGCTTTGAGAAGAGAAGCTAATGCTCAGGACACCTCTACTCAAGAAGGCATTGAAAAAGCTCGTGATGCCGATGATGCCCTAGCTATGATTCAGCAACCACCGCCAAAAGCAGAAGAAATGCTTAACAAAGCTGCAAATTCTGAAGATAAGGAAGAACAGAAAGAAGCTTTGGAAGAAACGAATAAGCAACAAGAAAGAATTGCTGAAGCTCTTGAGAAACTTTCCGAACACTTCAATAAAGAGGACAAAGAAGAGATTGCAGATTCTAGAGATGATCTTCGTGAAAATGGTGAAGAAGCAGCTCAAGAAAATGGCCTCCAGGAAGAATATGAGAAAGCTGAAGCTGTTGCCGATGCTGACAAAAAGTCCATTGATGAACAAATCGCTGATTTAGAAAAAGCTTTAGCGAAAGATGAAACGATGCAAAAAGAGCTGGCTCAAATAGCACAGGAAACGGCTCAAGAAGCTACTGAAAAACTACAAGAGGCTGCTAAAAATGAGCAACAAATTGATCAGCAATTAGACAAGCAGAAAAATGAAAATGCTCAAAAGCAGGAAATGAAAAAGCAAGCTCCTCAACAGCAGGAGAATCAAGAGCTAACTGAGCAAGCGGCTCAAGATCTGGAAAGAAGTGCTAAACATCAACAAAGATTGGAAAATAACCAACAGACTGATGAAACACAGCAAGCGGCTCAAGAGGCGCAACAAGCGGCAGAAAAAATGGAGCAAGCTCAGCAAGAACTCCAAAATGGAGAAGATTTCCAACAAGCTCAACAAGCGGTCGACGAAGCAAAAGAGGCGACTCAGGAAGCGGCTAATAAAGCTGAGGCCTTAGCAAATGCTCAAGAACAGGCTGCTCAACAAGCTCAGCAAAGCCAACAGGCTCAACAAGCTCAAAAACAGGATAGCCCAAGCCAAGAAGCATCTAAACAAATGGCTCAAGCTTTGGACCAACTCGACAAAGCCAAACAAGCTCAACAGCAAGCGGCTGTAGCGGCACAAGAAGCTCAGCAGGCTGCCCAAGAAGCACAACAAGCTGCTCAACAAGCTCAGCAAAGTCAACAAGCTCAGCAAGCGGCCCAAGAAGCTCAACAGGCCGCCCAACAAGCTCAACAAGCCGCTCAACAGGCTCAACAAAGTCAGCAAGGGCAACAGGCTTCTGAGCAGAATCAGGAAGGGCAAAGCCAATCTGTGGAACAGTTACAGCAACAAGCCCAGCAAGCTCAACAGGCGGCGCAGCAAGCCATGCAACAAGCTCAGCAAGCGCAACAAGCCGCTCAACAGTCTCAGGACCAAGCACAACAAGCGGCGGCTCAAGCTCAAATGGCTCAAGCTCAAGCTCAACAAGCTTCTGCGGAAGCACAACAAGCAGCGGCTCAAGCCCAAGAAGCTATGCAGCAGGCTCAGCAAGCTATGCAGCAAGCTCAACAATCTCAAAGTCAGGCAATGGCTCAAGCAAGGCAACCTTCAACAACTCCAGGTACTGAACCATCTGGTCAAGATCCAGACTCAGCAGGAAAAATGGCAAAAGTTGATCCTGAAAAGCTAAAACAGGAAGAAGAATGGGCTAAACTTCCAAAAAGACTGGCGAGAGATTTACGCAACGCTAAACAGGAAAATGTTCCTGAACAATACCGTAAAATGGTCAATACTTACTTCAAGATCATTGCAGAACAATCTAAAGACAAGGAAGACAAAAAATGAGAATAGTCCTTGCACTCTTATTAATTTCTTTCTCTGCCTTTGCAGAAGAAAAAGATAAAGTCGACAAATCAATTGAAAAGGCTATCGCATACCTTTTAAAAATTCAGAAAAACGATGGCAGTATTTATGACCATAAGCATCCAGTAACGATGACCTCTCTGGCAATCATGGCTTTTGCTGCTGCTGGGCATCAACCAGATGATGAATCTAAGGAAGGTAAATCCATGAGAAAAGCCTTGGATTTTGTTCTCCTGGAAAAGCACCAGGATTCTAATGGTTACTTTGGTAAAGCAGACCGTTCAAGAATGTATGGCCATGGAATTATTACCTTAATGCTTTCTGAAATGGTTGGAATGGGTTTAGACAAAAAGCAGGATGAGCTCATTAGAAAACGACTCGAAAAGTCAATCCAACTCATTTTATGGTCACAGAAACAAAAGAATAAAAATGATAAGCGTCAATACGGTGGTTGGCGTTATGAACCAAACTCTAGAGATTCTGACCTTTCGATTACTGTATGGCAACTAATGTCCCTTCGTGCTTCAAACGATGCAGGCTTGGCTGTACCTAAAGAAGCGATCGATGACGCAGTAGAATATTTAAAAGAGTGCTACAGCTCAACTAGAAAAAATAAGCGTATCACAAATCGTAAAAGTGCATTTGGCTATACTCCAGGTAGAAGCCCTGCTTTCGCTATGGCTGCTGCGGGAA
>Ga0075480_10003234_pt1 | contig 10480 bp, 15 predicted proteins | sample DEB08_DNA_7_FD_81590 | JGI IMG/M metagenome (GOLD analysis project Ga0075480, IMG submission 81590) | Aqueous microbial communities from the Delaware River and Bay under freshwater to marine salinity gradient to study organic matter... | ecosystem: Environmental > Aquatic > Marine > Coastal ...
TCATATTCTGCTGAGTTTATCAAAGCCGTAATCTCTTCAGCATATGCAAGATCTCGCTTATATCGAACTCCGTGGAGAATCGTTATTCTCCCGAATCTCCTTAACACCTCTGGTGTTCTCAACATAGAAATGAACGGAGCAATCCCTGTTCCAGTGGCAATGAGTATGAGATTCTTGCCAGCTACTACTTCGCATGTGGTGAAGGCTCCTGTGAACTTCTTTTGTACGAAAAGCCTGTCACCTGCTCGTAGTTCTGAGAGCCCAGGTGAAAGTGCGCCATCCTCAACTCTCGCACTATAGAACTCGAGTGCATCCTTATCAGATGGAGATGAGGCAATACTATAGGCCCGTTTTGTGAGGGATCTCCGAGGCGAAGCACTTTGACCGGCTGCTGTTTCAGCGAGAGGCAATCCGAGTGCTACATATTGTCCAGGCTTAAAGTCTGGGATAGGGGCATCTGGAAGAACCCGAAGGAGAAATAACCCAGGCGACAAAAGAAGATTGTCAACCACGGTTGCGTTTAAGAGAGAATTACCTACCATAATGTCAGTAGAGTATGACATGAATATCGTTTTAGTTGAACCAACAATACCCCAAAATACGGGCTCGATTGCCCGAACATGTGCTGCGACCCGCACCCCCTTGCATCTCGTAGGACAGCTTGGTTTTGATATATCTGAAAAGGCAGTAAGACGAGCAGGTCTCGATTACTGGCCTTATGTTACCATCACTCAACATAGAAGTTGGGAAGCATTTCAGAGTTCAGGTACCGCAAAACAGTGTTGGTACTTCACGAAGTTCTCAGACAAACCGTATTACGAAGCCAAATTTGAACCTGGCGACTACCTTGTGTTTGGAAGCGAAACTACGGGGCTTGGAAAAGAATTTCTCAATCAGTGTCCAGCAGAAGCCCTACTCTCAATTCCCATGGATGAACCGGGAGTAAGAAGCCTTAACTTAAGCAATGCTGTTTCAATAGGACTCTTTGAGGCTCGCCGTCAACTTACACTTCGGTAAATCTTTCACCTGATCAATCCGTGTACGCCAGACTCCCGTAGGAGCACAGCACTCTAGCGCATGCCCCTCTCGTGACTTGCTTGCAAGTGTGCTCGAAAGAGATTCATCGCTTTCACTCGGTGGGTTTCAAAAGTCGCGTCCTCTTGCTTTATCTGAGCCAGCGTTTTTCCGGTTCCTGTAACTTCAAAGATTGGATCATAACCAAACCCCTCCCCTTTACGAGGAGTTTCTGTTATCGCCCCTTCGAGCTCCCCCCGAAAATACGTAGTATCGTTCTCAGATACAGTAAATGCGAGCGTACAGACGAATTTTGCCCTGCGATTCTCCACCCCCTCAAGCTCTTGGAGAACTTTTGCAATGTTGTCATCGAATGTACAATTCTCACCAGCATACCGGGCGCTGTAGAGACCGGGAGCTCCGCCAAGCGCCTCGATTTCTAGCCCTGAATCATCACCAATAGTTGGAATGCCAGCCCATCGAAAATATGCGCAAGATTTAAGTGCGGCATTCTCTTCATACGTTGTGCCGACTTCCTCAACCTTCCCTTGAAAAGGCGAAATCTTCTTCATCTCTGAATACTGTTGTGGCGAGGCAAGGTGGAAGTCTGCACCTTCCAGGTATCGAGTCAAATCTCTGACTTTGCCCATATTTGATGTTGCGAAAAGAAACCACATTACTGACCACCTTCTTTATCACTTTGAACGCAATCTCCATCGCTTCGATTGCGAAAGACACAGTACGTGACGACCCAGACAAGAACAATCGCCAGCCATGAAAACTCCTCCGTGAGCAGATAATACCGACGCCCAGCTCCAGACGGATACTCAAAGCCAAGAGCTGGATCACATAACTTTCCCACTATTTTCACGGTTGCAACCCATCCAGCATGCAATCCAATTACAGGAAGTAACGATCTCGTGCGCTCAAGCGTAGAGCACAGAACTACGCCGACCAAAAAAAGTCCAAAACTCGCTCCCAAGAATCCAGGCTCCATCACCCGTCCGACTAAAAGTCCAAGATAAGAGAATCCGGTAGAGAATTCGAGCTCAGTAAATCCCCATGATTTTACTGGCTGGATGAAGTGCACAATTGAGTACAAGGCTGAAGAAAGCCCTGCTGACCACCAAAATGAAAGGTACTGTCGTAAAGAGCGAAAAAGGAAAAAACGAAAAAACACCTCTTCAATAAAAGAAATGAGGAGGGCTGCAGGAATTACCTTTAGCAGTCTCTGGAAAACCGTCCCCCACGAATTATCTGACCACTCAAGAGTGCCACCACTCACTAACAGTGGAACCACACAGAGACTCAAAAAGAATGTAGTAAAAAACCCCAGTATTATTGGAGAAGCTTTTTGTCCCCTCACATGGAGGTGAAAATCATCTCTGTACTTCTCGATATGAAAATGCCGACGCCTCAGAAGAAACAGTGCAACTGCTACTCCCATAATCACCCGATCATAGACGCGAGCATAGGGCCATGGGAGCTACGGCCATACGGACTGAAGCCATATAAAAAGGGCCGGCGTAATCAGAGCTGATAGAACCAAAGAGCCGCAGACCAAGAGCAACAGCTCAAAAAGAAGTTTGCGAAACGTGGCTCTTTCTTCTTCAAGCCCGAGATGGTGGTTAGCATGTTCCAAATTGTATTCCTGATTATTCACACAGTGTCTAATCAGGGACTATAGTAGAAGCTGACACTGGAGAACAGAGCTCAAGACGTCTGATACCCCTCTTGTCTGAAAATATCGCGGCTTAGGAACAACTTCTCTTACAAAGGTACGATAAGTCTTTTGCTCACTCGACGAGGAGGCAAGGCGCACGTTGCTGACGAGAGTGTGTTTCGTATGAGCGCTTTCCTCTGAGTGTCTATGCAGCTTGATTATCGAGCGCCTGCTCGCTTGCATACCGAGACCGCTTCTTTCTGCGCTGAATTTTCCTCATCTCTTGTAGGCTCGCTCCAGCAGAAGGTCTATCGTCACGCTCAAGGCTCTGTTCGAGTTCAATTTGCAGATTCTCAAGCGCTTTTTTCTTTACGCGAGAGATGTGACACCTGCTGTAGCCCAATGAACTGGCAATCTTCATCAACTGCTCGCCTTGAAGAAACAGACGCTCAATTACTTCTCGCTCTAATGGATCTAGTCGCGTACATGCGCTCTTGCTCAGTTCAATCAACTCTTTTTGAAGCAAAAGGTCGTCTGGGTTACGCTGATCAGTACCAGAAATGGCCTCCACTACATCAAGTGCCGTAATGGTCTTTGGCTCTTCACCCTTCTTTCCTTCTATCTCCTGACCAGGTATAAAATTTGCCTGTGCTGCTGCAGTCACGGTACGAATCAAATTCCCCTTCAAATGATAGTATAAAAACGTCATGAAGCTGGCCCCTTTTTCGGGATCAAATCGTTGCACAGCCTCACAAAGAGACAGGTCTACAACACTATCAACTTCTTCAAGATCAAGACGTGCCTGCCACCTTCTCAAAATACTCCGTCCCAGCTTCCGGGCTTTGATTCGATACTCTAAAATCATTTCGTCGTTGAGAGCCTGCTCATTTACCGTTCCCTTCTTTGTCTTCTGTGAACCTTTTCGAGCCTTAACCTTTGTCATGCCACTTCTCCTGTAGAACCTACTGTACTGTTGATTTCAAATAACCTTTCCTGATCAGTCTTACTGAGCTCTTCGATACATGAGACCAGATCTAACAACCCTGCTTGGAGTAATAGTCGAGTCTGTGTAGCTGGAACATCCTCAACGAGCGTAAGCAGCTCTTGAATCGTATCCAGTGCCTGGTATCGTGTTTCTTTTATCGAATTCACTTGATTTGCTCCTTCAACTCGCCTTGCCCCTAAACAAGGAAAGACGGTGTGTGTCAGAGGCATCCCCTGACAAACACTGGTCAGCACTAAAGGACTAGCCGCTTCATAAAAAGTGATAACATATTGTATTTATTCTCTTTATTTATGGCTTTTTTCAGTCACTCGCAAAGAAAGGCGACTTGGTTCAGAAGAGGTTTGTAAGGTTGTGTCGGGTATGCGAAAAACAGGGACAGGCTAGCAAAATAGGCGCCATCAAATGAGTGAAGATACCCCGCAGGATAACCAAGAGGGTTTATCCATCGAAGAAGCAAACGCACTTGTCGAGGAACATCGAGGCTGGGCTGAGAGTATAGCTCGGTCGGTTGCTCGTGGTTGGAACCTTGACTGGCAAAATGACGGACTCGATGGAGCTGCGATGGAGGCTCTGATCTTTTGCTCGAGACGGTTTAATCCAGAGCGTGGCATCCCGTTTCGTGGCTATGCAAGACGACGAATACACGAAGCCTCTACTGAAGCGGCCCGAGTATCAAAAGGCTGGACACGCTCGGGATCTGATACACAGTTTGAACGACTTGCTAAAGAGGTATCGATTGAACTTTTTGAACTCTTTCCCGAACTTCGCAGTGGAGCTATTCCTATGTCGCTTGACCAAGAGGAAGGCGATAAGGCAATGCGCGCGAGCATCAGACAACTCTTAATCGGCGCAACTCTCGTCACCACGCGACAGGGGCTCGCCTCAGCTTCGCTCGATGATATCGTTGATACGAAACGAATGGTGACCTTCTTAGCGCATCTGGAAGTAATTCATCAAATAATCATATGGCGAATGTATTGGCATGGGGATTCAATGAGAGCAATCGCATCCGAGTGGGAAATGGACGAGCTGAATGTAATCCGAGAACATAAGGCCCTTGTCGACCATTTACAGAGGGCAATCGAAAAAAACAGCTCCTTTGAACCGCTAAAAGTCCGACCTGCACTCAGGCCGCTCTCTATTGAAATGAAACAAAGAAAGCAGGCGGGCCCCTTTACAGAACTCTATGCGCAAGGACAGAAAACGTAATGGCCTTTACGCCTCAGGGAAATATCAAAAACCAGTAAGGGAAAAAATCCAGAATGACTGTAGGAAAACAAAAATGAGCGATGAAAAAGACAAGAAAAACGTCAAGGGAATCAGTAAAACACAGAAGACCACTTCCGTATCAAAAGTTGATAACATTGAAGAGGTAAAGAAAGTTGGAAAAACAACTGGTGTAAAACGCTCTGGCAAAACTCCGCAGGCTGGTGACAACCTGCAACGCCTGCGATATGAAGACCGCGAGAAACTTTTAGGAATGGTTGATGAAGAAGCAAAAAACCTATTCCGCTCAAGCAAGTTGCCAGAGGAGCAAAAACGCCTTATCCGAGAAGCAGTAAAAATGGCGATTGATTCAGCACTTGTTGAGGAAGATGATACCAAGAAGACAAAAGAGGACGAAAAGAATTAATGCACGAGATGCTCCTTGCAGAAACGGCGAGAATTCAACGTTCACAAAAAAAGAGGATCGGCATTAGGAAGTCTTTGAAGAACCGCCTGTTAGCCGTTCCTCGAAACGCAGCACCTGAGCTTCGTATAGCTGCCGAAGCTCAGGTCGCATTCGCTCACTAGCAGCTAGTCGATCTGAAACTTCTCCCAGATATGTTCCCCCAGTCTGAAAGTCTTTTAATTGAAAATGCGCCAAGACGAGGAATAACAAGGCTTCCATCGAAGAGTTCCGTAATTCAAGAGCTCGATGAGCAGCCGAGATAGTCTCCCCGTAATCTTCCCTCATCAAAGAGGCATACGCTATTACCAGCCATGCATTTACATGCGTCGGCTCTATCGACACGAGCCCTCTGGCGACTCTCTCAGCAGTGGCAATCTCTCCGCTTTCTATAAATATTCGACTCAGGGAATAGAGTGCATCCAGCTCTGTTGTGGAATAACCATGGCGAACAATCGCTCGATCCCCCCGAGGCGAGAGTGCTTTTGACGATTCCATCGGTTGATTACCACCACTTACTTCCTCATCCGAAATAGTGGCCTCGGACTTGTTCTCATTTGCCATGATCATCTTCTTGTAAAGCAATCCAATCAATCGCAATCTTCAACATATCACGCTCATCACGCCTCTGTCGCTCAGATTCTCCCATAGTGACCCGCGAATTACTTGCGCCCTCCACCTCTTGCTCGACCCGTTCCATTCGCGCAAGCAAAGCTGCACGTAACTTTGGAAGCTCACCAGCATTCTTGCCTTGCGGGACGAGCGCCAACAAGGGGAGTCGTGTTTCATCATGAAACATGAGTTCCTCAATTCGACTTTTCATCTTCTTCCCTTTGAATTACCGATTCGCAGTATTCTTTTTAATCTTAGCTATCACTTGGCCCCTTCAGAAAGGACTTTTGTATAAACACAAGAAGAATATTTAAAAATCCTAAACTTACCACCAAGATCATAGCAACTAAAAACAGATAGGAGTACTCTAGGATTTCGCCTAAATCCCCGTCAGACCGATATAAAAGTGACTCTTGAATGAGCTTGGGGAAAAGAAAATAGACTGCTGCAAAAAAAGCTGAAATGAACACTCCACTGAACAGGAAGTACGCTCCTAAGAGAAAGAACGTGCTCCAATAGGTGCGTGACTGACTCTCTCCTGATGACCAAATAAAAGTATGAGCAGCTCTAGAAAACAGGACTATTGGGACAATTAGTAAGGGAAGAGCAATGACCAACACTATCTCTCGACCACATGCTGATAAACACTCTGCAAGATGACCCTCTAGACACGGCTTTATGGTGAGTGAGAGCTCTTTGAGGAGAGCCTGATAAACGAAAGGGGAAAAGCAAAAAAACGCCACTGAGCAGAGTGTCAGTGTTGCTACGGCATTCCTAAAAGCTGATTCAGACTTCACTCGATTATTATCCTATTAACCGGGCAGTAATAGCTCGTGGAGAAAATATTGGCTTATCGATTGACAAGAAATGGCCAGAAGCAAGAGCACCAGAGGAACAACTGCAATCTGATACGTGATGGAAAAGCTAAGCTCTACTCTATTTCTTCTTACTATTAGGGGGATACTCACGAGGTACACAATGAAAGCGAGAAGTGCGTATACAAGTACATAGGCACAACCCACAAGAATGCCCCACTTCAGAACCATTGAAGTGAAATATGAAAATACAGAGAGAAGAACTTCGGCACGGTGCCGCATGTATATCTCCACAATGCCATGGAGCACGTCTTCACTGAGCAGCTCCGGCAGTAAGAACATCATCACGACACACGGAAGCCACCTGTAACACATGTGATCTTCAAAAAGGTCCCGAAGTCCAACCCTCTCGAAAAGACAACTTATAAGAAGCCAAGTGAGCGGGATAGCACACAGTGCAACGACCGCACACAACAACCCCAAAAAGGAAAAGGGAACCTGAATACTCACGAGGAGAAGACATAGGACAAGACACGGCGCTGCAATGACCGTCATGACTGGAGAGAGGACACAACCGAGAAAGAGTCCAGCCCCTGCTATTGCAAACTCAGTCATCCTACGACACCCTGCTCACAATCCGAGCCTATCCTACCACCAGGTAGAGCGTTCTCGTCTCTTCGATAAAAAAATTAATCATAGGGGCTCCCAGCAAAATTAATGCAAAAAGCGCCCCGATAACTCTTAGTGCATAGTTTAAGGTGTAATCTTGGATCGAGAAGAAGCCCGTTAAGAGATAGCCCAATAGCCCAAATCCAACGATACATCCCGTTACGGGAACCCCCACTATGAGAAACATCCGAATTATCGTTGAGAATACATTCAATTCCATGACATTTATCCTGAAATGTAATCTCCGGCTAACCTCTGGATTAACATCCCCCAACCATCGACAACCAGAAAAAGAAGAAGCTTCATTGGCAATGAAAAACATAAAGCTGGCAACTGTGTCATTTGCAACAACTGCATCACGTGCACCACGAGGAGATCAATGATCACAAATGGCAAAATGAAGAGAACTCCAAGCTGAAATGCGCCCTCAAGCTCATCCAAGAGAAAACTTACAAGTACAGGATAAAACCCTGACTGCTTCCCTATCTGCTCAGGGTTCGGTGCCGATTCCGTCATTCCCGCACTACTCTTCACTGGCGCTTGAAACTTATCTCGAAGTTCAGACTGCAGCCGTGATATCTCCTCCCTGCGTTCGGGATCCGTTCTTTGCTCAAGAAACGGCACAATACGTTGCTCAAGCATACTCTCTCTTTGTTCTGGAGCAGAGAGAGTTGTCATCAGATTGCCTACAGGGATAACAGAATCAACCACAAAGAGAGCGAGAACGGCTGAAAAAATCATAACAACCACGCCCACGGTAGCGCCATGAAACCCGAGGCCAATACGAAAAATTTGAAGAGTCGTAAAACTCTTTAAGAATCCCCCCGTAAGAAGGACTAAAATGATGAGAGCTATCTGATAACTCGCTGCGTTTGCATCAATTCCCATGAAGGGTATTGTGAAGAAAAGAACGTCATTTCACTAGCCGCTATTTTCAGACGCTCATCGACTCGGAAGACCGTTCGAACGGTCTCTTTCATGATTATCTCTATCCGCTATTGCTCTCCGATGACCTTTACAAAGAGCTGAGACTCATAGGCAACCAGAATCCCATGTCCGACCTTTTTATGCGCGACAGAAATATGAATTTTAGGCTGTTTCGCAGAAGATGCGAGCTTATGAAGCGCACCCGGCTGGGAAAGAAGAGCACTCTCAGCTTTTGAAAGCTCTATCTCCTCTAGCTCAAACGTTACAGAAGTCATTCCATCAGCATTCGCGATGCCTTCGTTCGCCTCTCCTCTTGCTTGAAAAACGAGTTGATCATCGTGAGTGAAGAGTGATCCCTCAAGCCATGGCTGCTCATCCATGAGCAACACGACTGAATCGCTACCACCAAAATTGATCGGAAGCGTCTTGCCAGGAACAAGGCTATCACCTACCTCCGAGGGGAGAAATGCAGTGCTCCCAAAAACAACCCTCACACGTGACCTCTCCTCAGCAGAAGGTATTCCTTTTAATATTTGTGTAATCCACAATCGATCGAGCCTATCCATCAGCCCTTGGCTTATTCCTATAACAAGCGAAAGCTCCTCGCCATTCAGCCGAAAATCAAGCCGAACGCCACCAACGCAAGCCTCTGAAGGAGCACTAACATCACTTTGAAAGCGGAAGACGCCCCCTTCGTTCGCACTCCAAGATGACGCAAGGCTCGTCATGAATCTTCTTGCAAAATATTCTATCATCAGATGTTTAGCGGTAAGGGATGCGGCTGGAGCTTGAGTTCTCGTAATACATTCAGACAAGGACCTCGGAATAAAAAGAGAAACAGTCTCTCCATCAAGACTCCCATGAAAGGCGGCTCCCTCTCCGGCATCGAGATCTATGAGCGGAGTAGTTCCGCACTTTTCATGATGTATATCGAAGGTGTGAAAAAGCGGTAGCCAATGAGCAGTAAATCCAGGAAACCATACCTCTGGTTGGGACCGAAGAAAGCCTCTTGAGAAACGGATATCCTCAGCACTTACCGCTGATAGCTCAGTTAACGGATCCCATGCCCGAAAGTCACTCTCCCCGTACTGTTGTTCATCCGACGCAATCGACATGAATTACTCTTCTAATATTCTCTAAACCCTCATTCCTGCAAACGTTCATCCTTCACATCAGCAGTTCGACTTTGCAACTCTTCTAATGCACGTCTCAGCGCGTCGCCCGCTAAAATGTTCCTGAACTCTGGCGATGCGGCCACAAAATCTTTCGCTGCCTTTGCCAGCTCTTCACCTGCTAACGCATCATTGTCAAGATAAAGCTCGGCCTCATGTCCATCGAGCAGCACTGCTATTGCTACCATTGCTCGCTGATGCGCTGAAAGGGAACGAAATTTCTCGAGCTTCATAGTTGCGACCTCCGATCATCATCACGAACATCGAACGGTTGTAACTGTAAGGGCTCGCCGTTACGGAACGAATCAAGGGAAGACATTTGGCCCCGAGAGGCAGTGGTAATGACGCCAAACCAATATCCCCCGAAAATCCCTGCAACAGCAACAAGCACCAAGACACCAAGAAGTGAGAGCACGATAGCTGGATAATCTGCTGCTGCCACTTTCCAGCCAAAGAATAATTCAACCCAATCGAACTTCTCTCCGTCGAGGCTAGCCTCACTAACTCCCTCCCCCTCTGGCTCATGAGAAAAAATCGCCAGATGAATCCTGTCGGCCTCTAGCTCTGGAATAATTGACTGTAGTAGGGCTTGTATTTCCGAGCGAGGAGCGAGAGAGGCATCTTTTACTTTCAAAACGACCGATGCTCCGCGATCTTCCTTCACGACTTGAAGATCATCTGTATTCGTCTTCTTTGCCGGTCTCTCAGAATGGAGTCGTAACACGACTCGAGCAGAGGCGACATCAGGAAGATTCTCTAAGAGGGACTCTATCTGTAGTGAACGCGCAAAATCTAAGCGCACCGCTTCTACCATGCGCGAATCCGGAAGAAATGAACTGGTCGAGAGGGTGGAGAGAACTTCACTGCGAGAGGACTCAGGAATCCCCTTCTCGTGCAAGATTCGGATGGCCGTAGAGAAATCTCTGGGAGCAA
>Ga0075480_10003238_pt1 | contig 10470 bp, 27 predicted proteins | sample DEB08_DNA_7_FD_81590 | JGI IMG/M metagenome (GOLD analysis project Ga0075480, IMG submission 81590) | Aqueous microbial communities from the Delaware River and Bay under freshwater to marine salinity gradient to study organic matter... | ecosystem: Environmental > Aquatic > Marine > Coastal ...
AAGGTTTCTGAAAGGTTTCTAAAGAGATTATCTGAAGGTTTCTGAAGGATTTCTAAGGGTATTAGAAGGGATTATCTGAAGGTTTCCTAAGGGTATTAGAAGGGATTAAGAAGGATTAATAAGGTATTAAAAAGATATTAAGAACCATATAAAAGACAAGAAGTTATTTATACGATCCGGAGAATAAGTATACCAGAATACACCCAAGTATTAGTATCCTATCAGTATATTAAATAGAGTATCAGTATAGTAGAATTACCCTATCAGTCTATGCAAGGATTAATATACTCTATCTACTCTAGAGACACAGATAAGCACTACATTGGATCAACTACCAAACCATTGAATAAGGAATGGAAGGAACATTTAGATAAAGCAAACAGAATGTCTTCTAAACACTTATATAAAGCAATAAGGAAATATGGTGCTGGTAGTTTTACTTTAAAGGTCTTAGAAGAATGTCATGAATCCTTATTGAATGAGAAACTATCTTATTGGATAGAACAGTATGATGCTTACAATAAAGGATATAACATTAAACCTAAGGATATACCTTCTCCTATCATTGATCCTTCTCCTATTATATCAGAACCTATAGTTGAAGTCAAACCTAAGAAAAAGAAATCACCTTTTGGTAATAGAACATATAAGCATTGTGGAATACATCATAAAAGAGCAATTAAGACAATAAACGTCGATACACTTGAAGAGAATGTGTATGAGAGTTTAGTTGAATGTGCAGAAGCATTAGGTGTGATTCCTTCTAACCTTTCACGTTCAATGAATAATGGATGGAAAGTTAAAGGTCACCGTATCATTAAATTAGATGATCGTCCTATATCAAAACAAATATATGGATTAGATAAGCGCACCAATAGGATACGATTTACATTTAACAGTATCAGGGAAGCTTGTGAAACATTAGAAGGTTGTCAGAGTGGATGTCACAAATCATTGAAGCATCCACATAAGTACAGTTGGTGTGGGTGTTATTGGTTTTATGTGCATCCAATCAGTGCACCACCAACAGCAGCACCTACGGGAACTGACCAAACATAAGCATCTGGTTTTGAGACTCCAGCAGCAATACCACCACCTAACAATCCACCTAGAACTGTAGGAGTTGTGCGACAGGAAGAATGTTCATACCTTTCTTGGTGATGATGTCGATCCCTTCTTTCATCAGTATAGCGATTCTTCCAACAAGGTGCTTCGTCGCGGAAGATTTGTACATACCCTTTTTGATACCTACCGTGAGCATCATACCTTCCAGGAATATACTCCTCTCTCACCTGAAACCTTTGACAGTATTCAGTTCGATGAGTATATGCAGAGCGGCGGTGTTCGGCAAGTGCAGCAGTAGGCATAAGAGTGGCAGCAGCAAATGCAAGTGCTAGAAATTTCATGACAGTGATTTAACGTAAACAGTTTCTAATTGACCAGTGTGATCAGATCTCTTCAGTTCTTCTGCAAGTTCAGTCGAAGAAAGAGAACTTTCAAACTCTATATATTCTTCTCTACCATCTACCCATCGAAATCCAACTCTATACCTCTTCATTTTGTTTTCGATTTAACTCTACATTGTGCCAATAGATCTCAAGTGCTTTGACACTTTCTGGTGTCTCTTCCCATTCCCAAATCTCACCTTTGGTGCTTTCATAAGTTCGAATTGCCATAATTTTGTTCTCCTTTTTTTAATTACAGTTTACCACCAACAATGCCATCATTCATCACATTGCTATTACTTCCATCCCATCCTTCTTGCCTTCCTTTCAGATAAAAGCGCGTTGCTTTTACACATTGCTCCTCACTTAAGGAACTAATCAATTTCTCACCATTCTTTGCTTCACTATGCCATAAACCAAATCGTGTCTTATACACCTGAAAGGCATCATCAATCCACTGTATCTCTTGGTTTTGTTTTGAACTTTTTGAATCGTTTTCCGCCATCTCTTTTGTATTGTTGGATGTATTTGGTTCGGTAGTCGTCATAAGGGAAGTAAGCAAAGTGTTCTAAAGTTTTCTTTCCGAATTGTGTTGTCCAACTTAATCCATAAGGAAATGTTTTGTGAAATGGTTTAACAACAATTAAATCATCCTTCTTTAAAGATTTTGATTTTTTCATACTTATCAGGAACAACTACAATATTTACATCCTGAGAACGATGCTCTCCATAATAAACTGTCACAGTGCAATAATACTCTGAAACAAAATTAATGAATCCAACCTGATTCTCATAGAGAACCATCATTCCCTGTTCAAATATCACTCATATCCTCCAGAAATACCCACTCACTTGGTTCCTCACCATCAACTACAAACTCCTGATACAATGCATCAGAATCATCAATTCGATCGGCAGTGACAAGTTCACACATTCGCTCACTCCAATATGCCTCCAGATTGATAATTTGCTTTTCTTTCATTCGATCGTTGCTCAGTGAAAACATTGTTCTAAAATTGATAGTTTGAGTTGCATTGCAGAGTATGGAGTTGTATCCCCAAACTCTACCGAATCTCCGCACTTGGAGGAGTTAATAGGGGCGTGATAGGATTCGGTTTTGGTGTTGAAGAATCCCCAAATACTTCGCGCACTAGCACCATCGTTGTAAACAAATTTATAATGATTGCGAATCCAAATAGCAATGATGTTGCGTTTAAATTCTTCAACTTCATAACTGTAACCCTCTGGTGCTGTGTGTTGAAATGATTCAGGTAAGGAAAGAATCAACGATTCCGATTTCTTCGTCTTCTTCATTACTTAACATTAAACGAGTTGCTTTGTAAACATTTTCCTGAATCCGATCATCATAAGAACTCTCACATTCATCACGCCAATCAATCAAAACATCATGGCACTGATTGTCATTCTCAGCAACAACTGCAATCAATCCTCCATACTCAGAACTTGGAAAAGGAACCCAGTAATTAACAAGATACAAATACTTCATTGATCAAGAAACCATAATTTTTTCAAAGAGTTCATCAAATACATCTTGATCATACCTTGCGTACATACCACTGTCCCGTAGATCAATCATAATTTGTTGAAGAAGTACAAGTTCCTCATATGCAAGGTTGTCGATAACCAATTGTTGTTGCATCAGCATTGATTGTTTTGGTGATTTACATTACAATTATACCATAAAGTGAGAGGAAATCAATACCTCCCACTTTTATATCATATCAGCACATCACAGGAGAATAATCATCACCAGTGTAAGAATGGAGATTGAAGTCAGTCACCGTAGCACCATTAGCAATCAGATTGCTGATGGAATACAGAGCATCGCTCTTGACAACGGTAGAGAAAGAGATCATCTCACTCTCAGCACCAGGATGCCAGATCACACGCTTCACAAACCGCTTTGCAGCAGGAGTGCAAGGGTAGAAGTCGATTTGATTGGCAAAGGTTTGGAGTTGCATCGGGTGTTCTCTTGATTACCTTGTTATTATAGGGTGAAATGGGTGCCGTGGAAGCAGCAGTGTGCCACTTCCTCAACTGTCCATCATCAGGCACCAATAACAGAAACGTCGACCTCTTTGATGTTCAATCCACACAACTGATTGTAGACTCGCTCTTGAATCTTGGCACAAGTATTACCCTTTGCGTTGAGTTTGACACGCTCATACCAAATAGTCGTGCATCCATCATTAGTGGAAACTTGAATTCGGATGTCCTTCAAAGCGTGCTTCTCTTGATTACCTTGTAATCATACAGGCAACCGTGCTTCACTGGGGGATCTCTGTGCCAGTTTGGAAGGTGGTACACTCAACTCCTCCATAATAATTTGTTTTGGTAGAAAGTTCCAGCAATAGTAACTACTACTGAAGGTAATCTTATCATTTGGACGACCATCAGGACTATGAAACTTCATCCGCTTGTCAAACATCAACAGTTGTAAATCCTTATCCTTAAACAATTGCTTTGGAGCACTATCATTCAACCAAGTGTTAGTCATAATCAATGCAAATGGTTTGTTAAATGATAATGCTCTCTCAAAGAACTTACGTTTGTTTGTGAATGGTGGATTGGATACAATCACATCCCAGTGACCCTCTGGTTCATAAGTGAGGAAGTCTTGATTATACTTAATGTGAGTAAAAACTACCTCATTCTGTTCCTTAATCTGCTTTACAAACTCACTATCAATCGTGTCAAATGGACACCAGACAACTGCATCTTTAGGAATATATTTGAGGATAGGAGTTACACCATAATTTGGAGTGTAACACTCATCGTTGTTACCCTCAGAGTACATCAGTTCTTTAGAATCCATATTCAACCCAGAATACATTTACCAACTGCATAGATCTCTTTCTTAGAAATAGTGATACCGATACGGGGATCTTTAGCATTACCGTTCTTTTTCTTCGGATACTGTTTCTTAGCCTTGGGAAGGAGAATGGCAAGAACGTCGTTACAATCTAACTTCCACACTTCCGCAATTTTACCACCATCATAACGAGCATAATAGTGATTCTTATACTTACCAATCTTATCCTCAATCAGATACCGTTCTTGTTCTTCCCAAGTGTCTTGAACGCTAATGCCATTATACGTTGCATTGATAGAATTTGCAATAGTGGACTTATACTCTGCACCACCATCTTCATCAAAAGCATCAGCACCACTATAATCTTCAGCGATAGAATGACCTAACACTCCCGCCATATGTATTTCACGAGAGCGAGCATAACTGAAAGGATCACCCCAACCTTGTTCTTCACAAAGTTTATACATCTCTTCATAGAGTGCTTGGTAGCGTTCTTCAGGAGTCATCAGTGCCTTGCGTATCCACTTATTATAGGGCACTCTGTGCCCCTACAAGGGCACTCTAGTCCAGTTTCCAAATCGTCCCACTAGAAAGCATAATTAATCCATTCTGGATCATTTGTGTCAAGAATAGAAAGCATCACACCATTATAATGAGATTTTGGTTCTTTCATCAGTTTCATACCAGTTTGCTCAAGAAGTTTGTTTCCTTTCTTGACATTACAGGATGAGCAAGCAACTACCATATTCTCCCAAGTATCTCCACCACCTTTAGAACGTGGAACAACATGATCTATAGTTAGTTTCTTTGTTGCTCCACAATATTGACACTTATTTCTATCCCGTTTGTATATCATACTGCGGGATGGTTTTGTAATACTAAAAGAATTATATGGTATCTTAATGTTCTCAACCAATCGAATTACCTTGGAAGAAAGAACCTGTGCCTTTTCCTTCAGTATGAGAACAACTGCTCTCTTCCAAGATGTAAAGTTGATTGGCATATAACCAGAACTTAAGACTAATATCGTCTTATATGGTTGTATCTTGAGATGGTTCATTGCTGCTGAAGTTGTTGGGTTTGAGTTGTTTCAGTGTTGATGCTTTCCTTAAAGTTGTTACCTTGAACAAAACCAAATCCACCAAGAGCAAGAGTCGATGCAAGAATAATTGCAATTGCTTTACCATTCTCATCTTCTACTGCATCAGATAATCCAGTACCACATAGTTTCTTAGAGACCCAATATCCAAGTGCTCCACCTGCTGCCATAAAAACCCAAGGAGCAAGAAATACAACAAGAAATAGAATTGCTGCCCCTCCTAGCAATATACCGCTTCCCTCCATTGACCCTCCACCAGAAGAATCTGAAGAGTTGCTTACTTGCCTCACATTGTAGATGTCATTTTCATCAGCATTGTAAATTTCTGCCATCATTCTTTTTGCACCATAAGCGGTGTTAGAACTAACAGTAACTGTCTGACGACCAACATCGGAACCCATCCAAACATCACCAGAATACTGAGCCATTGATCTAAATTTGAATTGTTTTTATTATACAGCAGGTCTGTCGATTTGATCAAGTGGGTGTGACAGTTTATTTTGTGGACCACTGTAAGGAGTTTCAATGTAACTCCAACTCTTTACTAGAAGTTCTGTAAATCGTTCCTGTTTTTCTGGAACTACTGATGCGGGTCTAAGTGTAATTGCTACTTTGAGATCCTTAAGTTCCTGCCATTCCTCTTTAGTCATAATCCAACTGCAATTATGAGCATATTCTAACATATGTAGAAGAATGGTCTCATTTTTTTAATATTGTCTTTAAGTTTGGGAAAATATTCTTTACAATTACTCAGAATCAGTAAAGAAATCTCCCCAGATACCTTTACTACCAGGCTTTCTTGATTCCAACTTATCCAAAAGAGAGTCCGTTGAAATTAAAGAATCAATTTTATGAATCATTTCCGCAATCACACTTGTTACCATTGGACGCTCACCTCTAGCAGCAAATGCCAGAGCATTTCTTAGATTAGATTCTGCATCTTTAAGTGATTCTTCTACTTGTTTTGCCAGTGCCATATCTTTCTCCTAATTAAAATTAAAGGTGCTTGTTTTCCCAAAAATCATCCCAATCTTTTTGATCTACATTTTCGGAAAGTATAGACTTTGGTGCCATATCCAGTTTAGCACGTTTATTATAGTATTCTGCTTCACGCAGGTTATACTCACGACATTGTTGCTTCTCCTGATCTGATGCTGCTTTGTTGCACATTGAGTTCAGTTCTTCTTCAGTGTAGTTTGTATTAGTATTGAACTGAATGATACTCCTATCAGGATAACTAAAATTTCCTGTTATATGCTGAGAATGACCAGTAAACAGTTGCATCATTGCTGATACTTTTTCCAGTTTCTTTTTATGATAGTCTTGCCAAGTCTTAAGTTCATCAATCAAATCATTATAAAATGTTAAAGGGGAATAGTTATCATCATCAAGATATTCTGCGATTGTGTCACCTATGTTGTCTTTCATTCGAATACGATGAAGATCGACATCACCACTACTAATTTCCTTTGTCATTAAGTTTATCCTCCAGTTCTTCAATTCTAACATAAAGGTCTTCAATTAGTGAAGTCAACTTATAGAAGTTTACTTTACCAAACTCATAGTATCCATTGTCTGCTGTAATTTCACTGAAGATTTCTCTCCATTTATGTGTTCTTTCAGTCATCACAAGTGTCCGTAGTTTTGTTGATAATATAGAAATCTTTGCATTGATGGTCTAATACCTAGACTCTCACAACATCTCAAATAAGAGATGAATTCATACCAAGGTGCTGTAGGGTCAGTGTCCGCCATATCTACACCTCATTGTGTGAAGATAATTAAGAACTTCTTCCCTAATCTCCATCAGTTCATTGTAGCACTTTTGATTGTGTGCACATTGGCGAAGTGTTGAATCTGGTTTGTGAACAGATTCAATAAAGATGTCAAGTCCCCTCAACATCTTATCTTCTTTAGATTCACCGTCAGGAATGCTGTTCTGGTCTTTCATTGGTTAATCCCACCAATACTGTAAGTTATTTAAGCAAGAATAAAATGCCGAAAATGGTTCACAATGCCCATAAACAATTCTATCCTTAAGATTATCAATATAAGTTATGATACCTCTAGTTACAGGGTTGTCCTGAAGATAGTCTCTAAATTGAAATGTATCAAACTTTTCATTGTAAACAAAATGGGGAAATTGGTGCTCCCATCCCCTAAAGAATATATCATCTCTTTTTAGACCTTCTTCGTTGTAAGATACCCATTCTCCAGTATCTTCATCCCTCCGAGTTTCTAATCCATCAAAATACTTTTCTGCAACATTCTTATCTTGAACGTAGATCTTCTCTACCCACTCTGAACATAATTCATGACACATCTTCTTAAATGTGCTATTTTGGGCAGTAAAAACAAGATTGTAATCAATGAAGGTCCAGTTAGAAGTTTGCTTCGTAGTTTCTTTGTACCTTGCAGAATGATGAAGGATTGTGAATTGAGTTTCTAAATCATATTTTTTCATCTTATTACACAATTTTTGGGTTTAATTTTCACAACCTCAACAATAAGTTCTTCTTTCATTTGGGAAGAAAAATCTTCGATATTTTTGATGTTGTTTACTATTTGATTTACATCTTTGCAAGAAAGAGTAAAAGACGTTGCTGATGCCAAGAGAATGCTAAACATAGTCAATAATCCTCCAACTTCAATTGATATTTATTTTTGAAGTGTCCAATGCTCATTACCTTTTTTCTGAACCCAGAAACAGTATTGCCGATTCAAAGAAACTAGAAAGAACTTATCAGCAGTTTCCTGTTCAATTTGGCAAGAATGGAAACTATCCATAATGTTACAAAAACGATTCTTTGCCTTTGAACTCTTCGGAGTTACGTTAATAAACTTCTTTTTGGTTGCAGTCATACCAGTTTTGAATCTCCTGTAAGTTTAGGTGATTTTGAGTGAATTGTGGGATGTTGTGTGCCAGTTAGTCGATTGGCAACTTTGCTACACTCTTTCCCTTACGATGCTTTTCAATAAAGTTCCTTGCAGATTTTTCATTGCGGCAGAGTTTAATTTGCTGCCCCTTATGTATAATCATAAGTTGGGTGCTGTCTACACCAAAGGGTACAGCAGCATAGACATTCGGATCCTCCCATTTGCCAACGATAAATCCTTTTTCCATAAAATCCTCCTTTTTATTGCGGTCCAGGTGCCATAGGGCGTTTCAGGTGAAATTACAAGTTTTTTGGGTTTTTGCTCTAGTGGTGGACTGGGTTCTCAGTGGGACTCAGGCAAGACCCTTGAGGGGTCCTGCCCGAAGCGGATCAGCGGCGCACCACAGAATCCAGCATCTCACCGCGTTCAAACACAGCGTCAACAACGTTCTGCAATGCTCGCTCGGTAGAGACACCAACCTGAGAGTAAACAGGAACAACACAGAGACCAAACTTCTTGGTATCGCTACCCAAACGCAGCACACGTCCGATCGTCTGAGTCATCTCAATCACATCCATATTGCGAAGGAAAACAACAGTCTCCAGTTCACTCACGTTGATACCCTCAGAGAGAATAGAACGGTGAAGAACAACAAAGTGTTTGTTGGGATCCTTACCCCAAGCGTTGAGAGTGTTGAAGAACTCTTCACGGTTCACTTTCTTGCCATCAATCACAGCACCAGTTTTGCTGGTGATGTAGAGGTAAGAGTAACCACGTTGATGCAATTCAGAAGCAAAATCAGTGAATCCCATCAGATTAATGAGTTGCTTGCTTGTCTTAACACAAACAAGAATCTTCTTGGTCTGAGTGTCATCAATGGTTTCCAGCACGTTAGCACAATCAATGTTAGGATTGATCTGCTTTGCCTTATGCATATCAAACTTCTTTGCCTGAATCTTAGGAGGAATGATGTAACCACCCTCTACCAGTTCAGGAGCAGAAACACGGCAAATAATGTCACCATAAACCTCAACATCGTTCATACCAGGTTTGTTGATAGTGACAGAAGTCTTGCGGGTTGCAGTAAAGAAGTAGCAACGTTCTGCATCGCCAGAGAAGAACTCTGTAGGAGCAAAGAAGTTACGTTTTACAGAATTGTGTGCTTCATCAAAGTAAATGGTGTTCACTTCGATGTCTGCTTGACGCAAACGATCAAGAGAATTGTAGGTGGTGAAGATAATGCAAGCATCGCCAGCAGTGCGAGCAACGTTAGCAAACATATGAATTTGCTTGGGGTTGGTGCTGCTGAAGTGAGAAGTTTCACCACTGTGAGCGTGCATTACGTGCACATTCTTGGTGTCGATAACCTCAAGAAATTCGCTACAGAGTTGCTCTGCAAGCAAAATACGAGGGCAAACAACAACAATGGTGGTGGCACCAATGTTGTCAATCTGTGCCTTAGCATCAGTAATCATGGTGAGAGTCTTGCCTGCACCAGTAGGCATAATCAACTGCCCCTTCATATGGGCAACCATTGCATCAACACCGCGTTGCTGGTGGGGGCGAAGGGTCAGGGTCATCAACGAATCAATTTCAATACATACATAATAACCCCCCTGACCGCGAAAGTCAAGGGGGTTGTGTAGGTTATTCAACTGTCACACTACATTCTCACCACTCGGGTTGATGAGAACGATGGTTCATAAGGTAAGTTAGACAATCATCCGCTTTCTTAAGTTCCTTTTCTTTCTGATACCTGTCAGAATGATACACACTCAAACGGTCAACTTCTTTGAGAAGATTGAGTCGAAAGAAAGTGAACTCATCATCAGCAAAAAGTGTGCGGGGGTCTTGTCTTTTCATTGTTAAGTGATAAATTGGGAGTTGCAATAAACCGAACTTTAATCAGACAGCAAGTGCGCCGCTGGGAATCTCAACAACCTCAGGCAGCGGTTTTCTATCATCAAACTGGTGCATATCATAACATACCCATTCACCATTGCGGAAGACATATGCAAACTCTTCGCTTTTATCGGGCAGCAAATACTCTGCAAGGTTAGCATCAAGGCGTGGAGGAGTATCTGATGCCCGTTGAGAATAATACTCAGGAGCATATTGACCCTCAGGAAGTTTACCCTCCCAAGTGCGATTAGACCAGCAAGAACTCATATCACCACCATCAATCAGTTCGGATACTTTATCCTTAGTGTTGTAGT
>Ga0075480_10003240_pt1 | contig 10465 bp, 10 predicted proteins | sample DEB08_DNA_7_FD_81590 | JGI IMG/M metagenome (GOLD analysis project Ga0075480, IMG submission 81590) | Aqueous microbial communities from the Delaware River and Bay under freshwater to marine salinity gradient to study organic matter... | ecosystem: Environmental > Aquatic > Marine > Coastal ...
CAAAACCTTTATGGATAGTCTCACTCAAATAAAGAAAGATATGTCTGAAGCACTTAAAAGTGTTTCTGGAGCATCTAATTCCCTATCTGGCATGAGAGGAGACATTGCAGCCATCCTTAAAAGATTTAAGGTCACGCTCGATTCAATTTCTGCATTTGTTGATTATTTAGAAAAAGATCCAGCGGCACTTATACACGGCAAAGCTAAAAAGAAATAATTACGGAGCTTGAGTTACTACACTTGCTGACTGGTTTCCGCCAGGCTGCTTTTTGGGGGACGCAACAAAGCTAAAATAAATGTAGCCAACATAAATTACTAACAAGATTATGCCTTTAAAACGTGTTAGTTTCAAATCCCCAAAGCGGCACATGAAGTAAAGAATAATCGCAATAAAGACTATTCCTGGAAGTTCGAAACGAAGCAGAGCTGGATTGACCGGTATTGGTAAAATACACATTGTTACTGCCAAGACTATTAGAAGGTTCATTATATTACTGCCAATAATATTACCAAGACAAAGATCTGTTTCTCCTTTATAAGCAGCCATTCCTGAAGCAGCCAGTTCAGGAATAGAAGTACCAAGGGCCACCATTGTTAGGCTTATAAAGAAAGGTGAAATTCCCATTGAAGATGCTATAAATTCCCCACCAGTAACCAAAGCCTTTGCTCCTCCCACAAGAAATGCGATGCCAACCACAACTAATAGAACATTCTTCCAATTTGAAGTTTTCTTTTCCATCATTATTTCTTGGAGTTCAGGGTCTACCTCGCCACTACCCTCTTTGCTTTTGAAGAATAGACGCAGAAGAAAATATAGTAGAAATGCCAACATTATAACGCCATCTATTCTACTCAAACCATTTTCTAAACCAGGACCAGCAGAACCAAACCTAGCTAAAACATAGGTTAAAAAAGAAACAAGCACCAAAAATGGAATATCGCTTTTAAGAGTATCTTTCTGAATCTCAATTGGTGTTATGACTGCACACAAGCCAAGAACGAGGGCGATATTAGCCATATTACTGCCGACCACATTACCAAGAGCCATTTCAGGGTTTCCGCCTACAGCAGCAAAAACAGATACGACTAATTCAGGAGCTGAAGTACCAAATGCAACTACTGTGAGACCTATTATTATAGGCTGAATATTGAGAGATAAAGCTAACTTAGATGAGCCTTTTACGAGCCAGTCAGCCCCAAACCACAGTAAAAAAATACTTGCGAGGACTAGGCCAATGCTAATTGGTATAGTTAAAGTCATTTTGCTCCCAATAAAAAAGCGGGCAGATGACTACCCGCAATATAAAAATTAAATTCTGAATCTCGACCTATTGATCTTCTTCATCTTCTAGATCGTCAAGGTCATCATCTTCATCATCATCAAGATCATCATCTTCGTCATCATCAAAAGTTTCACCAACTTCTGTTGATGGACTACGACCACCGCCGATGACATCCATTAATCTATCATCCAAATCTTCTTCTACAGAATCTTCTTCATCATCTTCGACTTCTTCGTCTTCATCCAGATCTTCTTCTTCATCCAAATCTTCATCTTCGTCATCAAGAGATCTTAGAAACTTGGATTTGCCTCCGTACATGTATAGATGCTCATGCACATTTTGATCATCTTCATCTAGCCATTCATCCCAATAATCGCCATCGATCATCTCTTCAATACCAGAATTCGATTCATCAAAATCTGGTTTCTTTTTGATAAACTTTATTGCGTCTGTTAGAGATGACACCTTTTTGTAGGTCGGGTCATCTCCGTACCATACTCTAAATTTTGCCATAGTTTCTTATCCGAGTTCCAAATTCATTAAGCTTAGTCCGGTAAAATGAAAACCAGAATACGCATTTATTAATACCAGTATTGGCATTATGCAAATTCAATTTTCAGTTTTTTACAGGACTCCTTTAGTTGAATATAAAATTTCTGCTCCATCTTTAGCCGCGGCCATACTAAATGCTCGACCAAAACACTTATAGATTGCTTCTGCTATATGGTGCTTATTTTCTCCATATGGCACATAGATGTGAAGGTTAAGTCTAGCATAGATAGCCAATGCTCTAAAAAATTCCTTAACCAGTTCACAGTCATAAGTACCTATAGTACCAACAAAACTGTCAGGGACTCTGTATTCAAAATGTGGAGACTTGCGAATATCAACAGCTACAGTACAAAGAACTTCCTCCATAGGAAGTGTAAAGTGGCCATATCTTGAAACACCCGTCATATCACTCAATCCTTGATCCATTGCTTGACCAAGTACTATTCCGACATCCTCGACAGTGTGGTGAAAATCCACTTCAATGTCACCTTTAACTTTAAGTGACATTTTAAAACGACCATGCTTAGCTATGTGTGAGAGCATATGATCCAAAAACGGAATTCCAGTATCAATTTCTGACTTACCGCCTTCAAAAGGCTCTAACTTTAGCTTTATTTCAGTTTCAGTTGTTTTTCGTTCAATGGTTACAGATTCCATTTTTCCAATCCTTATAGTCGTTGCAGCCATTATAAAGCTAATTTTTAGAGTTGCAAATCTATATGAAAAGAGAAATACTTACTTAAAATTTCATATATTGCATGTATGTATACATCAGACTTTTACAAGGAATAGTTATGTCAGAAGATTTAGTTAAAATTAACCTAACACCAGATTACTGCTGTGGAGGTGGTCACTGTGGCCCTCTACCAGGGTATTTTTATGTGTGCCCTCACTGTGGCATGGACTCTCAGTGTAGAACTGGCTATCCTCTTAATGAGAATGAGCATCTAACGTGCACATTCTGTAAGGGAAAGATTAAAGCTGTAAAACAGAATGCTGAATTCGAATTTGAGTTTGAGCTTGTACCTGGAACCTGTCAGGACGACTAATAAAACAAGGAGCAGCTGTAATCAACTGCTCTTTAAAATGTAAGCCAATATTGAGGATTTATCTAAAAATTTTCCTAAAGGCTATATACATCAAATACTTTCCAAAAAGTTCACCAAAGACTCAAGGCCTCTAACTCCTACCAAAAAACCTTGGTCTAATTTATATTTTTAACAAAAAATTTTACTTTTGATCAAAGTTCAGTTATTTATGTCTTGGCCAATATGCTTACGGTAACATGAAAACTGCACTTAAACTTAACGACAGACATAAAAAAGTACTTCTACTTGCTGCCCCTCTGATTGGTGCAATGCTCTCTCAAAATCTACTCAATCTTGTAGATTCGTTCATGATTGGGAAAATCAGCAAACAGGCTCTGGCTGCAGTCGCTGCTGGTGGCGTTATCACTTGGCTGGCATCATCAATAGTAATCAGTCTATCAACCGGAGTTCAACAGCTATCTTCTCGCAGACTTGGAGAAGGCAAAATATCAGAAACTGCACTACCTCTTAATGCAGGCTTAATCACCGCCCTTGCTGTTGGAATTCCCATGAGCTTAGTTTTAAGCAGCTACACTGAAGAAATTATGAGATTTATAAGCAAAGATGAGGAAGTTGTCACTCTCGGTTCAGATTACTTATTTATCACCTTCTTGGGCATCCCGTTCAATGGCCTTAATTTCTGTTTTCGTGGATTTTGGAACGGCATTAACCGCCAGAAAGTTTACATGTATACTTTGTTCATTATACATAGTATCAACATCGTTCTAAACTACTTGCTAATATTTGGTAAATTCGGTTTCCCAGAACTAGGCGTAACTGGTGCAGCATTAGCAACAATGCTTTCTTTGGCTAGTGGCACTTTAATTTACTCATTCATTTCTTTTAAATCCTTAAGAGGCCATGGCTTTTTCTCTAAAGTACCCAGCACTGTTTTTAAAAGTTTATGTAAACTTTCCATAGCAAATGCGATACAATCATTTCTATATGCATTGAGCTACAACATCATTTATAAAATAATTGCTGCTTTGGGAACTGACGAACTTGCTGCTGCAGGAATTATCATAAACTTTGCACTTGTATGCTACCTTCCAGGAATGGCATTTGGACTTGTAGCAACTTCACTTGTCGGACAATCAATAGGTGAGAAAAACTTTGACGCTGCCAGAGATTGGGCAAAGGATATTTCGAAAATTTCGGTCTTCATACTTGGAATAGCCAGCCTCCCATTGATCCTCATCCCCCAAACACTATTAGAAATTTTCATTAGAGAACCCGAAACTGTTCAAGTGGCTGTAACCGCTGTACGAATATTAGGGATTTCTATTTTCATCGAAGCACAAGCATTAACTATGATGCATTCTTTGCTAGGCGCTGGAGACAGTAAAAAGGTGATGTATATCTCTATTCTTATGCAGTGGGGAGTTTATATACCATTAGGTTGGCTATTGGGAATCTATTCCAGTTTAGGCTTAAATGGTGTTTGGACAGCAAACTTAGTTACACAAGCTTTAATGGCAATTGTTTATACTGCTCTTTGGAAAAAAGGATCCTGGGAAAAAATAATTCTTTAAAAAACGATAATAGTAATTCCGCGATTTCTATTTCTGTAATCCTCGTCATTTTCTAAAGACGGATACTTATCCAAAACATAACGAGTATCTTCATAATCTGCTGAAAATTCTTCTCCAGGGATCCAAGCTTGAATCTCTTGGCGAGCTAAATTACCGGCCAGCATCCTATGTAGCTCAGATTTTATAACACCACCTTTCCCACTGGATCCATAACCGTGTATTACTTTTAGGTAACGACAGGAATTATATTGTGCGATAGCTGCTTTAACTCTATTTAAAGCAACTTCAACAGTTGGTAGATCTTCTTTAATGTTAACCGTGGCGCTTTTTCTCTTGCTCTTTCTTTTACTTTCTTGAACATTTTCAGTTCCACAAAAAGGGCAAAGGAGTTGCTCTATTTCTTCCCCACACATCTCACAAGTAATCATTTCTCAAAGACCGCAACATATTCCTGATTCCCTTTAGGTCCTTTTAAAGGACTAGGGAAAACCTTCAAAAAAGACCAAGACAACTCGTCTGTGCAAAAGGATTTCACTTTTTCGACCATCTCCAGTCGTAAATCTTCATCTCGGATTATTCCATCACCTACTAAATGTCTTGGACACTCAAATTGTGGTTTTACCAAAATCATTGCTAAAGCACCTGACTTCATAAACTTATCGGCAGAAGGAAGAACTTTAGTTACTGAGATAAACGATACATCAGAAGTAACCAGGTCTACGCCTTCAGTAATTTGCTCTTCTGTTAAGGTTCTTGCATTCGTTTTTTCTAAACTAACTACTCGGGAGTCTGTTCTTAGTTTGTAGTGAAGCTGACCAGTCCCTACATCCACAGCAAAAACTTTCTCACAGCCCGACTGCAACATCAAATCGGTAAAACCACCTGTACTCGAGCCTAGGTCAAGGGCAATTTTGCCAGTACAATCGGGAGAAAACTCTTCTAAAGCAGGCTTCAACTTGTATGCACCTCTACTTACATAGGGTGAAGGGAGATCTAAAAAAAGTGGGCTTTCAAGTGGGAGCACCTCTGTAGACTTTTGAATGACTCGATCATTTCCAGATCGAACTTGCCCGGCTATAATATATTTCCGGGCATCATTAATAGTTTCACATAATGCTTTTTCGACGAGGAGCTCGTCAACCCTCATCTTTTTAGGCATTTTTATTCGCGAATTTGGCCTGTTCCACTAACAACATATTTGTATGTAGTTAGCTCTTCTAGCCCCATAGGACCTCTTGCATGAAGTCTATCAGTTGAAATACCAATTTCTGCTCCCATGCCAAACATCGAACCATCTGTAAAACGTGTTGAAGCGTTCACATAAACTGCAGAACTATCAACTTCATTCTTAAATTTCTGAGCTGCCATTTTATCGCCAGTTACAATTGCATCACTGTGACTTGATCCGTAATCAGCAATGTGAGTAATAGCTTCATCTATATCCTCAACAATCTTAAGAGAAAGGATCAGTTCTAGATACTCTTCATACCAATCTTGCTCCGTAGCTTGACTTGCATTTGGAACCAATTGGCAGAATTGACTATCACCTCTTAGCTCTACGCCTTTAGCATTAAGCTCTGTGGCAATTAATGGGGCAAATTGAGCTGCAATATCTTTATGTATGAGTACTGATTCAACAGCGTTACAAACACCTGGTCTTTGGCATTTACCATTGATAATGATATCTTTTGCCATATCCATATCAGCTTCAGCATCTACATAAACATGACAAACACCTTTATAATGCTTAATCACTGGAATAGTTGCATTTTCAACGGTAAAGCGAATTAAACCTTCTCCACCACGTGGAATAATAAGGTTGATATATTGATCCAACCTAAGTAGGTAATTTACAGCTTCCCTATCAGTCCATGGAATTAATTGAACAAAATCATCCGGTAAACCGGCCTCAGTCCCACTGGCTCTCATAATTTCAGCAAGCTTACGATTACTGTAAATGGCTTCTTTGCCGCCCCTCAAGATCACGGCATTTCCTGCTTTTAAACAAAGTCCAGCAGCATCTACTGTAACATTTGGGCGAGATTCATAGATAATTCCAATTACACCAATTGGTACTCGAGTTTTTTCTATAGAAAGTCCATTTGGTCTAATGAATTCAGCATCAATTTTACCAACCGGGTCAGTTAAGCCCGCCAACATAACTAAACCTTTGGCCATATCTTCAATACGACTTTCAGTTAAAGTTAAGCGGTCAATCATAGCTGAGCTAAGACCATTATTTTCAGCTTCTGCTAAATCTAATCTATTAGCTTCTTTAATTTCTTCTTTACTTTCTAAAATTGCATCGGCTATAGCTTCTAAAGCCTTATTTTTCTTCAATGTACTTAGTGATGCCAGTTTTCGTGAAGCTAAACGGGCTTTTTTTCCCAGCTCCTCTACTTCTGTTTTAAAGTCGGTAGACATCATTCGTCCTCACTATTAAGTAAAACCATATTATCTCTGTGGACTGCTTCATCATAGATATGATAGCCCAGCAACTCCATTATGTCAGTAGTTTTCTTGCCTTTTATAAGGTTCAACTCCTCGGAGTTATAGTTTGCTGCGCCTTTCGCTATAAGCTTCCCAGTTGAATCTTGGACTTCCAAAATATCACCTTTCGCAAACTCTCCTAGCACTTCTTTAATTCCTCTAGGGAGAAGACTACCGCCATTACCTGTAAGAGCCTTTACTGCTCCATTATCAATTTTTAATACACCCGACACTTCGGGAAAAAATGCCATCCACCTTTTATGTGAACGCATTTTTTCTTCACTTCCTGGAAACAGTGTGCCTACATCTTCGGCTTCAATTAACTGAGAAATGACTCCAAACTCTCTTCCATCTACAATCCATAAGCTTTCACCAACTTGCGTCACAGCTTCAGCCGCTTTGAGTTTGGTCGCCATACCACCTGTAGAAAGTTGATTTCCATCTGTACCTGATGCCATCAACTTTATTTCAGCAGAGAATTCATCTATTATAGGCAAACGCTCACCGAAAGAGCCGTCGGCTTTCTTCTCGTACATTCCGTTCACACTTGTCAAAAGAACTGTAAGTTCTGCTTTGCTGATTATACTTACCAATGCTGCTAAGTAGTCATTTTCTCCAAAACAGATTTCTTCGACACTTATACAATCATTTTCATTTATGATCGGCAACACTTTGTTTCTTAACAATGCATTTAGACAGTTCGAAAAATTTAAATGGCGCTTTCGGTTTTTGACATCATCTGCAGTAAGCAACAGCTGCCCACAATGAAAACCTCTCTTACGACATTCATCTTCGTACATGGACATTATTTTGCTCTGACCTGTTGCAGCGGCAGCCTGCAGCTCTGTAAGCTCTTTGGGCCTTTTTTCCCAACCAAGTACAGACATACCAGCAGAAATAGCTCCTGAACTCACTAAAATAACTTCAAGCCCTCTTTCTCGAAGACTGGCTATTTGCTCAACAAGCTCTGCTATTCTTTTCTTACAGGGAATTAGATTCTCATCAACCAAAAGCCTACTACCGACTTTCAAGACAATTCTCTTTACACCTGAAATAATATTCTTTCGAACTGATTCCATTTATGCATCCAATGAAAAATTTCCCGTAACTATAACAGATGTCAGTCTCTTTACGACTTGAGCAGTAAATTTTATACGTTCTAGCGGAAAATAAAAAGCCCGGCAAATTGCCGGGCTCCCCCTCTGGGTCCTAATCCAACTTAGTTACACCCCCTTGCGGCAACTAAGCTTTCTCTCTTCCCCCTCCTCTCCTTTAAGAACTTTAAGCTCTCAATACTTATATAGTAACATTTGTTATTTATGTTGTCAATACTCTTTTTGATATTTTTATATATTTTTGTCACTTTTGTCATTTATTTAACTAAGCCACAAAAAAGCCCGCAAAAATAGCGGGCTTTAAAAGTATGTCTTTAAGAGAAGTTTTTAGTCTACTAAGTCTAGACCCTCTTCCTCCATTACTGCTTCTTTCTTTTTCTCAGCAGCTTTCTTCATACCTTTGTTACCAATGGCACCTTTTGAAGATGGGAGGTAACGGTAGTAAACTGTGAGCATCAAAGCACAAAGCGTAGTAGCATAAACTTTCTGAGTGATATCATCACCTTTTGCGTGGCTTTGTCCAGGATATACCCAGTAACCTTCCGGATGCTGTGCATCGCCAATTTCTTTCTGGAACTTTCTATTCCATGGACGCCATTTTGCTCCACCTGCTTGGAACATTGCCTGTGTAGCATAATACCAGCCATATAAAGAAGATCTTGGTGGGTTATTCCAATCTAATGCATCGAGGTCAGCTTTTGCAATCATATCAATATCGTCTTTGATTTCTCCTGCACCACCTTCTCCGAATAACTGAAGACATAAAACACCAACTGCTCTCATTGTATGCTTAGCCTTACCAGTTTTAGGCTCATTATTTGAAGTAGAGTATGGGAATTGAGCATTATCTCTTGAATTGTTTTTTAACCATTCGATAGCTTTGTAAATAGCTTCATTTAAACCTTTCTCTTCGCAACCGGCTCCGTATGCGGCTTTAAGCGCCTGGAAGTTCCAACCTGCAAAAGATAAGTCCTGACGGTTTTGACTAGTCCTGTAGTTGTAATCGTAGCAACCACCTTCCTGTTGACCGTCAATTAAAATCCTAATACAAGCATTCATTTTTTCTTCAAGCATTGATACGCCAGTCATAGCGTATGCTTCCGCTAGTGCATAAGTTTTGATTGCGTGTGGGTAAGCATGTAGTGATTTTGTGTCAATCGGGTCATTAACTAACCACTGCATTGCTTTCTTTACTGTTGTTCCAAAGTGTTTAGAAGTTGGAGTCTCTCCGTGTGCCAGGAAAGTTAGTAGTGCTAGACCAGTGTGTGCACCTTTACCAACTGTCCCCCAAGAACCGTCTGGCTTTTGAACTTTCTTTAACCACCAAAGAGCTTTGAGAAGTCTGTCTTGACCAACTTTACTTCCGCCAAATCTTGAAACCATACTTGCACGGCCTGCTGCACTGCGACCACCATAAACTGAAGGGGATGCGAAAGCAGATGGTGAAACAACAACATCTGAAACTGCTTGATCTGCCATATTGTCGTCTGTTGATGGTGCATCATCATTTGTATCTTCTAATGCAGCATCATTTGTATCAACGTTTTCAACAGCAACTGTTGTTAAAACTGGGTTAGTCGTATCTGTCTCTTCGATTTCTTCCGGCTCAGGCTGTTCTACTGGAGGTTCAATCTCAACTTCTTCAACTTCTTCCATTACTACTTCAATTTCAGCGACAGGCTCTTTAACCTTATCTGTAATGAAAATTGCTAGTATAATAATTAGAACAACATGGAAAACTGTTGAAACGATTGGGCCGATTAGAGATTCAATTAATCTACGACGACGGTATTCTTCCTGGATTTCGAGAATTTCTTCTTCTGTGAGCATGCCTTCTTCATACTCTTCTTCGTAAAACTCTTCTTCATCCTCATAGTATTCAGACATTGCGCACCTCTTGCATACTTTTAGGGTCTTAATTCATTCACAAAACGAACTATATTATAAATATGCAAAAAAAAATATCAAGCCCAAAAAGAAAAAAGTGCTAAAAGTGACACAAGCACATGCCTTTTATACTTTTAGCATTTTTATAAGTTGTAAACGACAAATATAACCGCGTGACCCGAAACCTTTCGGGTCACTGAAAGATGCTTAGTCTACGAGGTCAAGTCCTTCCTCTTTCATGACTGGATCATCTTTCTTTTCTGCCGCTTTCTTCTTCATACCTTTGTTGCCGATGGCGCCTTTTGATGATGGGAGGTAACGGTAGTAAACTGTTAACATCAATGCACACAGTGTTGTAGCATATACTTTTTGTGTAATGTCATCTCCAACATTTCCTCCATGGTAGTCACCAGGATAAACCCAGTAGCCTTCCGGATGTTGTGCATCACCAATCTCTTTCTGGAACTTTCTGTTCCATGGGCGCCACTGAGCTCCACCAGCTTGGAACATTGCCTGTG
>Ga0075480_10003241_pt1 | contig 10464 bp, 8 predicted proteins | sample DEB08_DNA_7_FD_81590 | JGI IMG/M metagenome (GOLD analysis project Ga0075480, IMG submission 81590) | Aqueous microbial communities from the Delaware River and Bay under freshwater to marine salinity gradient to study organic matter... | ecosystem: Environmental > Aquatic > Marine > Coastal ...
AGGGTAATGAGGTTGAGTATAGATAGAACGAAACTTATTGCCCTCATCAGTAAGTGTGAGGTAAGTTATGGTTTCAACACCAGGTCAATTGTTTAGAGCATTGGTAAACAAAGAAAAGCCTCTGCAACTAGCAGGGACTATCAATGCTTATTCTGCTATGTTAGCCCAACAGGCAGGCTTCAAAGCTATTTACCTTTCTGGGGCCGGTGTCGCCAATGCATCTTTCGGACTTCCAGACCTGGGAATGACGACATTGACTGATGTCTGTGAAGATGTTCGTCGTATCACCAGTGCAGTCAATCTCCCACTACTTGTTGACGCCGATACAGGCTTTGGTGGAATCACCAATGTCGCACGAACAATCAAAGAACTTTCGAGAGCTGGTGCTGCTGGCTGTCATTTAGAAGATCAGGTAACTGCGAAAAGATGCGGCCATCGCCCCAATAAGGTACTCGTGTCCTGCGAAGACATGTGTGAAAAAATTAAGGCCGCATCTGACGCTCGCAAAGATCACTCATTCGTCATTATGGCAAGAACAGATGCTCTAGCAGTTGAAGGAATTGAGTCTGCTATCTCAAGAGCAGAACGATATATTGCAGATGGTGCGGATATGATTTTTGCAGAGGCTGTACATACAATTGAAGATTTCAAAAAATTTACATCAAACCTGCCAGTCCCTGTTTTAGCCAATATCACTGAGTTCGGAAAAACACCATACTTTACAGTAAAACAACTAGAAAATGCCGGTGTTTCTATTGTGCTTTACCCCTTATCTGCATTTCGAGCTATGAGTAAAGCTGCTCTGGCAGTTTATGAGGATATAATCAAAAATGGAACTCAGACAAACTCTGTAGAAAAGATGCAGACCAGAGAAGATTTATACACGACTTTAAATTATCACGAATTTGAAAGGAGAATTGACGCTTTGAATTCGAAATAGCTTTAATAACAATCAAAAGGAGGGAACTATGATTGTCAAGAAATCAGGAGGACTTGCCGGAGTTATCGCAGGCAGTACTGCAATCTCATCCGTTGGCAAGGGAAACGGTCTCAAATATAGAGGCTACGACATTTACGACCTCGCCGAGAATGCGCAATTTGAGGAAGTTGCTTATCTCTTAATCCATGGTGAACTCCCAGCTCTCGACCAATTAAATAGGTTTAGGAATAAAATCATTGCTGGTCGTCAAATACCAGGCCTTCTAAAAGAAACCCTCAAAAATCTACCTAAAAGCTCTCACCCAATGGATGTTCTTAGAACTGCTGTATCTGTTTTAGGTTGTTTAGAGAAAGAAAAAGAGGATTTCTCAAATCAACAACAAATAGCTACGAGGCTTTTGGGAATATTACCTTCCGCCCTTCTCTTTTGGCATCACTTCCAGAATTCTGGAATAGAAATCGACACTGAAAGTTCAGAGGAAAGTATAGGTGGCTATTTCTTAGAAAAGCTACATCACTCAAAAGCCATAGAAAAACATGTAAAAGCCATGAACACCTCTCTTATTCTTTATGCTGAGCATGAATTTAATGCGTCTACCTTTGCCTCAAGAATTACAGCATCAACCTTATCTGAATTCTACTCATGTATCGCCACTGGAATTGGTGTTCTTCGTGGACCTCTTCATGGAGGAGCAAATGAAGCCGCGATGGAGCTCATCTCAAAATTTCACAATGCTCAAGAGGCCAGAGATGGCGTTAAAAACATGCTTGATAAAAAAGAGAAAATTATGGGCTTTGGGCATAGAGTTTATCAAAATGGCGACCCAAGAAATATTACCATTAAAAATTTATCTCACTGTTTATCGATCAATCACGAAGAAGCCCACCTCTATGAAGTGAGTGAGGTCATTGAAAATGTTATGCTAATGGAAAAAAGTATTTTCCCAAATCTCGACTTCTACAGTGCATCAGCCTATCACTTCATGGGCATACCGACTTCATTCTTCACTCCTATATTTGTGTTCTCCAGAACAGCAGGCTGGGCAGCCCACATAATTGAACAAAGAAATGAGAATAAACTTATTCGACCCGGTGCGGAATACAATGGCCCTGGGAATCGAGAATTTATACCAATATCGGAAAGGATTCACTAATGAGTAACATGGGCGTTTTGGACGCAACTCGTCCAGACTATGATGAACTTATCAGTCAACTAGCTGATTATGCTGTCAATTATAAAGTCAAAAGCTCTTTAGCTTTAGAAACTGCTAAGTATTGCCTAATGGACTCACTTGGTTGCGCCCTACTTGCTCTTAAATATGATCAATGCACAAAACTATTAGGTCCTATTGTACCTGAAGCCAATTTGAGTGGAGGATCAAGAGTTCCAGGGACTAAGTTTGAACTAGATCCTGTTCAAGCTGCCTTCAATATAGGCACAATGGTCCGTTGGTTAGACTTTAATGACACTTGGCTGGCTGCAGAATGGGGTCACCCTTCAGATAATTTAGGCGCTATTCTAGGAGTTGCAGACTACCTAAGTAGGAAAGATCAAAGAAATGGAAAAGACTCTTGGAAAGTGAGCGTAATTCTTGAATGGATGGTAAAAGCTCATGAAGTCCAAGGTGTTCTCGCACTCCAGAACTCCTTTAATAAAGTTGGATTGGACCATGTCCTTTTAGTCAGAATAGCATCTACGGCAATAGCAACAGCAATGCTTGGTGGGTCTGTAGAAGACGTTAAAAATGCACTTTCACATGCCTTTATTGATGGAGGTGCCCTACGTACTTATAGACACGCCCCAAATACAGGCTCTAGAAAGAGCTGGGCTGCAGGAGATGCAACTAGCCGTGCTGTCAACTTAGCTCTTAAAGCCTTAACTGGAGAAATGGGTTATCCATCAGCACTGAGTGCTGAATTTTGGGGCTTTCAAGATGTTCTATTTAAAGGACAATCTGTAACTCTTGAAAGAGAACTAGGTGAATACGTCATGGAGAATATTCTTTTCAAGATTTCTTTTCCAGCTGAGTTTCATGCTCAAACTGCCGTTGAATGTGCTCTAGCTCTTCACTATCAAGTAAAAGATAGATTAGATGATATTGAAAAAATAGTCATCAAAACTCAGGAATCTGGACATCGAATTATCAATAAGACTGGAGCATTAAATAATCCAGCTGACCGTGACCACTGCATGCAGTATATGGTCGCAATCCCTCTCATTTTTGGCGAACTAACAGCAGATCATTACGAAAATAGCGTTGCTCAAGATTCTCGAATCGACAGATTAAGAAGTTTAATGATATGCTCTGAAGAAAAACAGTTCAGCATAGATTACATGGATCCAAACAAACGATCTATTGCAAACTCTTTACAAGTGTTTTTTAAAGATGGTTCATCCACAGAAGAAGTCACTATTCATTATCCGGTTGGCCATAAAAACAGAAGAGAAGAAGGCATTCCTCTCCTTATTGAAAAGTTTGCAAATAATCTAAGAACTCAATTCAATGAAGAAACATCATCTAAAATTGAATCTCTATTTGAAGAACAAGATGCAGATCTAGAAGAATTAATGAAACTAATGGTACTAAAATGACTTTAGACAAAAGGTTATCAAACTGTGCTGTAATCGGTGCCGCAGGCAAAATGGGTCGAGGAATAGTATTGGTTCTTCTTAAGGAAATGATTTCTACTGACCTTCGTTTAAAACGCCCTCTTTCTGAGTTAATTTGTATTGATCGATCTGCTGAAGGTTTAGCGAGTTTAAGAAAATACCTGAATGTACAAATGCTTAAATTTGCCGAAAGAAATATTTCTAAGCTTCGTACTTGGTATCAAGATGATGATTCTTTAGTGGATAATGGAGAAATGATCGACCATTTCTTAAAACAATGTCGTTCAATTCTCAACACAGATTCTTCATATACTTTTTTGGAGAACACGAATATGGTTTTCGAAGCAATTTTTGAGGACTTAAATATTAAAGGACAAGTGTATTCTGAAATCAAAAATATCTGCCCAAAAGGATGCTTATATTTTTCAAATACATCATCTATTCCAATCTCTGAGCTAAACTATAGAAATGATCTTTACGGAAAAATTATTGGCTTTCATTTTTATAATCCCCCAGCTGTTCAAAAGCTTGTTGAAGTTATCACAATCAAGCAAAACGCCCAAGAGGATATCGACCTTTCTTTGGAACTCATTAAAAGATTAAACAAGCTAGCTGTCCCGAGTAATGATGTAGCTGGCTTTATAGGAAATGGTCACTTTATTCGTGAAGGTCTAGCTTATATTCGTGAAGTTGATAAGCTTCCTTATTCCAATGCCTCTTCATTGTTTTTAATTAATGAAATCACCCAAAAACTTATGTTTAGACCTATGGGAATATTTCAGTTAATTGATTACGTGGGAATAGATGTTTTCTCAATGATCTGCAAAACTATGGGAACATACATAGAAGAAGATTTTTCAGCAGAAGTTTTGAATAGGCTCATTGAAATAACTTATAAAGGCGGTCAATACGGCGATGGGTCTCAGAAAGACGGTTTTTTCATTTATGAACAAGGGAAGATTAAAGCCGTGTTTGACTGGAAAATTAAAGAACACCTAGAAATTGATTTCGTTCAAAAGGAATTAGCAAATATCAAATTCCCGGAATTAAGCGAAAACTGGAAAAGCCTATCGCGCTCAAAGAACTTAGATTATATAAAAAATACTTTTGAATCATACCTTAAATCTCCAAACCTTACAGAAAATAAAGCTATTGAGTATATCAACTCATCTAGAAGAATTGCTCAAGACCTGGTCAAAAACGGTGTAGCTGAAAAAATTGAAGATGTCAACGATGTCATGACTAATGGCTTCTTTCATCTATATGGCCCAGCAAGTGACTTACTTGATTCTATTCCGGAGGCAGACCATGAGTAAAAAGATTTATGCTGCTGCTGGCTTTAACACTGAGTTCATGGGGCCTGGTCGAAAAGAGTTTAACCCTAAAGCTAAAATGCCGGATTTTGAATATTACTTAAAAAAAGCAGCTGATGGTTGCCTGAAACAAATTCCAAAGCCCCATTTTGATGAGGGAATCATATCAAACTTCATGGCTCCACGATTTATTAAACAAGGGAACCTAGCTGGATTTCTACCATCAGTGGTTCCTTCTCTACTTCACAAACCATGCTTTAGGTCTGAAGGAGCCTGTGGTTCAGGAGGCTTAGCTTTAACCATGGGAATACGTTCAATATTATCTGGCATGGCAGACTCAGTTTTTGTTACAGGCTTTGAAATACAGAATACAGTTAAAGCTCTTTACGGAGCCGATATTCTTGCGGGAGCTGCTTATCACAAAGGAGAAAGAAAAGATGGGCATGCTTTCTTTTTTCCTGGGATCTTTTCTAATCGTGCTGGCGCATGTTATGAGAAGTTCGGTTATGAAACAATGAGGAGAGGCATGGCTCGCTGGTATGAAAATGCCGTCTTGAATGCTAGAAAATGCTCTAATGCTCAGGAGAATCACAACTCAAAAGATAATCTCTTTGAATTGGGAATGACAAAACCAAATGGATCTCGCTTTGTAGATCACTTAAACCTCTTTGATTGCTCAAAAGTTTCCGATGGCGCATCTGCTGTAGCTCTTTTCTCTGAAGAAGGTTTAAAAAAGGCTGGCGTCAAGAAAGAAGATGCCGTAGAAATTATTGGTTTTAACAGCTGTGAAGGCGATATCACCAAGGCTCCTAAAAAGTTAAGTTCTTTGAAAACGACAAAAGAATCTGCTAAAGCGTCATTAGCAATGGCTAAAATTAAAGTACAAGACCTCGATCTTCTTGAAGTTCATGATTGCTTCAGCATAACTGGATTATTAGCTTTGGAAGCATTAGATATAACGAAAAAAGGCAAAGCCGCAGACTTTGTTTACGAGGGAAAGACTAAAGTAAGCGCGCAATTACCAGTAAACCCCTCTGGAGGACTTTGTGGATTTGGCCACCCTACTGGTGCTACTGGAGTCAGACAAATAGTTGACCTTATAGATCAATTAACTCATAAAGCTGAAAACCAAGTTAAGATCAAAAATGGATTGGGAATGATGGTAAGCATGGGCGGAAATGATAAAACTTTAAGCACGCTCATTGTCAAAAAATGAAAAAGATACTCTTATATGGGACTTTGGGTATTTTGTTAACTTTTTTAGTTTTAAGCACAATTAAAGGCTTAGAATATAAGAAACTGAGGCATGAGCATAGAATAGCAAAAAGTGAGCTAAACCAGATCTACAAAACTGTACTTCTCTACTTACATGATGATGATGAAAATGCGGTAATGCCAGCTTATGCAGATTTCCATAGCTTAATTGGGGACCCTTACTTCAAACCTTGGATTGTAGAGAACCATAAAGATGAAGTGCGTTTACTTTACAAGCCTGGAGTTAAACTATCAGATGTAGACCCAAAAGATAAGTTAATATCGTTTCGCTCTATATATGTTACATGGGATGGAACTGTAAGCGGTGAGTTCAAAAGACCAGAATAATTAAAACTAGTCTGACATACCAAAGTATAAAACGCTTAGAATGACTACTATAATCACCAAGACGAAAATAAGACCAGCCTGAACTGGGTTTTGTTCTATACTACTTTTTTTAGCAGGAGTTTCTGGGATTTTAAACTCTGGAATATCATCTTTCTTAATCACTGAAGCTTCATAACCACAATTGGTCATATTGAGCTCTTTTTCGATCTCCAGCTCTTCCTCACTAAGCTCTTTCTTTTCTTCCTTTTTCTCTTCAAATTCTTCAATTACTTTTTGAATGATCGCTACAACTTGCACGAAGAATTGCGGACGCCTTTTAGGGTTGATGTCAATCATTCCCATTATCAGACCGTTTAAAGCTGGAGGAATTCCTGGTTTTAGATGGTTTGGGGGTTCTGGAAGCTCCTTCTGTTTCTCCAACATTGCTTCTACTGGAGATAACTTTTCAAAAGGTTTATGACCGGAAATCATTTCATAGAAAATGGCTCCCAAACTATAGATATCACTGCTTGGAGTTAGCTCTCCAGACTTAACAGTCTCTGGAGCTATGTAGTATGGATTGTTATAGTACTTAATGTCTGATTTTTCTTTCATCAAAGCTTTGACCAAAGCTGCGCTCATTCCAAAGTCTAAAATTCTTACATTATCATGCTCATCGTAGCGAATATTAGAAGGCTTAAGGTTTCCGTGAACAAGACTTTGTTCTGCAAATGGCTCAAGAGTTCCTAATATATCCAAAAACATGTAGCAAGATTCAATTAGGGCAAACTTTTCTTTGCGAAGTTTTCTCTTTAAACATGTCGAGCCATAATGCTCTAAAACTATGTAAGGTATTCCATTAACATCACCGGCGTGAGATGCTTTTACTAAGCCTTCAATAGTTAAGTCTTTGAGCTTTTCAGTTTCTTCAAAGAATACTTTTTTTACAATTCCATTGAGCTTAAATTCAGGCCTTAAACGTCTGATAACAGCGGCTTTTTCATCGTCTAAGTTAATTCCATGATGAGTTGAAGTTGTTTCATCATTTGAAGAAGTGTCTGTCAATTGATATGGACCAAAAACCTCAGGAACATAAAACTTTGTTCCACACTTTTCACAAACGTGCTTTTTAAGTGAAAACTCAGTTTCTACAGCAAGTTTATCATTACAGCCAGGGCAGGCTATCCTCATATGCTTCTTTATGACTTCTTCAGACAAAAGGAATCCTCAACTTAGGAATTTAAAGAATACTTTTTAACGTGTCTCTAACTGTTTTTATTGTCTTAATTCTCGCGTAATGCTTATTATTCCCTTCAACAATTGTCCAAGGAGCCCAATCAGTACTGGTTCTTAAAAGCATTTCATCAACTGCAGGTTTGTAGTTATCCCACTTTTCTCTGTTACGCCAATCTTCTTCTGTAATCTTCCAGCGTTTATGTGGGATTTCCAAACGCCTTTCAAATCGGTGCAATTGCTCTTCTTGACTAATTTCCATCCAGAATTTAATGAATACGACACCTTGGTCAACCAAATGTTTCTCAACTTCATTAATTTCTGAGTAAGCTCTTTTCCAGTCATCTGGTCTACAGAAGCCTTCTACTCTTTCAACTAAAACTCTGCCGTACCAACTTCTATCAAAAATAGTCACGCCCCCTTTATCTGGCATTTCTTTCCAAAAGCGCCAAAGATAGTTATGGTTTATCTCTATTTTTGTTGGAGCTGCTACAGGAACTACGTTATAGCTTCTTGGATCAAAGAAGCGAGTCAAGCGTCTTATACTTCCTCCCTTCCCTGCAGCATCCCAGCCTTCATACAAAATCACTAATGGAATTCCATTTCTAAACATTCTGTAGGAAAGTTCTGTTAAGTCTGAAGTAACATCAGAGAATTGTTCTTTATATTCATCTGGCTTGATGCTCTTTTTGAGATTTACTTTACGGAATGGATCCTTCTCAGAAAGTGCTTTTAAAGAAACTTTATCTCCCGAACTCTTAGGATACTCTTTCAAAGCTTTTTTAATTTTATTTACGACAGTAGAAATAACCTTAAATTTTGCATAAAGCCTATCTTCGGCTTCAACAATTACCCAAGGGCTAACATCATTGGTTTTTTCAATGACATAGTTACAAGCACCTAAGCATTTTTCATATTGCAGGTTTTGCTTCAAATCTGCTTCAGTAACTCGCCATGACGTTGTTTCTTTACTAGTCAGGTCAGTTAATCTTCGGCTTTGTTCTTCTTTGCTGATGTGCAAGAAGAATTTAATAACTAAAGTATCGGAATTTAAATGGTGCTGTTCAAAGTTAATGGCGTCGCGAATAAATTTTTTCTTGTACTCACCTGTTTTGTAAATGTCTTCAATTCCAGCTCTGTACCAACTTCGATCAAATACAGAGATAAAACCTTTAGATGGGCTATTTTTCCAGTAAGGGATCAAGTAAGAAATTTCGCCATTGTCACAACGACCTTCAAAGACTCTAAAACCACGAGGATCCATTGGCTGACTCAGTTCATTAATCAATGTACCTTTACCTGATGCACTCCATCCTTCAAAAGTGATTAAAACAGGCATTCCGACTTCAAGAACTTCACGTTGTAAATGTATTAGTTCTGTCTCAAGCGCTTTATATTTTTCTTTGTATTCAGATTTGGATAATTTGAGATCGAGGTCTACAGAGTTGAGCATTAAAGAACCTTAGGAAATTATTGTAAAAATTATTAGTAAAATCATAAACAAAGAAGGCCCTTTGTTCAACCTGTTTTGTAACAAGATTCTAGCATAAAAATTTGCGTCTTTGAAAAAGTTTTTCATAAAATCTACATATAGACGCTAATAAAGCTCTTTCTCATCCGTCATAGGCTTAGACTTAATTAAAAAATAGAGATTACTCGATGTTTAAAATAATTTGTTTACTTTTACTGACTTTCCCCCTCCTTATTCAGGGTCAAAGTCATTCCGTCCTCAGGCAAAATGCAAACGGCCTTCAAAAAGAAGGGAATTATAAAGAAGCTCTAGCTATTTATGAAAAATTAATCTCTGAAGATTTAAGTAATATCACCCTTTCAGCTAAAGATTTAAGCAATGCCATAAGTTGCCAAAATAGATTAAAACTAAGAGAGCATTTTGACTCACTTGTAGAAACATTCCTTAACTTACGCAAGGACAATTGGGAAGCCTATGCTCACGCAGCTCATGCTTACAACCACTTGGCATATCACAACGGAAGGTTAGTAAATGGAAAATTTAAGCGAGGTTATAATAGTCGATACAGAGGTGTTTATGTCTACTCGAGTGAGTATGACCGAAGCAAAGCAATTTCTCTCTATGAAAAAGCCTTAGCTCTTCTACCAGATGATTATAAACTATCCGCATTTTACAAAGATTTTGCTAATACTGTCTTATGGAATAGAAACACTTACCAGGCTTTTAAGCTTTTCGATAAAACAGACACTAAAAACCTACCTGACTTAACACAGCCCCAATATCACGGCTATTATCGCAGGTCTACTTCAAAAGCTCCAGTAGATTCAGAAGGCAATCCTCTTTTCCACAAAGTCCCCGAATCTTATGAAAAAGCCACGACTGATGGTGAACGCTGGCGCTGGCTCTTAAAAAAAGCAGCTGACAATGGTGATGAAGAAGGATCTAAACATACTTATGCAGATTTTCTCTATTATCAATTTAGTGTAAATACTTTGAGAGAATACTCCTGGTATTTTAGAGCTGGATCTTCAAGTTCAGATAACACTGAATCCATTCTTGCCCTAGATAAACTAACAGATGAAGAAACTCTGGCTAAACTTGCTGGAGGTATTAAGAAATTTACCTTACCTGAAGAGCATAACTATATCCGCCTATACAAAGAATTAGCAAAATCTAAAAAAATCTACGCTTACAATCAACTAGGACGTATTTATCTAAATAGACGCCAGTTCAAGAAATCTGTAAATATCTGGAAGAAAATTCTTGAGATCGAAGCTGGCAATAAAAACGCCGCTAGACAGCTTAAGCAAATTACT
>Ga0075480_10003242_pt1 | contig 10464 bp, 11 predicted proteins | sample DEB08_DNA_7_FD_81590 | JGI IMG/M metagenome (GOLD analysis project Ga0075480, IMG submission 81590) | Aqueous microbial communities from the Delaware River and Bay under freshwater to marine salinity gradient to study organic matter... | ecosystem: Environmental > Aquatic > Marine > Coastal ...
ATCATTTAATCGTATACTATCAAATGAATATTTATTAATATTTATATATAAGAATCTAAATTATTATTTATCTCGAAGAGAGGAAATAAACCGAAACAAGGAAGAATAAGTCCATATCTTTCTTAACACAGCACGAGTATAATAAGACTAACCATAAGAAAAGTCTAACAAATACATTCGACATAACTGATCTGACGGGATTTAATACCGGGCCAAGAACCTTATTTAACTGAGTATTAACAGTAGAACCAAGAACCTCAGTTGGAGCCCAGTTAATAAGAATTAGTGCTACAAGTAGCATCTGAATCGGATCCTTCTGTTTGTTTACAAATGAACCAAATTTTCCAACAACATCAACCATTTTATTTATACACTCATAAAATATTTTTTTTTCAGAGAAATTATTTAAAATAAATTCTTTTAAAATACTTAATCGTCTATGAATTATTATGAAATTTTAGAAATATCTAAAAATTCGGATACCAGAAGTATTAAAAAACATTATTATAGTTTATCTAAAAAATATCACCCCGATAAAAATAATGGAATTTCAGATGAAAAGTTTAAATTATTATCAGAAGCTTATTCTACTCTCTCAAACCCTAAAAAAAGATATCTCTATGATATGAAATTATTTTTCAATGAAAATTTAGGAAAAGAATTCACTTTAAATTTTTCGGATAGGGAACTAGAATTATTACATGATTATTATTTGCGTTTATCAAATAGTTGTGAATTTAGATTACTAAAATTATTATTTAGAAACCTACCTCATAAATTTAAAAAAGTATATCATAAACATATTAATTCAAAATCATTGCTATCTCTTAAAGATTTTAAATATATCGATGCCCGATATTTAAATGAATCATTTGATATTCATTTAAACCGTTCATTAAAAGATGTTTATCTTAACTGTAGCAAAGAATTAATCATTTCAACAAAATATTATACTTATGATATCTTTATTACTCATAGCGACTATTCATTAAATATACCTTTATCACATAAAAACAGACTTAATATAAATATTACTACAGTTCTACCTGATAAATATACACTGAATGGTTCCGATTTATATTATAATCATAAGATAAATTTATATGAATATTATTTTGTAGATTTATTTCCTATTACTTTACCCAATGAACTAAGTATTAATTTAAAAAATACACAAGAATTTAATAATTCAGTAAAAATTCCCTATTTAGGAATAAAAGAGGGGAGTGTAAGAGGTGATTTATATATTTATAAAGAATTAGATTTAACAATTAAAGATAAAAATCATTATCGTGAAATACTAAAAGAAATATTTAATTAATATGATTATAATATGATTGATACTTTAATCCTTTCAGGTGGCGGTCCTTCTGGAGTTGCATATTCAGGTATCTTAAAAGCATTAACCGATTACAATATATTAAAACGAGACGAATTAAATGAAATTATAACAACATCTGTGGGTATCATATTTGCTATACTTTATTTATTAGATTATACTATTTTGCAAATTGAAAAAATAGTCTTAGAAACAGATTTAACTAAAATATTAAATACAGATGATTTAGAAATTGATAATTTATTAGTGAAATTTGGTTTATTCTCTAATCAACAAATAGGTGATAGTATATCTAGTTTCATTCGGCACAAAACAGATAAAAATGATTTGACTCTTAAAGAATTATATGATTACTCTAAGATTATATTAACTGTGAAAGTTTATAATGTTGACAGAGGTAAAACTGAATATTTTGATTATAAAAATACACCCGATATAAGTTTAATTAAACTATCTATGATGACCACAGCGATTCCTTATTTATTTCAACCTGTAGAATTTGAAGGTGATCTTTATGTTGATGGCGGATTAAAAGGTCATTTTCCTATTGAAGCATGTCATTCTAAACATTATTTAGGATTAAATGTTAAAGGTGGGACTACAAATAGGGAAAACTTTGGTATATTAAAAGATTTACCTATATTAAAATATTCTATGGATTTAATGAATGATAAAGATAATAATATAGATCCAGATGACGATAAAATATTTACATATCATATTAATGGTGGTTTAAATTTTTCTTTAGATATTATTGAAAGAAAAAAGATGATAGAAAAAGGTTATAATGAAACTATAGAATATCTTAAAAATTATGATAATCATAGGTAATTAAATCGTTTTTTATAATCACTGATAGATGCTCTTAATGAAGGTTTATTCCATAAGATATATCTACTTAATGCTCCAGCTGACATAGGTTTTGACCAATCTTCAGTCGCTTTATGACGATTCATATATCTTTGTTTTCTTGCCTTATCCTTATGTTTAGTATAATCACTCATTCCCTGACAACCAAAATGAGTTGTTTTTATCTTCTTATCTTTTTCATAAAATACTGCCATATATTTCTTTTTAGGATTCGTCGATTTTTTTATGAATACTTTTTTACCAGTGCTACCTCCTCTTTTTCTTACAGTTTTACTCTTTGCCATATATTAATATTATATAATATTTAATTTAAACATTCTCTGTAAAAAATTTCTATCAAATAAATACAAAATACAAGGACAAAACTATGAAATAAAGCATTCACTGTAATATTAATATCTGTTATTTTTAATGGTATTCTACCTTCATCATTTGACAGAGGAATATCTAATAAGACTCTTCTCTGTAATAAAAAACCTATAATTAAAATTAATAAATAAACTGGATATCTATTTGTTAAAATTCTAATAGCACGCGCAAACTCGATTGAATAATTATTCATTTATAATATAATTAATATATTTATTTAATACTTTACTTGCTGACAACTAGATTGAAACGCATACATGCTTCATAACCATTAGGTCCAGCTTGATCCTTGCGCTTACCGTAACAGAGTCCCCATTCAGATTTCTCTTGCCACTTCTTAAGAGCAGTCTTTACTACTGACATATCAGGGATATTATTACTTTGACGACCCAATACATCTCCACAAAACTCCGTGAAATTATCATAGAGAGGTTTAAATTCTGTGGGTGCTAACTTTGTTACACCATTCGCAGATACAACATTATCAGCAGTTTCACAATATTGTTCAATCCATTGACCAATAATATCATTGTCTCCGCGATATTCATTTGTCTTTGCCTTGATTTCATCTGGGATTTCAATACCATTTTCATCATAATCTCTCCACATCGGTAATAACATCGCAAAGAACGGAATAACCCACATCGGAATCTTATTCTTAATTGTTTTATCCTTAATATATCTGTTTAATTCATGATTAACATCTTTTTCACTATCTACAAACTTTGATACGAAATCTACTACTTCTAAACGTCTCCAAGTACCATCATCATTCGATGGAATATTTGGTAGATCATTACACATACAAACCAGTTTGAATTGAGGAGTAAAGAAGAATGGTTCCTTAAATAATGCTCTCGCTTGAATTTTATCATTGCCAGTTAATTCTTTCATTTGACCGATATTCATAGTTTCATTGACATCTGGTTCTTGCATTACACATAAACGTTTACCCATAGTTAATGCCATCTCAGGACTAGCTGCTCCAGAAGCTTTACGCTTCTGAGTTAGTAAAGCAATCGGTAAATTACAAGAATAATCTCCCATACACATTGATGTTAAATCAATCAGTTTAGATTTACCATTACCACCAGTACCTGTCCAGATATAAAATCCTTCATCGCGATTTTCACCTGAAAGACACTTTGCTAAAAACTTTAATGTATATTTCTTAACATTTGGTAAAGGAACAATCTTATTTAGGAAATCGTCTAACATTTCATATACTTCATCATATCTAGGAATGAGAGAGAAACTTGCTATCATATCATCAAGTTTAATCGGTAAATTAGATGAATCTACGGGCATTGTTACTTTCGTAGACATAGTAACATAATCTTCTGGTCTTCCTTCCCTAAAGACATTATTCTTAAGATCATAAATACCATTTTCAAAACCTAATAGATTTGTATCAGTATCAAACTTTTCCATAATTTCTTTCTTGTAAAATAGATTTCTTAAACTATTCATTAGTGTGCTGACGTATGAATCTTTTAATAGTTTGATTTGAATTTCTTGAATATTTTTCAGGTGCTTTTTACAATTTTCATCATCCGGATTATCTACTGTTTTCTGAGCATATTTAGTATAATATCCCGCATATAACATAGAAATTTCCTTATGGATTTTCATTCTTAACATTGTTCCTTCTAGGGTTCTTTCCCATCTTACTCCATTGAAATAATACCAATCATCTTTTACATTTACAGAAATAAACTCATCTTCATAATATTTATATACAATATTAGCAATGAGATGATCGGCACCTGCCCCAATCTTAACTGATTCATCAATTAACGATGATAAACTATCCGCCTTAGCTTTCTTAAACATAGTTTCATTATCATTCTTTGCCCAAAACATTAATGAACCCATACCTAATCTTTCGCCCGTATAACTATCATTAATGCTTTCCCATTTATTTTCACATTCAACTGGGTCATAAAGAGGGCATTTACTACTAAATAATTTCCAATCTTCTAAAAATGAAATATTCTTAAATTGTGGTTCTTGATTAATATTATGAAGACATAATGCTACATCCATCCAACCACCCTTATCATCTAAACCATATGTACTTGCTCTTTCTTTTGATAAACACTTTACAAGTGCTTTAATAAATTTAGCATCTTCCTCTTCAAATTGAAAATAAGGATTTCTATTTGAATTTTGAATTGATTCTTGCATGAACATACCAGCGAATTTTGACATATCAGACATTATACCTTTATCAGTTTTTATTTCTTTATTACTGCTACTCTTACTGCTAGATTTATTTTTAAATGTATTATCAAATTTTGATGTGTATTTAATATTTACTTTATCTCTAAAACACATACTAGCTAAATCTAAAATATTACGTGGATTACTATAATAATCATCTATTTCATTTTCATCTGGATAATCATCTTCACCCATTTTATAAACACGATTCACTAAATAAGGTGATTCACCTGTTTTACCACATCCATAAAGTTGCCACGATGAGAAACTGCTATCTAGTATACCACTTGTCGAATTATCAGGTTCAATTTCACTACCTTCATCAAAGATAGTTTTAATCTGATCTTTTTCTACTATACTAGATACAATCTTTTTATAAGCCTTTTTATCTAGAATAATATCTGGAAAAATTAAATGAATACCATCTTTACTTTTGAATTCACCTTTATTACAAGGATAAGGTTTATCCTTTTCTAAAACTAAAACAGTGCCTTTGGATTTATAATCACTTAGATCAATAAATTCTTTCATTTCTTTCCATAGATGTTCAATTAAACTTTCAATCGCATCTTCGGTATAAGAGCGTTCAGTTAAAACACTCTTGTATTTTAAATCTAAATCATATACTAAAGGATGAATATCATTTATCTTCTCTACTAAAGGAATATCTATCTTATCTTGTGATGAAACTATATCATAAAATTCTTTCATTTTATCTTCTGGAATAAACCATTTTCCACCCTTAATGGAGGTAACATTAGACTTTTGTGAAGAATTTTTTGTTAAAACGAATTGTTGTAAAAATTGTTGTAGATTCATCAATAATGAATTCTTTATATTTTTTTCTTTAATTAGTTAAACGGACTCTTTAAATATCAAATTTATTATCAATTTATATACTGTTCTCGGGTATGAAATGTATTCATTAATCTATAAAATCAAATTTTTTAATAATCTAAAAAAATAAACCATATTTAAAAAATTATTTATAGAAAAGGATATTATTTTTATAAAAGATGTCAAAAGACGCAATCAAACGTATAATCAATAAAGATATGAAAGAAATTCATAAGATGGAATTAGATAAATTAGGTATTCACATAGAATTTAACGAAGATAATATGTTAAAAGCAAGAGCGATTATTATAGGTCCAGAAGATACTCCATATGAGAATGGTCTACTCTATTTTATTATAGAATTCCCAAATAATTATCCATTTTCTCCTCCAAAGGTGGGATATTTATCAAGTAGTCGTTATAGAATTCATCCTAATTTATATGTAGGGAGGAGCCATGATAATTTCGTAGGTAAAGTATGTCTGTCATCTATTAATACTTGGTCGGGACCTAAATGGACAACTGTAATGCATATAGGAAGTATACTATTATCAATTCAATCATTATTATGTAATAATCCATTACATAATGAACCTGGTTTTGAAAATGAAGTGGGTAAAAGAAATGATTTATATAATACAATTGTAGAATATGATACTTATAATCATTTAATTTTAAAAAATGGATTTGAAATACATCCTATGTTTGAATCATTTAAACCCATTATTAATGAACATTTATTAAAGAATAAAGATAATATTTTTAAAAAGTTATCTGAATTGGTAAAAAAACATCCTAAGAATATAAAGGTTTCATTAAATATTTATAATATGTTGATGAATATAGATTATCCACATCTAGAGAATTGTATAGTAGAAAAATATAAACAAATTTGATTTAAAATTATTAATATTTATATCAATTATATAAAAGATATGGAAGATTCTGAAACTCATTTTTGTAAGCAATGTCAAAATTTAACATTTCTATATACAGATGAAAGTAAAAATTTAATACATCATTGTAAATCTTGTCTTTATTCTGAACCTTATAGTAAAAAGAATAATTGTATATATTCAATTCAATTTAAAAAATATGATAATTCAGAATATATTAATAATAATCCTTATGTTACTCATGATATTACTTTACCTAAGATAAAAAATAATCCGAATATTAAGTGTGTAAACCCGGAGTGTATTTCAATAACGGAAAGTAAAGAGTGTGATATTACATATATTAAATATGATATGGAAAATATGAAATATATTTATATTTGTAATCATTGTGGTCAAAAATGGAAAAATAATTAATTACAATTACAATCTTCACCAGTAATCATATTATTGATTTCGGAACCATACATAGAAAATATAATCGCTAAAACAAAGAATAATAAGACAACAATCTTAATATCTATACACCCACAAGCATTAATTATTTTTTTTAACATATTTATACTATCTTAAATATTTAAAAATTTGAGTAATTAAATTAAATAATATAATTTTAGAGTTTATTTATTATGAATATATACTATTATACTGACGATTTAAGATTAAAAAATGATATTTTAGAATATAAACGTAAAGAAGATTTTATTAAAGTAAAAAAACATAATTGGCATCACGTTTTAACTGAATATGGTTGGGAAAAAATAAATAAACAGTGGATAATTATACTGAATAAATATAGTGATAACAAAGAAAAGAATTCTAGATATAGTATGATTGATTGTGAAAGGGATGGTGATTGTTTCTTTCATTGTATAGCAAACGCATTAAATGAAAGAGATATCTATAATGGAGATTATTATGTCGCCCAAGATATTCGTAAAATGATATCTGATAATATTAGTAGGGAACAATATAATTTTATGATATCTACATACAGGTGTATGAAAGATGCCGATGATTTTAATGAAGGGTGGGATCCTTATGAAATAGATTCATTAGAAGATTTTAAAGAATGTATTAAAACATCGGGTAATGTTTATTGGGGTGATTATATGTTATTACAGCTATTATGTGAAATATTAAAAATAAATATTTTCATACTAAAAGCAAATGAATATGAAAATGATTACAGTGTTTATAATACAATGTGCGAATATAAACTGGATTGTGATACTATCTTTTTAGTTTTAGAAAATAATAATCATTTTAAACTTTTGGGATATTTTAATGATAAAATGATATCTTATTTTAAGAATGAAAATATACCACTTGAACTAAAACGTTTATTTAAATTAAAAGAATAAATATATTTTGTAAGTTATATTTAATAATGGAATCCGTTGTATTACTTGGATTAATGGGTGTTGGTTATTTAATGAATAAAGACAAAGATGAAAAACATAAAACTTATAGTGAAGTTCAACCTCCACTAAATCAAGGTTCCCATAACTCTGTATATGATTTAGCTAATTTTAGTGATGCGAAAAAATATGAAATTGATTTAGTCAATAAAAATTTTGATGAATCTATGAGAGGTGATAGCAAAGTAATAGATGCTTTAAATATGCCAGGAGGTAGAAATACATTAAAAGATACATTTGTTCATAGTGATACTGTTCATAGTATTTCTGGAAATGAGATATCTAAGGATGATTTTTTAGTGAATGATCAAGGTGTTAAAATAGAACCTTTTTTTAGTGGTGCTCCTCCAAATGTAAATTTAGATGATAATCCTAGTATGACAAGACATTTTGGTGGTGAACATGCTTTTAGACCACCAAGAAGAGAAACTGGTCAATTCTTTGAGTTACAAAGAGATTATGGTAATGTATTTGGTAATCAATTTGCAGGTGCGAGAGCTGATCAATCTCGTTATGTTGGTGGTATGGAAAGAAGAAATGAATTACCTTTTGAACAGGAAAGAGTCGCTCATATTGATGTGAAGAGTGATATTAATCGGGATATTGATTTAACTTATGCTCAGAGAAATTCTGTTGATGCTTTAAGGACTCTAACAAATCAAAAACAAAGTTTTGGTGGGAAAGTTTTAGGTGGTAAAGGTATTGAACATAGAGGTCAAGAAGGTGAAGTATTTCAACATAGACCTGATGCTGATTATATTAATACTGCTGATAGATGGTTAGTAACCACGGGTGCTATTGATGCTCCAATGATTCAACCGGAAAATATAGTAAAACCTACTAACAGAGCAGTATACAACGAGGGTAAATTAGGACATGCTGGAGCTGTTAATTTTAATCCTTCAGAAAGTAGACCTATGATAAAACGTTCTACAAATCAACAATTAACTGTTGATACAAACAGAAATATGAATTTAGAAATGAAAGCAATTGATGATAATCATAATAAAGACGGATATTTTGCTTATCCCAATGAAAGAGAAGTTACAGAAGAAAGAACTTATGAAGGTAATATAAAATCAGTATTTAATGGTGAAACTGAAAGATTATATGATAGTGTTAAACCCACAATTAAACAAACAACTCTTGATGATTCGAGAAATGGTTTTGTAGGATCAAGTATTACAAATGTTCCTAAAGAAAGATTACAAGATGATGTGAGAGCAACAAAGAAACAAACAACTAACTTTGAATACAATGGTAATGCTGGTTCTTACCTACCAGGATCTATGGCAACTGACCAATATCAACGTGCCGATCTTAATCCGAATAAAGAAATTATTGCTCAAGGTAGAGCACCAACTACAGAAAATACTAAACTAATGAATGGTATGGATAATCTTAATGTTGATATCAAGAAAATTGAAAGTGATTATTTTAATCCCCGAATTAATAATCTTGATAAAGTTTATCAAGAAATTCCTACTGAACAAGAATATGTTCGAGAATATACACAAGAAAAAGATACACTTGATAATGTTAAATTAGCAGATAGATTAGACCCGGGTATGTTGGATCCATTTAAACAAAATCCTTATACTCAGTCATTATCATCTTTTGCTTATTAAATCAATTAGATTATTAAATAAATATTATTTTCTATTATAATTTAAGTATTTTATGAATAAAAAATTACACTTTTTATTATTCTGTTTAGCAGTAATCGTTATAATTTATCTTAGTAAAGACAAAATATTGGAGCCGTTTGGCAAATTAGAGCCGTTTGGCAATCAAATAGTTATTCATCCAGATAATGCTTCATTTGATCCACAAGAAACAACTTTTTCTGTATTAACATATGATAGTGATTTAGGTTCAGGAGTCACTCAGGTATCTACTTGTAGTGACGATTCATCGTGGCGTAATGGAGATAAAACGTGCCGTGATTATTCATTAGATGGTACAAATTGTGAGGATATAGGTTCAGATGGTAGATCAGCATTTGACGCGTGTAAAGTTGCTTGTGATAATTGTAATACATATACAGAAGTTAAAAGAAGAATACCTTCTCCTATAGAAGATACAGATGAACCAACCTATGCTCAATTTGAAAGTTCTGCTTCTGATGGCGGGGATTTTGGTTCGGTGGGTGGCGTTGATATAAGAGAAATATTAGGAAAATTAGAAGAATTAAGTGGGAAAATAGATTTAATTGAAATTAATAGTGGTGGTTCTTCAGGGGCTGCTATCACCTGTTCTGAAGTTGACATGACTGGCACTCCCGAACAGAACGAGGATGCCTGTAATGATGTACCCGGTGGTGCTTGTACGTACACTCCCGCAAACTCTGAGACAGGCGAGACTGAGGTCTGCGCTGCTACTGATGCTGGATCAGGTATTTCACAAGCGGATACAGAAAGAAAGTGTACTGATATTATTGCAAATGATGAAGCGTGTAATGGTAATAATATATTAATACAAAATGCAAGTAGTATGTCTGTTGGGGGAT
>Ga0075480_10003243_pt1 | contig 10459 bp, 8 predicted proteins | sample DEB08_DNA_7_FD_81590 | JGI IMG/M metagenome (GOLD analysis project Ga0075480, IMG submission 81590) | Aqueous microbial communities from the Delaware River and Bay under freshwater to marine salinity gradient to study organic matter... | ecosystem: Environmental > Aquatic > Marine > Coastal ...
ACCTCGACGAGCCGCCGATCCTGAACACACCGGTCGATCTCGAGATCACCGATGCAGATCTCGAACTCGACACGATCGTGCCCGATTCTCCCAATCAGCCCTACGACATGCATGTGGTCATCGAGCACATCCTTGACGATGAAGAATTCCTCGAGACGCAGCCACTGTTCGCACCCAACATCATCTGTGGCTTCGGTCGCGTAGAGGGCCACCCGGTCGGCATCGTGGCGAACCAGCCGATGCAGTTCGCCGGAACGCTCGACATCGATGCGTCGGAGAAAGCCGCACGTTTCGTGCGCACCTGCGATGCGTTCAACATTCCCGTCCTCACCCTCGTCGACGTTCCCGGCTTCCTCCCGGGAACCGACCAGGAATGGGACGGCATCATCCGCCGCGGGGCGAAGCTGATCTACGCCTACGCCGAGGCGACCGTGCCGCTGGTCACCGTGATCACCCGCAAGGCCTACGGCGGCGCCTACGACGTCATGGGCTCCAAGCATCTCGGCGCCGACATCAACCTCGCATGGCCGACCGCGCAGATCGCGGTCATGGGCGCCCAGGGCGCCGTCAACATCCTCTACCGCAACGACATCGCGCAGGCCAATGACGCCGAGGCGCGTCGCGCACAGCGAATCGACGAGTACGAAACCACCCTGGCCAATCCCTACATCGCGGCCGAACGCGGCTACATCGATCGGGTCATCCTCCCGAGCGAGACCCGCGAGCAGGTGACGCGCGCCTTGCGTGCCCTGCGATCCAAGCGGGCCCAGCGTCCGCCCAAGAAGCACGGGAACATCCCGCTGTGAGCGAGCAGGACAACCCCTCAGCCGCGGCGATTCGCATCTCTGGCGGAGCCACGCCGCGAGATATCGCCGCCATCGTGTCGGTGCTGTCGAGCCTGCGCCCCGTCGAATCCCCTCGCGGACCGCAGCGACGCTGGGGATCCCCGGCGTGGGATCTGGGTGTGAATCCGTTGCTTACCCCCGGGCCAGGTGCCTGGCAGTCCTCAAGTCTCCCCCGCGACTAACGAACCGCGACTATCGGACACTGTCCACCAACGACGGCCACGCATGGCCCAGGGAGCGCGCGAGGCGTCGCACCGCGGGAAGTGACACCCCGATGACATTGCCCGGATCACCCTCGATGCCGGCGATGAACGGTGCACCGCGTCCGTCGAGGGTGAATCCACCCGCGACCTCCAATGGCTCCCCCGAGGAGATGTAGTCGGCGATCTCCTCATCATCAGCATCGCCCATCGTGACCGTGGTGGACACAAGTTCGCTGTCGGTCATTCCCGCAGCGACATCGATGAGGCAGTGGCCCGTATGGAGCACACCGGAGCGCCCCCGCATCTGCTCCCACCGTTTCCAGGCGACGTCAGGGTGCCCCGGCTTGCCCATCGCCTCGCCCGCGAACTCGAAGACAGAGTCGCACGCCAACACGAGCGCGCCCTCCGCCTCGGGGCGCCGGGCGACCGCCTGCGCTTTCGCTTCGGCGAGACCGAGTGCGATCCGGGAGGGCGTGGTCGGCGCCCAGGACTCGACGAGGGCGTCCTCGTCGACCCCGCTCACGATGACGACGGGACGAAGGCCTGCCTGCTCGAGGAGTCGGCGGCGGGAGGGGGAGGCCGAAGCGAGGATGAACACTCCCCCAGCCTGCCACGAACAACCACATCCCTAGACTTCGCGCGTGCGCAAAGTTCTCATCGCCAATCGTGGCGAGATCGCCGTCCGTGTTGCCCGAGCCTGCCGGGATGCCGGCCTGGAGTCCGTCGCGATCTACGCCGACCCTGATCGGGACGCCCTGCACGTCCAGGTCGCGGATGAGGCCTACTCGATTCCCGGCGCCACCGCCGCCGAGACCTATCTCGACATTCCGAAGGTTCTCGATGTCGCCGCACGCAGCGGATCCGATGCGGTCCACCCCGGCTACGGCTTCCTGTCCGAGAACGCTGACTTTGCACAGGCCGTCATCGATGCTGGGCTCAGCTGGATCGGTCCGCCCCCGGCGGCGATCCGGGATCTCGGCGACAAGGTGTCCGCTCGCCACATTGCTGCTCGCGCGGGTGCGCCTCAGGTACCCGGCACCCCCGACCCGGTGACCGGAGCCGACGAGGTGATCGCGTTCGCGAAGGAACACGGCCTCCCCGTCGCGATCAAGGCAGCCTTCGGCGGCGGCGGTCGCGGCCTCAAGGTCGCCCGGACCCTGGAGGAGATCCCCGAGCTCTATGACTCCGCAGTGCGCGAGGCCGTCGCCGCTTTCGGAAGGGGAGAGTGCTTTGTCGAGCGCTATCTCGACCGACCCCGCCACGTCGAGACGCAGATCCTCGCCGACCGTGAGGGCAATGTCGTCGTGGTGTCCACGCGCGACTGCTCGCTTCAGCGCCGCCACCAGAAGCTCGTCGAGGAAGCTCCGGCGCCGTGCCTTACCGACGCCCAGATCGAACAGCTCTATGCCTCCTCCAAGGCGATCGCGAAGGAGGCCGGCTACGTCAACGCCGGAACCTGCGAATTCCTCGTCGGTGAGGACGGCACGATCAGCTTCCTCGAGGTCAACACTCGCCTCCAGGTCGAACACCCGGTGAGCGAGGAGATCTCCGGAATCGACCTCGTCCGCGAGCAATTCCGGATTGCCGACGGGGGGCTCATCGACTACCCCGACCCGCCGCTACGCGGACACAGCATCGAGTTCCGGATCAACGGCGAGGATCCCGGTCGCGGGTTCCTCCCCGCCCCTGGTGCGCTGACCCGCTGGGAACTGCCCAGCGGACCGGGCGTGCGGGTCGATGCAGGCTTCCGGTCCGGAGACGTCATCGGCGGCAACTTCGACTCCCTGCTCGCCAAACTCATCGTGACCGGTCGGGATCGACACGAGGCACTCCAGCGCGCTCGGCGCGCCTTGCATGAATTCTCCGTCGAGGGCATCGCCACCGCCTTGACGTTCCACCGCGTGGTGGTCGATGACCCGGCCTTCGCGCCGCTTGACCCGGCCGATCCCTTCACGGTCCACACCCGTTGGATCGAGACCGAGTTCGACAACACAATCCCGGCCTACACCGACACCGCCGAAGGAGACGATCCGCCGGCGCGCACCTCGATGATCGTGGAGGTCGATGGAAAGCGGCTCGAGGTGAGCCTCCCTGCTGGATTCGCTGCGTCCAGCGCAGCCCCGACCTCGGAACCCAAGCGGGCGAAGCGCGGCCGCGGCAAGGCCGGCACCGCAGCATCCGGGAACTCCCTCTCCGCCCCGATGCAGGGCACGGTCATCAAGATCGCTGTCGAGGATGGCCAGCAGGTGGCCGAGGGAGACCTCATCGTTGTGCTCGAGGCGATGAAGATGGAGCAGCCGCTCACCGCCCACCGTGCGGGGACGATCACATCGCTGTCAGCCGAGGTCGGCGCCACCGTCCCTGCCGGGACGGTGCTCTGCGAGATCAACGACTGACGTCGATCGCTCGAACGGGGTAACGTCGGATCATGACGCCCCTTCGTCGCTTTGGATTTTCCGGTCTGCTCGCTGTCCTAGCAGCCTTGTTCCTCCTGGGGTCGACCGGCGCCGCCCACGCCGCCACCCTCGATGAGATCGGTGCGGACCTACGTGCCGACAACGTCTACAACGACTACGCGGCTGAGAACGCACTCACCATCTCCCAGACCGTCGACCTGCAATTGCAGATCTCGGAGACGGGTCTGCCGATCTACATTGCGGTTCTGCCCGAATCGATGGCGGTCGAGGCCGGGGGGCCCGACGCGCTGCTCGTCGAGATCCGCGATGCAGTCGGTCGCGGTGGGGTGTACGCGACCATCGCCGGAAGTGCCTTCCGGGCCGGCGGCACTGACTACTCCGTGACCGGGATCGCGGATGCGGCCTTCGCCAGCCAAGCATCAAATGGCCCCTACGCGGTCCTCGAGGCGTTCGTGGCGGGCGTTGATGCTCAATACGGATCATCCTCAAGCGGAGGGGGTACGTCTTCGGGCAGTCCTGGATGGGTGTTCCTTGTCATCCTCGTGGTGTTCCTCGGCTTCGCCATCATCGTGACCTTCTTCTCCATCCGCTACTCCCGCAAGCGCAAGGCCATCTGGGCCGCGCAGATGCGGGAGGTTCTCGATGAGGACATCACCGAACTCGGCGAACGACTCGGCGGTTTCGATCTTTCGGATCCGCGATTGGACCAGGTCGGACGCGATCAGCTTCAGGTCGCGCTGGATGCCTACGCCCGAGCCGGAGACCGAAGCGCGGTGCTGAAGTCAGACGCCGATGTCATGCAGACGACGAAGGCACTCGATGACGGGCGTTACGCGCTGGCCTGCGTCGAGGCGAGCATGAACGATGAGGATCCGCCTGCGCGCAGAGCACCCTGTTTCTTCGATCCGCGCCACGGTGTCAGCCTCGACGACGTGATGTTCACGCCCATGAGCGGACAACCACATCCGGTCCCGGCGTGTGCGACCTGCTCTGCGACTGTTGCCGCCGGTGGATATCCGCAGCCACGCGAGGTCGAGGTCGCGGGGATCCGACGGCCCTACTGGGACGCTGGCGGAGCCTATGCGCCCTACGCGCGGGGGTATTTCTCCGGTTTCGGAACCACGATGGTCGCTGCCTTCGCCGGCACGATGATTGCCCAATCACTGTTCGCTCCGACGATGGCCGCGGCCTCCACCACGGGCATCGGTGACTCCGGTGGCGGAGGTTTCGGTGGCGGTGACTTCGGCGGCGGCGGCTTCAGCGGTGGTGGCGACTTTGGCGGTGGAAGCTTCGGGGGCGGCGGCTTCGGGGGCGGGGACTTCTAGTCCGCGTCAGATCCATGCAGTCTCCGAGCCGCCTCGGCGATCGACCCGCTGAGGCTCGGATACACGGTGAACGCAGCCGCGAGCGCATCGACGGTCACCCCGGTATCGACAGCAAGGGTGATGGCGTGGATGAGTTCACTGGCCTGTGGCGCAACGACGACGCCGCCGATGACGATGCGTGAACTGCGCCGACAGAAGACCTTCACGAAACCGTGCTCGATCCCCAGCATCTTCGCTCGTGCATTTGTGGCCAGCGGGAGGATCACCGCATCGGCACGCACCTCACCAGAGTCAATCTGTGCCTGGGTCACCCCGACGGTGGCGATCTCGGGATCGGTGAAGACCGTGCTCGACACCGTCGCCAGCCGAAGCGGCTGCACCGCATCTCCCAACGCGTGCCACATCGCGATCCGACCCTGCATCGCGGCCACCGATGCCAGCATGTGGACTCCGGTGCAGTCCCCAGCCGCATAGACACCGCGGAAGCTGGTGCGAGACACCCGATCCACGGCGATGAATCCGCGATCATCGACCGCAATCCCGACCTCTGCCAATCCGATCTCATCAGTGTTGGGGATCGACCCGACCGCGAGGAGGGCATGGCTACCTTCGATCACCCGGCCATCCTCGAGCCCGACCTCGACGGCGTCCCCGACTCGACGGGCTGACACCGCGCGAGAACGTGACAGCACGGTCATTCCCCGCTCGGCGAACACGTCCTCCACCACGGCCGCAGCGTCGGGATCCTCACCCGGCAGGACATGGTCACGACTCGACACGAGCGTGACCTCGCAGCCGACCGCGTTGTAGGCGGAGGCGAATTCGGCTCCCGTCACGCCCGATCCGACCACGATGAGGTGTCGTGGCATCTCCGCCAGGTCATACAACTGCTCCCAGGTCAAGATCCGTTCGCCATCCGGGACAGCATCGGCGAGGACTCGAGGTCGCGCTCCGGTCGCGAGCAGCACCACATCCGCTGGCAGAATTTCTTCCTGCCCGGTGTGGTGGCTGGCCAGGACCTCCTCAGCAGAGCGCAGGACTCCACGTCCGGCGATGATCCGGACCCCGTCGCGGCCGAGACGGTCTGCGATATCCGTGCTCTGGGCCTGGGCCAGAGCGATGATTCGCTGGTTCAGCGCGCCCAGATCGAGGGAGTCTGCCCGGCGAACTCCACTCACGGCGGCAATGAGCGTCTTACTGGGGACACAGTCGGTCAGCACGGCCGATCCACCGAGCCCATCGCGGTCCACGATGGTGACGTCTGCGCCGAGTTGGGCAGCGACGAGGGCCGCCTCATAACCCCCGGGACCACCTCCCACGATCACCACACGAGTCACGGACCACATTGTGTCGCTCGAGTCCTTTCGCCCGATCGCGGGGCGGCATACCCTTGCTGACCATGGCGATCTACGCCGCATACGGCACCAACCTCGATCCTCATCGGATGGCGGAGCGTGCTCCCCTGTCTCCGCTGTCCGACACCGGCTGGCTCATGGGCTGGCGGCTGACCTTCGGCGGGGAGGACATCGCCTTCGACGGTGCACTCGCGACGGTCGTGGAGGAGCAGTTCTCATCGGTCTTCGTCGCCCTTTACGAACTGCATCCCCGCGACGAGGCCTCCCTCGATGGATGGGAAGGAGTCGATCTAGGGCTGTGGCGAAAGATTCGAGTCCGAGTCGACACCCTCGAGGGCGGGGTTCTCGCCTGGGTCTACGTGCTCGATGACTATGAGGGCGGTCTGCCCTCCGCGCGCTATCTGGGCATGCTCGCCGACGCCGCGGAGACCGGAGGCGCCCCCCGCGACTACGTCCAGCGCCTGCGCGAGCATCCGTGTCGAGGCATCGGCCCGGGCCACGGTTGAGGTGCTCATCAGCCGATCGGTGGGGGCTCACCTGCGGTAGCGTCACCGCCATGTCCGAAGCCATGACCGGGGCGGATCCACGCACCACCGCGCGTGCCGCCGCCACCGAACTCGCCCGTCTGACCGGGGTTGCCGCCCACGACATCGCGATCACCCTCGGCTCGGGGTGGGTGCCGGCCGCCGATGCACTCGGCGAGCCCGAGTTCGACATCGACGCCGATGACCTACCGGGATTCCACTCGCCCGCCGTCGAAGGACACTCCGGTCGTATCCGCAGCCTGCGAGTAGGGGATCACCGTGTGCTGGTCTTCCTCGGCCGGACGCATCTCTACGAGGGGCACGGTGTCGATGCGGTCGCCCACCGGGTGCGCGTCGCCGCGGCCTCAGGGTGCCGCCTCATGGTGCTGACAAATGCGGCCGGAGGTATCGATCCGTCCTGGACTCCCGGCACCGCCGTGCTGATACGTGATCACATCAACCTCACCGCCCAGTCGCCGCTGCACGGTCCGACCTTCATCGACATGACCGACGTCTACTCCCCCCGACTACGGGCGCTGTGCCGAGAGATCGACCCTGCGCTCCCTGAGGGTGTCTATGCGCAATTCCGCGGACCGCAGTACGAGACGCCAGCCGAAATCGAGATGGTCTCCCGAATGGGTGCCCAACTCGTCGGCATGTCCACCTCCCTGGAAGCCATCGCCGCTCGCGAAGCGCACATGGAGGTGCTCGGAATCTCGATGGTGACCAACCCCGCTGCCGGAGTGACCGATCAGCCGATCAACCACGAGGAGGTCCTCGAAGCGGGCAGATCCGCCGCCTCACGCATGGGCGATCTGCTCTCCGAACTGATCCGGCGCGTGTAGGGCCGAGGGCAGGAAAGGGCAGCGGTTCGAACGGTGAAGCATCCGACCTACGTTCTCGACGAGGAGTTCGCGGCCAAGATTCGCGCCTGGCGCGACACCGACCCTGACGCCGGCTGCGTCACCGACCTCGACGTGCTCGTGCAGTCGGCTCGCCGCGGAGATGACGACGCCTTGACCGAACTGCAGGACGCATTCACCGGCATGCTGCGATTCGGGACCGCAGGGCTACGCGGTCGCATGGCGCCGGGCCCGAACCGCATGAACGCCGCCGTGGTCCGCAAGGCGGCCTGGGCCCTCGCTCGATCAGTTCCGACCGAGTCCTCGGTTCCACCGGTGTGCGTGATCGGGTACGACTCCCGACACCGCTCGAAGCACTTTGCCGAGGAGTCCGCCGCGGTCCTCGCCGCTGCCGGGTGGCGCGCCCTGGTGATGCCTCGCGCTCTGCCCACCCCGATCCTCGCGTTCGCGGTGCGCCACCTTCAGGCCGATCTCGGAATTATGGTCACGGCGAGCCACAACCCCCCGCGGGACAACGGCTACAAGGTGTATCTCGGTGATGGGCGCCAGATCATCGAGCCCATCGACTCGGCGGTCGCCGACGCGATGACGCTGGCACCTCCCGCACGCGAGATCGTGACGAGCCGAGAGTGGGAGGTTCTCGACGACGAGATCGTTGAGGCGTATCTTGCCGCAGCGATCGGGATTCTCCAGAGCGCTTCTGCCCGCGAGGTGACACTCGTGCATACCGCCCTGCACGGGGTGTCCACCGAGGTGTTCGTCGCAGCCCTCACCCGCGCTGGATTTCCCGCGCCGATCGAGGTCACCGCTCAACGCGATCCGGATCCGGACTTCCCCACCCTGGATTTTCCGAATCCAGAGGAGGAAGGCGCGCTCGACCTGGCCTTCTCCACCGCCCTCGAGCATGATGCCGATGCGATCATCGCCCACGACCCGGATGCCGATCGCTGTGCGGTGGCGATTCCGACCGTGGATGGATGGCGGATGCTGACCGGAGACGAGGTGGGTGCGCTGCTGGGCTCCTGGCTTATCGAGCAGCATGGGCCCATCCACGGTCGCTTCGCCGCCTCCCTGGTGTCCGGCTCGTGGCTGCACGCCATCGCCGACGGCGCAGGAGTCGACTACGACACCACGCTGACCGGCTTCAAGTGGATCACCCGCACTCCGGGGTTGAGATTCGGCTACGAGGAGGCCCTCGGCTACTGCGTCGATCCCGAGCACGTCGCCGACAAGGACGGCATCACCGCAGGCCTGCTCTTCGCCGAATTCCTCGCGGAGACCAAGCGGCAAGGACGCGCCGTCACCGATGTCCTCGCCGAGCTGTCCAGGAGATTCGGGGTACACGCCACCCGCGGAGTCTCCTTCCGCCGGGATCACCCCGCCCAGATCACGGACCTCATGACGGCCCTGCTGGCGTCGCCGCCGACTGAGATGGCCGGGTTCACCGTCGTGGACACCATCGACCTCTCCCACGGCTGGGCGGGCCTGCCCGCCACGATCGGTCTGCTCATCACGCTGCGCCGCAGCGACGTGGAGGGGCGTCTCATCATCCGACCGAGCGGAACCGAACCCAAGGTGAAGGCCTATCTCCAGGTCGTCACCCCGGCGGGAGAGGACCCCGGGCCGGCTGCCGGAGTGGCGCGGGCCGCTCTCACCGACCTCGAGAGCACCCTGACCACCCTGATCGACGCGGTGGGGGGACTACCCTGATCCGGTGACCGCGACCAGCCCGGTGAGGGCACCCGACACCGGCATCGACACCTCCGACAGCGGGCTGCGCCGGCTCCTCCATGCGCTGCCCGGCGTCGATCAGGTCGGTGCCGAGGCACGGGCAGCAATGCTGGCGAGCCGCTCCATCAAGAACGACGCCAAGCGCACAGCCCTGGATCTGGCCATCTCCATGGTCGACCTCACCACCCTCGAAGGGGCCGACACCCCGGGCAAGGTGCGCTCCATGTGCGCGAAGGCCCTTCGGCCGGATCCGAGCGATCCTCTCGTCCCGTCCGTCGCCGCGGTGTGCGTCTACGGCGACATGGCTGGGATCGCCCGCGAGGAGGTGGGTGACCGCCTTCATGTGGCCGCCGTCGCCACGGCCTTCCCCTCGGGCCGGGCGTCGTTGGATGTCAAGATCGCCGACACCGCAGCGGCCGTCGAGCTCGGAGCAGATGAGATCGACATGGTGATCGACCGCGGGGCTTTCCTCGCCGGATCGTATGGCCTGGTCTTCGATCAGATCGCGGCCGTCAAGCAGGCCTGCGGCGATGCCCATCTCAAAGTGATTCTCGAGACCGGTGAACTGCGAACCTTCGACAATGTTCGGCGCGCATCCTGGCTAGCAATGATGGCCGGGGCCGACTTCATCAAGACCTCGACAGGGAAGATCTCCCCCGCCGCGACGATGCCGGTGACACTGGTGATGCTCGAGGCCGTGCGTGACTGGTTCACCGCCACCGAGCAGCGGATCGGTGTCAAGCCCGCCGGAGGCATACGTACGGCGAAGGACGCGATCCGCTATCTCGTCATGGTCCAGGAGGTAGCCGGCCCCGAGTGGCTCAGCCCGGACCTGTTCCGATTCGGCGCTTCCAGCCTGCTCAACGACCTGCTCATGCAGCGCCGACGCATGGCCTCCGGCCACTATTCCGGCCCCGACTACATCTCACTCGACTGATCGACACGACGCACTAGACAAGGCAGGACTGATCGAGATGACGCTCTCCTACGCGCCCGCTCCGGAGTCGACGAATATCGTCGACCTGAAGGCCCACTACGGGCTGTTCATCGACGGTGAGTTCGTCGAGCCGATCGACGGCACGACCTTCACTACGATCAATCCGGCGACCGAGGAGGTGCTGGCCGAGATCAGCGAGGCGGGCCCCCAGGATGTGACCCGCGCAGTAAAGGCCGCCCACACCGCGTTCCGGTCATGG
>Ga0075480_10003244_pt1 | contig 10453 bp, 9 predicted proteins | sample DEB08_DNA_7_FD_81590 | JGI IMG/M metagenome (GOLD analysis project Ga0075480, IMG submission 81590) | Aqueous microbial communities from the Delaware River and Bay under freshwater to marine salinity gradient to study organic matter... | ecosystem: Environmental > Aquatic > Marine > Coastal ...
AGTCTGGGATTGGCAATCTAGCAATTAATGTTGATAAAAACAGCGAGGGAAGTAACTCTGGGTTTGTTGTGAACGTCAAAGGCAACCAGTATATGCGTGTTGATGATGGCGGCGACATCAGCTTCTACGACAACACAGGCACCACGCAAGGTTTCTTCTGGGATGCCTCCACACAGCGATTAGGGCTAGGGACGACTTCGCCTCTTGGAGGCTTGCAAATTGGGGATGCAACAGTTGATGCAAATAATAAAATTGTACTGGGTAAAGCCGAAACATCTGCTCAAGGGTATTTTCCTGTTATTCAGCAAACATCATCTGATGGGGTAGGTAATGACCTCACCCTAGCAACTACATCAACCGATGGTGTTTTAAGATTTCTCACAGGAAATACAAATGTTAATGCTGTTATTGGAACCTTAAACAACAAAGAACGCCTCCGCATCGCACAGAACGGCGACATCTCCTTCTACGAGGACACCGGCACAACTGCAAAGTTATTCTGGGATGCCAATGAGGAGCGTTTGGGTATTAATACGACTTTGCCTAGTAGGTCTTTGCACGTTGTTGACGATTCTGCTGACCCCTTAGTTGTTGAAAGAAGCACTACCGGAAATACTTCAATTCAAGCTACAGATGGCACAGACACTGTTTATTTTGGGATGCCGACAGGCGGTGGCTTTGCGGTTGATAGTGACGCTAATCTGGCCGCTGCCCCGTGGTTAAAAATCGACAGCAGCGGCACGGTGACAAAGCCCAACCAGACATCCTTTTTGGTTATGAAAAACGCTGACCAGACTTTAACTCCGGGCACCACAGACACAATGACGTGGGATCAAGAAATTTGGGATATTGGCGGTAACTTTGCGTCAAATACATTTACCGCACCAGTGGAAGGTAGATATTATTTACATTTTATGGCTAGGATAGATGCGTTTGACACTGCCGCATCATATTATCAACTTAACATTGTTACCAGCAACCGCACTGGGTCACTCATTATTGATCCTAACTTTTCAGCCGACCTTGTTTATTACTCAAGGAGCTTGAGCAGCGTTTTTGATATGGATGCTGGTGATACTGCTTTTGCCACTATACGTCAACTAAACGGCACAGCAAGTCATATTGATGAGGGTAATTCATATACAGCTTTCTCTGGATATTTACTTGGCTAATCGGGCGAAACAACCCTGCTTAAAGGAGCAAAATAATGGCTATAACAGTTACAATTAACATTGACGACACAGACCAGACGGTTTTGTTAAATGACATTCTGGACATTGACGAGTGGGTGCAAGGCGCGGTCACTGGTAAAATCAACAACTGCTGGAAACGTATGCAGCAAGATTGGACGCAGCGGTTAATGAATGACGAAACATTTACCGACAGCATTCCAAGCAATAAGGCTGATTTTGTGGCGATGATTACCGCAAGGGATGACTATCAAAGCCGCGCTGAAAGAGACGGAGGAGTAGAATAATGAGCGAATCAAACGTAATCACAATTAACGGCAAAGAATACAGCGCCGAAGACTTTAACGAGCAGCAGACCTACCTAATCAATCAGATACGGTCTTGCCAGCAAAAAGCGGCAAACATTCGGTTTGAGCTAGATCAAATTCAGGCTGCTCAAGACGCATTTACCAACTCACTTATTCAGTCTGTTGAAGAAAAAAGCGAGTCAGAGGTAGCCTAAGTGTTTGGTGAACTGGCGTTATCGGAAAAGGCTTTTGCTGACCACGGCATTCTGACGCTGGGTTCAGCCACCGCTGACGCCAACTTCACACTGGGGCAAGCCGCCACATACATCGGCGTGGATGCTGCCGAAATGAGCGCCATTGCGGTTAAGCTGTCTGTGGGCAGCGGCATTCTAACTGGCCTTATTGATGCTACTTTGGAATTTACGCAAAGCAGTGCGGGGACAAGGTTTGCCACTGGCATATCTGGGCAAGTGTTTAGCACCTTGCAAACCAGTGATGGGGTACGGTTTGCCACTGGCATATCAGAGCAAGACGCAGCATTTATTCAGAGCGCTGCTGCCAACACTATCCGTAGTGGTATCTCCGAACAGGAAGCGGCGTTTATTGCGTCAATTCTTGGTGGGGCAATTACAAACAACCCAGCATCGCTAGAAGCTGTTTTTGTACAAACATCAGACGTTGTTGCGGTTCGCACTTTGATATCCGAGCAGGAAGCGTCGTTTACTCAGTCATCTTTAGGCGGTTTGCCTTTCTTTTCTGAGTTAGAGGTTACAGCGGCATTCATTCAAACAACCGAGGGGCGTTTGTATTGGGATATCTGGACAGGAAGTCCGGGCAATTCCCCACAAGAAAATTGGGTTCAGATTTCTCCGACAGGTGGAACGTGGACAGAGATTAATGCTGGTGCTATAATCAGCACTTGGACAGAAAAGGTGGTTTAAATGCCTAGTACCTACACTAATAATTCCGGTATCGAAAAACCCGGCTCTGGAGAACAGGCCGGTACTTGGGGTGCAACCTCAAACAAGAACTTTGATATTATAGACCGCGCTCTAAATGGGGTGGGCGTTATTACGCTTGCCGGAACTAGTCATACACTAACGACTACAGACGGTGCTTTAAGTGACGGTCAGTACAAGGTTTTAATTCTTGCAGGCACACCTTCTGGAACAAACACTGTTACAATCAGTCCAAATGATCAGGACAAGATTTATTTTGTAAGAAACACCACTGCTAAATCTGTTGTGTTTTCTCAGGGAAGTGGAGGAAACGCAACTGTACCAAGTGGTGAAACAAAAATTATCTACGCAGATGGTGCGGGGGCAGGCGCTACGGTATCAGATTTTACCGGTGCTTTGGCTATAACAGGAAATGTAAATGCCACGACTCTGGACATAAATGGAACGCAGGTAACCTCTACTGCGGCAGAGCTAAATAAGCTCGACGGGTTTACGGGGACGGTAGCTGATTTAAACTACGCTAAGGACCTTAGAGCTACAGGTGTGACAACCACTGAGTTTAACAAACTTGATGGCTTAACAGCGAGCACAGCAGAGTTGAATGTTTTAGATGGTATTACAGCTACCACCACAGAACTAAATCGTATGGACGGAGCTTCGCCAAACACTATCATAAACAATAAAGCGGTTATTTACGGCAGTAGTGGTCAGATAAATGCTAACGACATAACCGCTGATGACGTAAGTGCTGATGCAATAGTTCTAGGCAGTTGGACAATATATGACAGTGGATCAACCCTGTACTTTAAGTATGGGTCAAACAATGTTATGAAACTAACCTCCACTGGTGCGCTGACCGTTGAAAATGACGTTACAGCGTTTGGATCAGTCTAATGTCTTTGCCCCTGTCTGGACCCATAAGTCTGGCGGACATAAGGACTGAGTTTGGCGGTTCAGGCGCAACCTCCCTTGGCGACTATTATAAAGGTAGCAGCGGGGGGAATAGTTTTGTGCGAAATAAAGCTTCAAACAACTTTGGAATTGATCAAGCGCCGAATGTTCCCGCGTCCACATCTTTGTCGATTTCTTTCAATCAATTTTTCGGCGCGGAAAGAGCATATGAATTTCCAATAAGTAGTACCAGTCCGGGAACTTACGATGCTTCCTTTTATTTTGGAAGTGATTACGCAGGTAGCGACTACAAAAAACGATTTAGCTTAACACCTTCTGGAAATGTAACAAATCCTCCGGGTGGAGATTGTTTTCTTTTTCCAAGCGGCGCTAACGGCTTACTAGAGGTTGACAATGATGGAACCATCACCGCAGTGGGTGGGTTTGGAATCAATAATCAAAGCTCTGTGACAGTGAATTATTCTGGATCTGGAACAATTAGCGGGGTTGGCGCTGATGCGTTTAACTCTACCTTTGATGGCAATGCCTCTGCAAAAATAAACTTTATTGGCGGTGGCGCTAGTGCCTCCGGCCCTGATATCCGTCACAGCGACTATGGTTCGTCTGGTTTTAACTGTAAACTAACAAGATCAGGAAATACATTTACCGTAAGCTGGACGTACAACGAGCTTGATTATACTAATATAGGCGCTGGGTCATATGATATTAGCAGTATTTTTCCATTAACTGGTTCTGGCCTATTAGATTACACAGACACTAGCGAATATGTTATTAACGCTAATGCTGGTTCTAATAGAAGAGACACAAGAGATATTGCCTTTGGTTCAAAAATAATATCTGGAGTAAGGCACATTTGGTTTGCGTCAACGGCTAAATCATCTGTTCTGACTTTGGGTAGCACTATGACCTACAATCAAGCCAGTGGCTTTTCTGTTGTTAGCCTAACCACGTCAAACAGTAGACGCAGTGATATTTTTACTTTTTCTGCCGGTGGCGCTACCTCCGGTTCGGTTTCGGGGGTTTAAATGGCATTAACAAAACTCCAATTCAGACCCGGCGTCAACAGAGAATACACCTCGTATTCAAACGAGGGCGGCTGGTATGATGGCGACAAAATTAGATTTCATCTTGGCTACCCAGAAAAAATTGGCGGTTGGCAAAAATATAGTAACAATAGTTTTATTGGAACTGCTAGACGGCTTCATAATTGGGTGGCGATAGACGGCTCCAACTATATGGGTGTTGGCACTACGGTTAAATACTATATCGAGGAGGGTGAAGCTTTCTTCGATATTACCCCCATACGCAACACCACTGCGGCGGGTGATGTAACCTTTTCTGCTACCAGTGGATCCACAACAATCACCGTAACAGACATAGCTCACGGCGCTGTGGCTGGTGATTTTGTTACTTTTAGTGGAGCGGTCAGTCTTGGTGGTTCTGTGTCCGCTATCATTCTTAACGCTGAACATCAAATCGACACTGTTATTGACAGCAATGAATATACAATAACGATGGTCATCCCAGCAAATGCTTCTGACACAGGTAATGGCGGTTCTAGTGTTGTGGGAAGTTATCAAATTAACACAGGTCTAAACACTACTGTTGGTGGCACAGGTTGGGGCGCAGGTCTTTATGGCGGACGTACTCTTGGTGGTTTGCAAACAATCGTAAATGAAGGCGGCACATTCTCCGCAGTAGACACCACGCTCACGGTTCTTAACGCAAGTCCGTTTCCGTCCACTGGTACAATCTTGATTGACCAAGAACTAATCACATATTCTGGTAAAACTGGTAATAATCTAACCGGTCTGACAAGGGGTGTTAGCGGGACATCCGCTGCTAGTCACGCAAACGCATCAACTGTGTTTCTGGCTGTTGGAAACTCCGATCCTAACCTAGATTTCACTGGGTGGGGTTCTGCTGCTGCTGGTGGTATTATACCAGTGTCGGAGCTTCGTCTTTGGTCGCACGATAACTTCGGCGAAGATCTAGTTATTAACCCTCGTGATGGTGGTATCTATTATTGGGACAAAACAAATAGCCTAGCTTCAAGGGCTGTGGAAATCGGAACTTTAAGCGGGGCGTCCGACACGCCGATTATTGCAAAACAGGTTTTAGTTTCTGATTTGGATAGACACGTTATAGCTTTTGGCTGTAACGCACAGGGCGGCACAGATCAAGATAACTTGTTGATTCGTTTCTCTGATCAAGAATCAATTACCGACTGGACGGCAACAGCGACCAATACAGCGGGTGACTTGCGCCTTGGCTCTGGGTCTACGTTTGTTCAGGCAGTAGAAACAAAGCGTGAGGTTCTGGTTTGGACCGACAAATCACTTCACTCACTGCGCTTTATTGGCCCACCATTTACATTCGGCTTACAGCAGCTTGCCTCAAACATCACAATTATGGGGCCAAAAGCTGCGGTAGCGACTGAAGATTATGTTTTCTGGATGGGTATTGACAATTTCTATGTATATGCCGGTCAGACTACACAGCTACCCTGTACAGTGCGGGACTATGTGTTTACAGACTTCAATAAAGAACAGGCTGAAAAGGTTGTTTCAGGCGTAAACTCACAGTGGGGAGAGGTTATTTGGTTCTACCCTTCTGCAAGCTCTGACGAAAACAACAGATATGTGATATACAACTATCTGGAAAAAGTTTGGTACTATGGAACACTAAGCAGAAGCGCGTGGCTTGATCGTGGGATTCGTCAATACCCTATCGCGGCGGGTGGAAATTATCTTTACAACCACGAGATTGGACAAGATGACGATGGCGCGGCTATGGAGTCTTTCATAGAATCAAGTCAGATGGATGTTGGGGACGGGGAACGGTTCACATTCCTAAGCAGAATTATTCCAGATGTAAAGTTTGAGGGGTCTACAACCATTAACCCGGCAGTAGACTTTACTATTAAGGCAAGAAACTATCCGGGTGGAAACTACTTACAGACAGACACAAAGACGGCAACAAGAACTGCAACCGCACCAGTAGAGCAGTTCACAGAAAACTTAAACATAAGAGCCAGAGGAAGATCTTTTGCTTTTCGACTTGACTCGTCAGGTTCTGGTGTCAGGTGGAAACTAGGTAGCCCGCGTGTGGATATCCGTCAGGACGGGAGGCGCTAATGTCATCTCGCGCCCTGCCACCACCAAGACTTCCCGAGGCTCCAGAAGAATACACTAGGGCTTATATGGAAGATTTAGTAAGAGCGTTGGATAACTACATCCAACAAGAGCGTAATCCGGGCGAAATGCGCGGTACAAAAATTACATTAACAGCGTTACCCACAAGCGCCACTGGACTTGAGACGGGAGCACTGTATAATGATGCTGGTACAGTAAAGATTGTGACATAATATGGCTTTATTTGGTGATCTTGGAAAAGCATTAGGGTTGGGTAGCGCTGAAGATATTTTCGGCGAAGGCGACCTTTTACCCTTATTAGGTACAGCGGCTGGGTTTTATTTTGCTCCCGCACTGGGTTTGTCGGCAGCGGCTGGTGCGGCTGGTGGCGCAGGGCTTGGCAGTTTGGCAGCAGGGAAATCCGTAGACGATGTTTTAAAAAATGCCGCAATGGCGTATGGCGTTGGATCTTTCATGTCTCCCTCAATGACACAAAGCCTGCAAATGGGTGGTGGCGCTGGATCTCCCCCCAGCTATTTACAAAATCAAATTTACGGAGGCGGTCAAGTAGCCTCTGTGGCTGATACAGCGGCAATGGAAAACGCGAACATTGCCGGTAGTGGCGCTGAATCTAGCGGTGGCTTGTTTGACTTTATGGGCGACAATAAACTTTTAACCGCTTCTTTAGCCTCTTCAGGACTAGGACTTTTAATGGGAAGTCCAGATGACCCGGGCTACACACAGCGTCCATATGCTGACGTAACTGGATTTGATATTAATGTTGTAGATCCAGAAACAGGGGAAATACTAAACATAAAAGACCCCGAAGATGCTGCTCGTTATCGTGAAGCAATGACCGAGGCTCGTCGTACTATGTATGACAATGACCGTATGCAATCTATACCGGGGTACGCCCACGGTGGAGCTATGGTTGACCACCCAGAATCCAAGGGAGCTATGTACGAGCACGATAAAATGGGGTATGATGTAGCGGTAAGAGGCGAAGTTGATGGACCCGGGACTGGGACCTCTGATTCTGTGCCTGCACGTTTATCGGATGGCGAATTTGTTCTTACTGCCAAAGCAGTTCGTGGCGCTGGTAGCGGAGATAGAGATATCGGAGCCGCTCGGTTATATGATATGATGGCAGAATTGGAGGCCACAGCGTAATGGCAAAACAAACACAAGAAATTACTCAACGGCTTCCTAAATTTCAGGAAGAGTATTTACAGAACATTTTTGAGTCTACTCAAAATTTGTTTAAGCCGGTATCAGAGGGTGGGCAGGGTCTTACGATGCCCTATGCCCCGGGGCAAATTGCTGATCTTAGTTTAGGTCAGGAGCAGGCAATTACAAATGCATTACAGGGTGTTGGCGCCTACCAGCCGTACTTGCAGCAGGGGCAGCAAGCAATGGGTACTGGGCTTGGCGCGGTTGGTACTGGTCTCGGTGCGGTCGGCACTGGCCTTGGTACTATGGGCACTGGTCTTAGTACAGTTCAGCAAGGTACGGGCGGTGTACAACAGGGCTTATCACAGGCAGATGTAGCCGCCCAAATGCTTGGCGGGGCAACATATGGCCCGACTGACTATCAAGCATTTATGGATCCCTATATGGACGATGTGGTCCAGCAGCAATATAGAGACATTGCGCGGCAGGGACAAATTCAAGAACAGAATCTGGGGGCGCAGGCTGTCGGTGCGGGAGCCTTTGGTGGCGCACGGCAGGGTGTAGCGCAGGCAGAAATTGGCAGAAATGTTATGGAGCAGCAGGCACGGACAGGTGCGCAGCTTCGTTCATCTGGTTTCGCACAGGCCCAGCAGGCAGCACAACAGGCAGCACAACAAAAACTTCAGCAGGCCGGTCAAGCAGGATCTTTGGCGGGGCAGTACGGTGCGCTTGGCGGTCAAATGGGTGCGCTTGGTTCACAGATTGGGCAGATCGGGGCAGCCACGGGTCAGTTGGGTGCTACCGCTGGCGCGCTAGGCGGGCAGGCCGGACAGATCGGTCAAGGCATTGCGGGGCTTGGACAGCTTGGTCAACAGATGGACGTTCAAGATATTAACACCCTTCTTTCTACGGGTGGTTTATCTCAGCAGCAGCAGCAGAACCTTTACAATATGGCTCAACAAAATCTTATGGCGCAGCAGAATCTTCCGTTCCAACAAATCGGTTATATGTCAGATATCTTCCAAGGTGTTCCAGCATTGACACAAACAACAGGTGTCACAACAACGCCGCCGCCAAGCACATCTTCTCAGCTTCTTGGCCTTGGCATTGCTGGTATTGGCGCCTATGGTCAGATGAATCAGGGTCGAGGGACAGGTAACTAATGAATAATCCATTATATCGTAAAATGTTCCGGCAACCCGGCGTATCTAGACAGCCTATGGGTATCCTTGCTTCGTCACCAGAACTAGCTAACGTAGTTGCACAGCGTCAGCCTGTGCGTATGCAGCAAGGTGGGGATGCCACCTATATGGCAGCTATTCAGAGTCTGGCCCAGCAGGGTGATGTTCAGACATTGATGGAAATTGTTCGAGGTAACGCACCAAGAAACGTAAAGGTGGCAGCGCAAGAAGCGGTGAATTCCCTATCATCAAAAAAAGTTCCATCCGAAACGCAGGTTTCTACAAGTCCTTCGGTTGACTTCGGCGACGTTGAAACTATTTATCCCGGCACAGGGTTTTCGACACTGGAGCAGGGTATTGCCACAATGCGCGGTGTTGGTGACGTACTTACTACACCTATAGACGAGTTATTGGATCGTAGAACCAGACGGGCAGAAGCTGCGGATGACTTTGACAGCCCGGCTGGGCCTGTGTTTGATTCATATAAAGACAGCTTAGATTACGCTAATCTCATTGAACAGCCCGACCCACTTGTCGAAAGACTGCCGGGCGAGACCCTCCAGTTTGAGTCATATAAAGACACCTCTCGTACTGAACAGCCCGACCCACTGATTGAAATAAGCCCGTTCTCCGGGGGCGATGATGAGTCTGAGGGTGTTGACAAAAAAGGTATGCCGTTACCTAAGTCAAAACCTGATAGAGACGAAGGTGACTTTGATTGGCCTTCGTTAGCAGACACGGATCCGGCTTCGGCGATGAACATCGTAGCCGATGCTCAAAGTGAGGGAAGCAACAAAGAAAAAGCCAAGAAAACAGATGATGCACTCGGTATCAAAGGTACGCTAAAAGAGCGTATGATGCAGCGTCGTGCTTTAATTCGTGAAATGCTTGGCGAAGACAAAGCAAAAGATATTCGCACTGATGCCAACTACAATCTTATGATGACAGGTCTCATGATTGCTGCTGGTCAAAGCGAGGATGCTATGACCAACATTGCCACTGGTTTAGCTAAAGGTCTTAAAGGATTTGGAGAAGCCAAAGGAGAAGAAGCGCAGGCTGAAAGAAAGCTCGACCGCGAAACTGCTTTGCTTGCTTATCAGGACATCACCGCAGAAGACAAGGCGTCGGCTGAGAGGCAGTTCCAAGCTGACGAAGCCAAAAAGAAAAGAGACTTTCAAGCTGCTGAAAATGCTCTTAGCCGTCTTGACGCGAAGGACAGAGCGCAACTTGGTGCAGACACACAGATTAAAATTGCTGAATTGTCTGATGCGACCAGAAAGTCAATCGCGGAGCTTAGTCGTGACAATCAAATGGCGATTGCTCAATTACCTTCAAAAGAAATTCAAGGTTTGTTACAGGTTTTTGGTGACAACGAAGGTGTGAAAACTTATCTAGAAGCCAAAAACAAAACCACAAAACTCCTTCAAGGATCAACAAGGTTGCGTGGTATTGAAGACATATTGAAAAACGATAAAGTAATGGAAGAAATAATTATGAGTCTTCCTGAAGACGTACAAAAAGATCCTGACAAACTCGCGCAAGCAATAGTTGAGGCGGCTGGTAAAATTAGAACTAACATAGAAGCAGCAGCCGGAACAAACTCGGGCACAACGGCTGGTG
>Ga0075480_10003246_pt1 | contig 10449 bp, 7 predicted proteins | sample DEB08_DNA_7_FD_81590 | JGI IMG/M metagenome (GOLD analysis project Ga0075480, IMG submission 81590) | Aqueous microbial communities from the Delaware River and Bay under freshwater to marine salinity gradient to study organic matter... | ecosystem: Environmental > Aquatic > Marine > Coastal ...
CACTTCGCGGTGGTTTACAAAAGATAGCCGGTTGTAAACCTCAAGGCAAGGGGCGCGTCCGGGGGACCTCCCCTCCCCCTAGTCACCCTCTAGTCACCTGGGGAGGCGGATACGCGCAGTTGCGCGTTGTCATAGACGTCGTCGAGGGCAGCACGGAAAGCTCCAAACGCTCCCGCGTCGAGGAGGTGATCGCGAACGCGTTCGTTCAAACCGCCCTTGGTCTGATGCTCCGCTGGCAGATCCTCCAGACCCGCCACCGGCGTGGCCCGACCAACCGTCGCGAGGCCGACGAGTTCAGATCGCACGTAGTCCGCGGCAATTGACTCCTCGATTCCGCGCGACCGCATCCACTCGATCACGGTGTTCTGAGCTTCGTAGTAGCTCGACATGAAGGCCGATGCCACGGAGAACACCCGGATGTCGGACTCATCTTCGATGACGATGAGATCGCCGAGGCCTCCGAAGGCATCGAGCACCTCCGGCAGCCCAGGGCATACCAGCAACGGCCCGGCATGATGCTCGATCGCCGGGAGCGGAATCAACTGGGCGATTCGACGTGCCGGCGACACCAACTCCGCGATCTGGGACGGGGGTGACCCCGCAATGAAACTCGCGATCACCTGGTCACGACGAAAGGAGAGACCCTCCACGGCTGCGTCGAGCTGCTGGGGACGCATCGCCAGCACGACGATGTCAGCAGCGTCGATGACCTCCTGGTTTGAGCCGAGTCGGGCACACTGCGGATACTGCACCGCGAGTGCCTGGCTCCTGTCGGTCGAGCGCGGGGACAGCACGATCCGTGAAGAATCCCCCTCGCGAGAACACAGGGCATGGATGACAGCCGTCGACACAGTTCCAACGCCGAGAAAGCCGATAATCGGGGTCACATCTCCACCTTCTCACGCCGACGCAGGAAAAACTTCACTCCCTCAACACTGAGGAAGAATGCTGCCGCGAGTCCAAGAAGCACCAGCCAGGACACGCTATCGAGGGGCGCAGTGTCGAAGACGTCCTGCATCAACGGCAGATAGATGAATCCGAGTTGCACGATCATCAAGATCCCAACCGCAGCATTGGCGACAGGGTTCCCCGCGAATGTCCCCCAGCCTAGGGAAGAGCCGCTGAGTCGACGGACATTGAACAGGTATGCCACTTCTGCGAGCACGATCATCGTTACCGTCATTGTCCGAGCGAACTCGAGAGACTCTCCGTGCCGTAACCCGAATTCAAAGGCAGCGAGAGACACCGCCACCATCAGCACACTCACAAAGACGATACGAAGCAGGACATGCCTCGTGATCAGACCCTCATCTCGACGTCGAGGGGATCGGCTCATGACACCTCGGCTGGCTGGCTCGAATGCGAATGCGAGCGCGAGGGTGACCGTTGTGACCAGATTGACCCAGAGGATCTGTCCCACGGTGACAGGTAGCGTGATACCCAGGAGAAGGGCAAGAAGGATCAGGCCCGCCTCACCACCATTGGTGGGAAGGATGAACTGCAAGGACTTGATGATGTTGTCGTACACCACGCGCCCTTGGCGAACTGCACGTGCGATCGTCGCAAAGTTGTCGTCAGTGAGAATCACATCTGCGCTATCCCTCGCCGCATCGGTTCCGCGCAAGCCCATGGCAACACCGATGTCTGCACGCTGCAACGCCGGGGCATCGTTCACTCCATCACCCGTCATCGCAACGGTGCGACCATCCGCCTGAAGGAGGCTGATCAGACGCATCTTGGTTTCAGGGCTTGCCCTCGCGACAACGTCAGTACTCTGGATCATCGAGCGAACCTGTTCATCCGTGGCGGCATCGATCTGCTCGCCCGTCACCGCCTCCTGGTCCGCAAGCCCGAGCGAACGTCCGATAGAGGATGCCGTGACGGCATGATCACCGGTAATCATGATGACGCGAATACCCGCGGAATGACACTGCGATATCGACTCCGCTGCTTCAGGTCGCGGCGGGTCCATCAACACGGACATGCCCAGCAGCGTCAACCCATTCTTGATGCATGAGGCGTCAATGCGCTTTGTCTCGGATGCGCATTCCCTCTCCGCGATCGCTAGGAGCCGTCGACCAGCAAGAGCCGACTCGTGGCCGCGCGTAGCCCAGTCTCCCGACATCTCCTCGCACATCGAAAGTACGACTTCAGGCGCACCCTTAACGAAGAGCATCACCCTGCCCTCGGGCGTCCGACGCAAACTGGCCATGTACCGAGCATCGGGGTTAAAGGGAATCTCATCGAGAAGCTCAGAGTCGTCGAGAACCGTCTCGACATCGACTCCAGCCTTCGCCGCGAGAGGGAACAGCGCACCCTCCGTGGGATCACCGATGATGACCCAGTCGCCCTCTTCCTCACGCCATTCCGCGTCATTGCAGGAGATTGCTGCTACGCATAGATGCCGCGCCTGTTCGCTCAGCAGTTCGGCGTCGATGCGTTGCTCCAGGATCAGTTCTCCGTCAGGGGCGTATCCGGCACCTGACACCTCGACATCTCCACACGGAAGGAGAAGCTCGACGACCGTCATCTCGTTGCGAGTCAGTGTTCCCGTCTTATCCGTGCAAATGACATCGACCGACCCCAGAGTCTCCACGGATGGGAGCCGACGAATGACGGCTCTTCGTCGCGCCATGCTCTGCGTCCCGATCGCGAGCACGATGCTGATGATCGCCGGCAGTCCTTCGGGGATTGCCGCGACCGCCAGCCCGATGACCGCGAGAAAGGCCTCGATCATGTCGAAATTGCGAACGAAAACGGCCAGGACCCAGGCAAGCGCCCCGGTAACCAGGATCACGATGGTGATCTGCCAGGCAAAACGGTCAAGCCGCCGGGTCAGCGGAGTCTCGATCGAGTCGGCCTCGTCGATCAAGCCACCAATTCGACCCATCCGGGTAGCGGCTCCGATAGCGGTGACCTCGGCAATCGCATGACCGGACACCACGAGGGTGCCCGCGAATACCTCACGATCACCCTCGGCCGACTTTTCGACCGGTACTGATTCTCCGGTGAGAATCGATTCCTCTACCCGTAGCGCATGCGCACGGTGCAAGATCCCGTCAGCGGCAATCCGATCACCAGCTTCGATCACGATGGAGTCGCCGCGAACGATCTCTGCGGCATCGATCACCTGGCGTCGGCCGTCTCGGATCACTGTCGCTTCGGTGACGAGTAAGGCGCTCACCGCTTCCAGGGCTCGCTGAGCCCGACCCTCTTGGATCCAGCCAATCAGTGCGTTGATGACAACGACCGCGAAGATGACGACCGAATCGACGTAATCCCCGACAATCGCAGTCACGACTCCAGCAACGAGAAGCACGATGATCAGTGGGTTCCGAAACTGAGTGACCAAGCGGGACCATGTTGATCGAGGGGGTCGATACTCGAGGGTGTTCGGACCTTGCGCGCGGGCTCGCTTTTGCGCCTCCGTCGCTGTCAATCCCTCCGTCACCATGTCCATAGCCTCGCAAAATCCCGCGCCCTCCCTCCCGTATCGGTCTTCCGAGGGAAATCTGTGACCATTCCAAGACTGGACAGGGCGTTTCGCTCATCCTGCGTCGGTGCGCACACTCCTACCCTGGACGAACCGAGCTCAGCCGATCCTGCGATTGCCGATGACCACGACCTTCCCCACACCTCGGTCAGGGACCCGCGCCGGTCCCTTGGCACATGGCGGCTCGATTCCGACCGCGAGCCCTCGACGGCTGCGCCACATCCCCGCCCTGGATGGTCTCCGCGCCATCGCCGTCCTTGCCGTCATCGGCTACCACCTGCAATGGCCCCTCCTCGGTGGCGGCTTCCTCGGGGTCGACCTTTTCTTCGTGCTGTCCGGCTTCCTCATCACCAGCCTGCTACTCGCCGCACCCACGGATAGACCGCTTCGCGAACAACTCGCAGAGTTCTATCTGCGTCGCTCTCGCCGGCTCCTCCCCGCCCTCACCCTCCTACTCATCGCAATCAGCGCCTGGGCTGCCTTCATCGCGATCCCCGAGCAGATCGGGAACCTGCGCCAGCAGGGACTGGGCACCGTTTTCTATGTCTCCAACTGGGTGTTCATGGCTGAGGATGCGACCTACTTCGAGACGTTCACCGACCCCTTACCGCTCCAGCACACCTGGTCCCTGGCAATCGAGGAGCAGTTCTACCTCGTCTGGCCTGTACTCCTCCTGATCCTGCTGCTGCGCCGTGTTCCACGCGCGTGGCTGCTGATCGGGACCGCGGCGATGACACTCGCGTCCGCCGGCTTCATGTGGTCCGTCGCCTCGAGCGGCGGTCTCAATGACGCTTACCTCGGCACCTTCTCCCGCGTCCATGAACTCCTCATCGGGGCTCTCGCCGCCATGCTCATCAGCAGCAGCCGCCGCGGTCGACACCAATACACCTCACCGAGTCTCGTGTCCACCACGATCGCGGCATCGTCGATCGTGATCGCGATGAGCATGATTTGGCTCTCCGCCGACGGGATGACCTACTACCAGGGCGGTTCCGTTCTCTTCAGCATCGTGGTCGCGACCCTCATCGTCGTCCTCGTCCGTCACCGACCGGGTGGAGGATCGTTCCTCGGCAATCCCGTCATACGCTGGATCGGCGCCATCTCCTACGGGCTCTACCTATGGCACTGGCCAGTGATTGTCTGGCTCACCCCGGCATCCACGCCCTTCGATGGGCTCGCCCTAGAGATCGTCCGAATCATCGTCATGTTCGCCGCAGCATCAGCGTCGTACTACCTGATCGAACGTCCCATCCGGCGGGGCGGTTGGGGGTCCCTGCGGATCAGTCCGGCCGCCTGGTGGTGGAGTGTCGCCGTTTCGATGGTGGCTGTCTCCGCTCTCCTCGTCTCGTCGACCAGTTCGGCGGTGGCGGATGCCGACGAAGCCTCTCCGGACTCGAGGGTGACGGCTGCAGATCACCTCATCGGGAGCACGTCCCCCGACGCCCAGACCCTGCTCGTCGTCGGCGACTCCATTCCGAAGGAGTTGATGCCCGCCTTGAATGATGCAGCGGTCGATCGGGACGTGAGCATCATCCCGGCCGCGTTCGGCGGCTGCTCCGTCATCGGTGAATTCCAAGTCGACATGACCGGATCGGGCTTCAACTGGTCGAAGCGCTGCACCGATGCTCCAGCAGTTCAGGATCAAGCCCTCGTCGGCCACACGCCTGACACGGTGGTGTGGTTCTCCAATCGCGAGCGCTATGGGATCCGCACTCAAGACGGAGACATCATCCTCGCTGGCACCCCGCAACACCGGGAGACCATTCGGACGGAGATCGCCTCGAGTGCACGTCGCCTCACCGCCGCCGGCGCAGAACTCATCATCGTGCTTCCCTCACCGAAGGCCGAGGCGGCGATCGGTCCGTGCGCGAGCGAGCCGGATGCACCTGGATGTGCCCTCGACCCAACCCAGATCGAGTCCTTCGCCTGGCTCCGTTCGGTCTACACCGATATCGCCGATGAACTCCCCCGGACCCGACTGGTGAGAGCCGATGACGTGCTGTGTCCCTCGGGGGCCCCTTGCCCTGCGATCGAGCATGAGGGAATCCCCATCAGACCCGACGGTGTCCACATCGCGCAAGAACTCGAGCCGTGGTTCGCCGAGATTCTGCTCGATCGAGTTCTCGCGCAATCTGCCGTCCGGCCTTAGTGGCGATACCCCGATTTCGCGGGGAACGGCAGCGGACCAGTGAGCGAGTCGAGCGCTGCAACCTCGGCCTCGATGTCCTTGATCAGTTCCTTCGCCAATTCCTGACCGAGGCCATTACGCACCACGACGCGCTGCACGGTGCGATCCGACATGTCATCCGGGAGCGGATAACTCGGGACCTGCCAGCCCTTCGCCCGCAGCCGATCCGAGAGATCGAATAGTGTCCAGTAGCGCTGCTTGCCAGGGATCAATCGCCAAGCGACCACCGGGATATCCGAGCCATCGGCGATGACCTCGAAATCATCCATCGCCCCGACTGCCTCGGCGATCAGTCTTGCCACGTCCTGGCAGGCCTGGTGGACCCGGCGATACCCATCCTTGCCCATCCGCAGGAAGGTGAAGTACTGGAGGACGACCTGGGCCCCAGGCCGGGAGAAGTTCAAGGCCAAGGTAGGCATCTCACCACCGAGATAGGACACCTTGAAGATCAAGTCCTCGGGCAGGTACTCCTCCTTCGCCCACACCACCCAGCCAACACCGGGATAGACCAGGCCGTACTTGTGGCCTGAGGTCGAGATCGAATGCACGCGGGGGACCCGGAAATCCCACTCGATGTCGGGCTGGAGGAACGGAGCGATCATCCCGCCCGACGCTCCATCGACATGGATCGGAATATCGAAACCTGTCTCCTTCTCGATCTCGTCCAGGGCCGCCGCGATCTGCTTCACCGGTTCGTACACGCCGGTGTAGGTCACCCCCATGATCGCCACGAGCCCGATGGTGTTCTCGTCGATGTAGTCGGCAAGGTTCGTCCCATCGAGACAGGGATGGTCATCGGTCACCGGGACATATCGAGGTTCGATGTCCCAGTAGTTGCAGAACTTCTCCCACACCACCTGAACGGCCGAACTCATCACCAGGTTCGGCTTCGATGCGTCCTTCCCTGCGGCTCGACGGGCCTGTTGCCAGCGGCGCTTCAGCGCCAGGCCACCGAGCATGCACGCCTCTGAGGACCCGATTGCCGACGTCCCGATGGCACCGTCCGGGTCGGTGTTCCACAGATCGGCGAGCATCCGCCAGCAGCGTTCCTCGATGGCCGCAGTCGCGGGATACTCATCCTTATCGATCATGTTCTTGTCGAAGGACTCCGCGTAGAGCCGATCGGCATAGTCACCCATCCAGGTGCCGACGAAGGTTGCGAGATTCAATCGCGCATTGCCGTCCAGCATGATCTCGTCGTGGACGATCTGATAGGCCGTCGGCGGCAGGATCTGATCCTCGGGGAATCGAGTCGTGGCCGCGCCGTGCACCTCCGATTCCTGACTGAAGATCGGATCGAATTCAAACTCCTTGTCACCCTCTCGCCAACTCACATCCTTGCCTTCGTGTGACATCACTGGTTCGTCTGCGAACTCGACCGTACCGAAGGATTCGAGTACTCGCAGTCCAGTTCACGTTCCTTATCGTGAACGAACCGTGAGGACCCTCTCGCATGTCGGTTCGCACAAAAGTCCGCGGATCGGGAGATAGTGAACATAGAGGAGGTTTTTCAACAGACAGGGAGGAAGCGGGATCCGCTCTACATCCGGGCACGAGCGGGGGGGAAGCACGAGGCAACGATGCAGGAGGTAGCAGCATGGCAACGACCCTGAGAGTTCAGAGTGCGAGCACTGAACTCCCATCCACCTCGGCCCCATCGACAACATCGACAACATCGACCAGGGCCGATTGGGGTTACTCGGAGACATATTCCGTCGCCGTCGATGAATCAAGCCGAGAGGTTTTCCTCGACGGCACCCTGATCGACCTAACCCGCACGGAATTCGACCTCTTGAGCCTGCTGTCTCGCCACCCTCGTCACGTGTTCAGCGCTCGCCGAATCCAAAGCGAACTGTCGAGTACCGACTTCTATTCGGGACCACATGCTGTCGAGGCTCACATTTCCCGCTTGCGGCTCAAACTCGGGGAAACGGGACTCGAGCCTCGCTTCATCCATACGGTTCGAGGTGTGGGATATCGATTCGAGCCCGGGGCTGGTGCCACCTCGCCACCCAGTGCCGTTGAGCCTCAGCCGGCCGTTCAGTTCGAGCTGATCCTCGATCGGTGCATGAGGGTCATCTGGATCAGCAGATCCGTGCCTATGAAGGACGATGGCCCCATGCCTGTCGCCATTGGAGACAACTTCTTCACCGCCCTCGATCTCATGCCCGAGTGGAGACAGCTCATGTGGTCGGTCACGCCCATCGAGGATCATCATCGAGAGTTAGTGGGTTACGGGATCAACGTCGATGCGGAATTAGCTTCAGGCTCCGGCTGCACGGGTCCGGATCCGCTGGTACACTATAGTTGAACAATCAACTATATGGAGTGATCATGCCTGCCATCACCGTCGATAACCCTCTGAGCCTGCCGCGCGTTCCCACAGCTGATCCGACGGTGAAGGACCGCCAGGTGGTGTCGCTCACCACCGCACCCACGGGATTCGAGGGCGAGGGCTTCCCCGTCCGCCGTGCCTTCGCCGGCGTCGACCTGCGTGCCCTCGATCCCTTCATTCACATGGACCAGATGGGCGAGGTGGAATACGCGCCGGGTGAGCCGAAGGGCACACCGTGGCATCCGCATCGGGGCTTCGAGACCGTCACTTACATGATCGACGGAATCTTCGAGCACTCCGATTCCAATGGCGGTGGTGGCGTCATCACGAACGGTGACACCCAGTGGATGACCGCGGGTGCCGGCATCCTCCACATCGAAAAGCCTCCGGAGCATCTCGTGGTCAGCGGCGGCCTATTCCACGGTCTGCAACTATGGGTGAACCTGCCGAGTGCGCAGAAGATGGCGCAGCCGCGTTACCAGGATCTCCGCTCCGGGGAGGTCACACTGCTGTCCTCGGACGACGGCGGCGCGCTCCTTCGGGTGATCGCCGGCGAGCTTGGCGGCCATACCGGCCCCGGCTCGACCTACACCCCGATCACCCTTGTCCACGCGACCATCTCCCCCGGTGCTGAGGTAACGCTGCCCTGGCGCCCAGACTTCAACGCGCTCGTCTACTCGCTGTCAGGCACCGGCTCGGTGGGCTCCGGTGAGGCGCGCCGACCGCTGAAGAGCGGCCAGCTCGCCGTCTTCGGTGAAGGCGACTCGATCACTATTGCCGCCGACCCAGTCCAGGAATCCCGACTGAACGGCCTTGATGTGTTCATCCTCGGCGGGCAGCCGATCCGAGAGACCGTCGCGGCCTACGGCCCCTTCGTGATGAACACCCGCGCCGAGTTGATGCAGGCCTTCGAGGACTACCAGGCCGGCCGTCTCGGCAGCATCCCCGCCAACCACGCCTAAACCCAACTCCGCAACTATCAGCACTTTTTCGCCCCTAAGGAGTTGCGGAGTTTGGCTCTTGCGTGGCGCTTTCATGCGAGGCGACTACATCGTGATGATGACCTTGCCTGTTGTCGCTCGCGCCCGCAGATCCTCATGTGCTCGACGGGCTTGCTCCAGCGAGTACTGGTGGCCAGGCAGTGGCTCGAGCACCCCCGACTGGACCATGCCGATCAGTTCCGCCAGAGGCTGGGCGACCATGCGGACAGGGTCGCGCATGCAGTCGACCAGCCAGAACCCCACGACACTCTGGCTGCGACCCATGAGGGCTGCTGGAGCAATGGGAGTCGCCGGCTGGCGTGAAGCCATCCCATACACCACCAAGCGCCCAAACCGACCGAGCGCAGCGAGTGAAGCATCCGTTGTCGGCCCCCCCACCATGTCGAGAATGATGTCGACCCGCTTCCCTCCGTTGGCCTCGCGGATCGCTGCCGTCATTCCATCCGTCTCCGCGGGGATCGCGACGTCTGCTCCCCGAGCGACCGCAAGGTCTCGCTTGTCTTCAGTCGACGCAACAGCGATCACCCGCCCCGCACCCCAATGCTTGGCGAGTGGCACCAGCAGGCTGCCAACTCCACCTGATGCGGCATGGATCACCACACTCTCGCCTTCCTGCATGCGAGCTGAGGTTCGCAGAAGATGCCAGGCCGTGAGTCCCTGCACAAGCAAGCTCAATGCCTCGGTCGCCGACATACCCTCCGGAACCTCGAAACAGGCCTCCGGAGCAACGAGTGCCTTCTCGGCGTATCCACCGGTCATCGCGAATCCACACATCCGGCGACCATCGGCGAGTCGACCAATGACCTCTCCTCCGGGGATGAAGGGCAGGGTCTGTTCGGAAAGATAGGAGTTCTCCGCCGCATGCGTATCCGCGTAGTTCACCCCCGCCGCTTCAACCTCCAGCACCTCAAGCCCCGGCGCAGCCTCCGGATCAGGAAGCTCGACGAGTTCGAGCACGTCTGGTCCACCGAATTGACTCACCTGAATCGCTCTCATTCCGCCAACCTAGTGCTCACACACTCCTTGCGCACCAGTTCGGTCGGCGACAATCCGTGAGTGGTCGAATTCTCCTGCCGTTGACCGTGTCGACGACTGCGCATGGCCTCCTGGCATCAGGAAGACAGCACTGATTACTCCAAGTTCGACCTCAGTCGACTACCCCTAGATCACCGTGCCCGGGCGGTGAAAATTGCTGCAAATACTGGAAAATATCCGTGTCAGGTGCTTGACACGCTTCGCTCTTCCATGATGTACTTCGTACAGGTGTTCCGGTTCGACAGTTCCGCTTCTGGCCGAGGCGGATGACTGATTGAACGCATGGCCGCGATTGATGTTGATCGCACTGTGATGAGTGAATGAGACACCGGGATGTTCCTCCCGGCCCCCTGTTGGGGACACCTTCGCCGATTGATTCCGACTGGTTCCTGTGCGC
>Ga0075480_10003253_pt1 | contig 10438 bp, 4 predicted proteins | sample DEB08_DNA_7_FD_81590 | JGI IMG/M metagenome (GOLD analysis project Ga0075480, IMG submission 81590) | Aqueous microbial communities from the Delaware River and Bay under freshwater to marine salinity gradient to study organic matter... | ecosystem: Environmental > Aquatic > Marine > Coastal ...
ACTTTGCTTATGGTCCAACTCTTAATGCAGCTACTCAGGTTATGTATGAGGGCGCTCCAAACTTCCCGGACTTCGACCGTTTCTGGGATGTTATTGAAAAATATAAAGTTTCTGTTTTCTACACAGCTCCAACTGCTATTCGTGCTTTCATGTCTTGGGGTGACGAGCATGTAGATAAGCATGACCTTTCATCACTTAGACTTTTAGGTACAGTTGGTGAGCCAATTAACCCAGAAGCTTGGATGTGGTATCACTCTAAGATCGGTGCAGAGAAATGTCCGATAGTAGATACCTGGTGGCAGACTGAGACCGGCGGTATCATGATTGCTCCAATTCCAGGTGTCACAGCGACTAGACCTGGTTGTGCAACAATGCCATTCTTCGGTGTTGACGCTGCAATTGTAGATGAAAAAGGTAATGACGTTCAGGATGGTAAAGGTGGACTTCTTGTCGTAAAACAGCCTTGGCCTTCAATGCTAACTGGTATTTTTGGTGATAACGAGCGTTACAAAGAAGTTTACTGGAGTCGTTTCGAGGAGCAAGGTTACTACCTGGCTGGTGACGGAGCTGTAAAAGACGAGAATGGTTACATCACTATTCTTGGTCGTATCGATGACGTTATTAACGTTTCTGGTCACAGACTTTCTACTATGGAACTTGAAAGTGTTCTTGTGGCTCATGATCTTGTTGTTGAGTCAGCTGTTGTTGGCTATGAGCATGCAATTAAAGGTGAAGGCATTGCAGCTTTCATTAAAGTTGCATCTGGAGTCGAAACAAGTACTGAAAACCGTGAGCTTTTAAGAAAGTATGTTGCCAAGGAAATTGGTCCTTTCGCTAGACCGGACCAGGTTCACTTTGCTGATGCACTACCAAAGACTCGTTCAGGAAAAATTATGCGTCGTCTTCTGAAAGACATCGCAGCTGGTAAAGAATTGAAGCAAGATCTATCAACTATTGAGGATGTTGCAGCGCTTGAAAGACTAGTCGAGTCTGTAAAAGCCAACCAGTAAGAGTTTAAAACTCATTTTAAGCCGGTAGTTTTAGGACTGCCGGCTTTTTTACTTTATAGGGAGAAATATGAAATATTCGGTCTTAATACTTTTTTTATTTGGGGTGTTTTCTTTTGCCAATGAAAAAACTATTCATCAAAAACTTTTAGAGAAGCATGTTGGTAAATGGAACATGGTGATGTCTGCAACTTTGGTTATTAAAGGGCAAGATCCTCAAAATATGCATTTTAAATCGATGCTTAAGTCAGAGCTGATTCTTAAAAATAATTTTATATTTCAGCAATATATTTCAAAAGGCAAAGACCTCAACGGTGCAAAAAAAGAGACCGAAGCAGTGGAGTTTTTGTTTTGGGATAAAGCTAAAAAGAATTTAGTGCTTGTTCAATTCAGTAGTGACAAAACATCTTTTACCCAGACTTTTAAGATAGAAAATGAAAATAAATTTTCGGCTATCTTAAAGGAAGTGGACAAGGTTCACATGTCTCATAGTATCGAATTTCTCAAAGGTGGAAAAGAACGTACTGGTTTCTTTGTAACTCAAAATGATTTAATCGATATGACCATGAATATGAATTGGAATGGTCAAAAAGTAGAAAAGTTTGAGAAGAAGTTCCAGTTTGATGAAATTAATAATAAAGACAAAGAGTTGGAAAAGTTTAAAACTAAAACCAATAAGTGGTTTTTAAAAGGGGCCTATCTTTACGAAGAGGTGAAAGGTGAAAAGCAATATATAGAAATCATTGGAAAAATGATAACTTTAAAAGATACTCGCAAATATCAATTTCATGCCGATGGTCAGGTGCTGGCCTTTGAGTCAGTTGAGAAGGATGGTAAAACTATCTGGGAAAAAATTGATTACGAGTACAAAATACCAGGTATGTAAAGGTCTTTTAAAAGAATTTTTATCATTCTAAATCAATGTTTTTTTACCCATAAAAAGAAATTGCGTGAAATCAACTTTTCTGAGCTGAAATTTATCTAACAAGTAATATTATATAACAGGTTTTATTAGAACTTAAAAAAAATAACCGGTTCTTAATGAAACTAGTTGTTGCGGCGGTGAAAAATTTCTATATAATCTATTTAGGGTTAATACTTTTGGAGTAAAAAATGGGCTCGACGGTCGTTCACAGTTGCGAGAAGATGAATTTCAACATCCAGCATGTTGCCAATAAAGATTATTTCTTATTGGAAGTAACAGGCGGTGCCAATGTTGATATCTTAAAAGGTTTGGTCAAACATGTCTTAGATCATCCAGCATGGCATGAGGATATTCCTACATTGGTAGATTTACGAGGCTTTTCTGCATCAGGTCTCACAAGCGATGATATTTTTCAGCTTGCAGATCTATTCAAATCAATTAATACTCAGCTCGGTTCAGGTAATACAGCTTTGGTTGTATCTAACGAACTGGATTTTGGCTTAGCTCGCATGTGGCAGATGATGACAGAAGAACATGTTAAAATGGAAATCGATGTCTTTAAAGATATTGAAGAAGCTAAAGAGTGGCTCTTTAGATAAAGTTTCGCCATTTGCGCAATCAAATCTACAATTGCGTAAATCGGTGTAAAGGTCGTTGATTCCGCAATGAATTCCCCGTAGTTTTTCATAAAATCAAATTTGGTGAATTTATGAAAACTCTAGTTTTGACTTTCTTTTTTACGATCATTTCTGCATTTGCCGCAGATAAACCCAATATAATTTTTATTATGGCAGATGACCTAGGTTACCGTGACCTGGGTTGTTATGGACAGAAATTAATAAGCACACCTTCCCTGGATAAAATGGCTGTCGAAGGCATGATGTTCACGTCGTGTTATTCAGGTTCTACAGTTTGTGCTCCATCTCGTAGTGTACTTATGACTGGACAGCACACAGGTCATACAACAGTACGCGGTAATATGGGTAAGGGAGGAGTGAAAGGCTTGGGTGGTGCTAATGGTAGAATTCCTCTTAAAGCTGAAGATATAACGATTGCTGAGGTTTTAAAAAAAGAGGGTTATGTTACTGGGATGACAGGTAAGTGGGGCTTAGGGGAGCCAAATACATCTGGTGAACCAAATGAGCAAGGTTTTGATGAATTCTTTGGATACCTAAATCAACGTCGAGCTCATCACTACTACGTAAATTACATTTGGAAAAATAAAGAAAAGTACCCTTTAGAGGGGAATAAAAAGACTCACGGTCCGCATTATACTCACGACTTGTTTGCCGACTTTGCTTTAGATTTCATTAAGAAAAATAAAGATAAACCATTCTTTTTATATTTACCTTATTGCATCCCTCACGATGCTTATGAAGTTCCTTCTCAAGGAATTTATAAAGATAAAAAATGGAAAGAAGATGAAAAGAACTTTGCCGCCATGGTCACTAGAATGGATGAAGATCTTGGTGAGATGTTCGACCTTTTGAAGAAGCTGAATATTGATAGCAAAACAATCGTCTTTTTCTGTTCTGATAATGGTGCTGCGAAACGCTGGGAAGGTCGCTTTGATAGTTCTGGGGAGTTAACAGGTAGAAAGCGCAGCATGTATGAAGGGGGAACTAGAGTTCCAATGATTGTTCGCTGGCCAGGTAAGATATCAGCTGGAAAAGTAAGTGATGCACCATGGGCCTTTTGGGATGTTTTACCAACACTTGCCGATATAGCTGGAGCCTCAACACCTAAAAATATCGATGGTGTAAGCGTCTTACCAACTCTCAAAGGAGAAAAGCAGGATTTAGCAGACCGTTATTTTTATTGGGAGTTTTTTGAAGGTGGATACAAACAAGCGGTTCGTTGGCGTAACTGGAAAGCAGTGATTGTTAAAAACAAATTTGAGCTTTACGATCTAAACGAAGATATATCTGAGAAGAATAATTTGGCTTCACAAAAGCCGGAGCTCGTTAAGCAATTTAAAACTTACCTCAAAACATGTCGTACAGAATCAGAGTATTGGCCTCTTAAAAAGAAATAGAGAGGATTAGAGAAATACTTTACATAATCGAATTATTTCTTATTTTCCTCGAAAGGATTTTATCTGAGTTCCGTATTGTTTGGGAATAAGGAGTAACTTAATGAAACGATGTGTATTTTTATTTTTCATTTTAGTTAGTTCAAGCTTAGCCGCTGATAAGCCTAACTTTGTCTTTATTATGGCAGATGACCTAGGCTGGAGTGATGTCGGCTTTAATGGAACTAAATTTTATGAAACCCCCAATCTAGATAGAATTTGTAAAACAGGTATGAAGTTTAATCGTGCCTACTCTGGAGGCCCCAATTGCCTTCCAACTAGAGCTTGCCTAATTTCGGGAATGTATACCCCAAGAACTCAGATATGGACTCCAGGAGGTTTTTCTAAAGGGAACACTTCATTTATGAAATTAAAAGTTCCGGCAAGAGGTCAAAAGTGGAATAGCTTTCCTTCAAAGCTTGAGCTTCAACCATCTGTAACCTCCATTGCAGAAGTCCTAAAAAGTGCTGGCTATACAACTGCTCGATATGGAAAATGGCATGTCGGTAAAGATACTCAAGGCTTTGATATCTCAGACCCTAGTGGTAAAGGTGCAGAAGTAGGCAAGAAGTTTTATGGCAATATAGATGTTCACGAATGGTTGACTGATGCCAGTGTGAAATTTATCGAAGACAATAAAGATAAACCATTTTTCCTTTATCTGGCTCACTGGGATGTTCACACTCCAATAAGAGCTCGAAAAGACATAGTAAAAATCTATGATGAAAAGCTTAAGAACGGTGATTGGCAGAGGCAGTGGAATACGACTTATGCTGCTATGATTCATGCTGTAGACTTATCAGTTAAGCGAGTTCATGACAAGCTTGTAGAATTAGGTTTAGATAAGAATACGGTTTTTGTATTTACTTCAGATAACGGAGGTCATGCCGGAGTCACAACCAGTAAACCTCTTAAAGGAGCTAAAGGTGCTTTTTTTGAAGGTGGAGTAAGAGTTCCAACTTTTATCACTTGGCCTGCGTCTATTAAGGCTGGCTCTAAGTGTGATACTCCAATAACAAGTGTCGATTTCTTACCAACTTTCGCTGAGTTGTCAAGTGCTAGTCTTCCAACGAATCAACCAGTAGATGGAACCTCAGTTGTCCCTTTAATGAAGGGAGACCAGTTAAAAGAGCGCAGTATTTTCTGGCATTATCCATTATATCTTCAAGGTACCAAAGAAGGGATGGTTGTTCCAGTACATGGGACAGAGAATAACTATTGGAGAGCAGTCCCCTCAAGTATGATTGTTAAAGGTGAATGGAAGTTAATGCACTATTTTGAAGATGATTCATACGAGCTTTACAGACCGGGAAAGGATGAAAGTGAAAGTAAAGAGTTATCTAAGGAGTTCCCGGAAATTACTAAGCAGTTGAAAGCTGAGTTGTCAAAATGGCAAGCGGATACTAAAGCCATCATTCCTACTGAACAAAACGAAAACTTTAATTCGAAGGCTAAAGAAGGTAAAAAGAAGAAGTCTAAGAAAAAGTAAGACTATCAATAACTTTTTAAGCCCTACTTCTTTGTGGAAGTGGGGCTTTTTATTTATAATGCTTTCATAACATGTTACTAATGCTAAGAATTAAGAGCTTAAGGGTTTTATGAGTATTGATAAAAGTGATACAAGGGAGATCTATTTATTATTTATCAATATTTATGTATTCGGTTATTTTAGATAAAAACAACTGAAAGTTCTTATTGAAAAGGGCGCAAAATGAAAAGTGACGATAAAAATACTGAGCTGATAGAAAGTCTAGCTTTCTTGATGGCGTCTGAAAAGCTTCTTCCAAATAAAGTCCTCCCAGCACTTGAGTTATTATCCAAGAACCATCCAGGAATAAGTAAGATTCTCACTTTGCTTGAGGATCAAAGCAATCCAGCTTTTGAATCTTTAAGAACGGCTCTTCGACAGTCCAGACTCGATGATGCCCATCAATTCTTTCAGCAGAACAGTATAGGACAAGTCGACAAGGATTATTTTGCTCAATCCTTAGATGGCTTTCCATTACAGTTTAATAGTGGGTGGTTTGTCAATTCTAACTACAATCGCTTAGACTCTTATTGCGATATTTTTAAAGATTACCTTTTCATATCATCTCAAGATAAAGATGTCCCTAAAATTAAAGGTTTAGTTAAGGAAGAGCTTAGAAAAGAGACTGAGTCCATAAACAAATATGTATTTCTTTGGGTTGGTATTCCAGTTGAAAATCTCATTGAATATTTTTGGGATGAAATAGATGATGAAACTCAGAGAGATATTCGAGCTTTTAAAGCTGAGCTATCCAAGATTTTAGACAAAGCTTATCAAAGAGCAGTAAGTCAAGTAAGTGAACTGCCAGATCAACTAAAGATAGAAAATCATGATGCATGCCTAAAAGCTCTCAGTACATATAATTGGGAAGATTCAGGAAATATTGAGCGTTTTGTAGATCTTGCCATTAAATGGCCGCTACGAGATATTTGTCCTCTACTGCAAGAACTTTGGCAGAGAGAAGAACTTCAAGAACGGTTAGAAGTTCTCTTAACGATGCGATTTGGAAAGTTAGATACTTCTAGGTTTAGGACGTGGGAAGATTATTTATCAGAAGAACTATCTGTTGAGCAGGATAGGGGCTTACTTCTTAAACCTCTCATGAAAAAACATGCCTTGCTTATTTTCTATAATTGGTGTTTGAGGCAAGCAGAAATTCCACAATCGTTAATTTCCAAGCTTAAGCAAGCCTGTATAGACCAAGCTCAAAATGCTTCAGTAGGTAACTTTGTTAGATCTTGGGAAGGTAAAATCTCAAGGCAAGAGAGTAATCTTTTACTGGGAATAAAAGAGGAAGTAGTTAAAGAAAAAACCGTTGTAGAAGCAAAAGAAAAAGATTCAAGAGTTTCTTTTGAAAGTGTAGTTCAAAAAGTCCAAGAGAGCCGAGCTGAAGAATCTAGAGTAACTGAAGATATTGCGGCCTCAGTTGAACAGATTAAACCAGAAGTAGTACCACAAAGAATAGAATCAGAAGTTAAAAAGCCTTCCATTTGGGAAGAGCATATGAAACCTTTCCTGACAGATAATTGGTTCATGTTGGCTGGGGTCATTCTCTTTGTTGTCGGTAGTGCCATTTTATCCTATGTTACCTGGGATAAACATTGGTTATTTAGATATACTCTGATGCCAACTTTACTCGCATCCTTTACAGTCGGATTAGCTTATCTTGCGAGATGGATAGAAGAGAAAGATAAAGAGTTCATAGGAACTTCAACAATCCTAAGAGCTGCAGCTGTTCAACTATTACCTATAAACTTCATGGCAGTAGCTTTGATGTCTTCAGATGAAGTCGTCAGTATGAAGCACATAGTTGTTCCTTTAATGGCTATTCTTTACCTGGTATTATCGTGGATAGGATTGAAGCGTTGGTGTGGTGCCGTTTCCGACAAGTTGGGAATTCCTCTCGGACGGACAGTTTTATTAATAAACAGTCTGGTAGTTTTAGCACCGTTAGCAAATGCCTTTGGATTGAATCATGAAAAAGCATTACTACTAATCTTAGGACTTGGCTTTTACCTTGGTTTTGGAATTTTAGCACAATCAGTAATTCATTTCAGTAAGAATATTCTCAGTCCAACTATGGTTTCTGAGAAACGAATAATTTGGTTTTTTGCCATTGCGACTATAGGAACCTATATTCAAGTTTTTGGTTGGGTTCACAGTCATATTCGCTACCTGCCGCATATCCATACTTATGCTCCTATGGTTATTCTTGCAGCAGCACTTATGCTTATGCTAGAGAGACGAGCCATTGATTTATTGGGCAAAGTTCGAGATAAAGAAGGCGAGTCTTTTTTAGGTTACGCATTAATCGTGTTCGGCTTATTTATGGGAGCTGGTCATGAGTATATAAGAATTCTCTGTTGCTTATTTGCTGGATCAGTATGGTATTTTCAGGCAAAGCAAAGAAAAGAACAGGTTCATTTTTATATAGCAATTAACTTAATAGTCGCTGCTATTTTCTGTGTAGGGTTTATTCCTGGTTTCAAGTATGATTATGTCCCTAGCCTAGGTTTATTGGTAGTTGCTGGATTAAGCGTAGCTTTGAAAATAAGCAGAAGCCGAAAGAACTATATTTTAGCTCAGGCATGTAAAGGCACCGAAGTTGCCGTTTTACTCATAACGGTTTTTTCAGCGATCATAACTCAGCTTTACACCAAATCGCCTCAAGTCTTAACGGCTGTATATATGCTTTTCTGTGCTGGAATGTTCTTACGTCGAGCATACTTAGACGACCAGCTTAAGTGGGTTCATACGGCAATGTTTATCTTCGCTCTTATTTTGCCTTATGCTGGTTGTGTTGATCTAAAGGCAGAAACCTTAGAAGGAAATACGATGATCTTTGGATTGTCGATTATTTCTACCTTATGGATTTTAGTTGTGCATTTCATTCCATTTAAGTTATTGAAAGAGGCAAGGTCAACAGTTCTGTGGTTTTATGGCTTGTTAGCTGTAACTGCGATGGTCATTCGAGTTATTATGGAACGTGACGCAGCCGTTGACCCTATGTGGTTCATGGCTTTTATGGACTATGCTGGACCACTTATGATGACGGCGATTTTAGCTTTGACTACATATTATTCTAGGTCCTTAATACCAGCGCTAATGGCCAGTGTCATTGCTATTATTTTATTCCCTGAACTTAAAGCAAACTTTAGAGCTACTTTTGAAATGGTTGGATTCGGTTCAGGCTTAGGTAGTGCGATCTCCGCCTTTGTGATTATTCTTATATGTTTTTATTTGAGAACAGCTTCTTGGCTCAAGAAACTTCCAGAAGGTGATCGATTTTTAGGAAAGGCCTTTTTTCCAGTAAGAAGGTATGACCATACTTTATTTACATGGCCTTTATTGGCTTCAGCTTGTTTTCTCATGGCTAAAACTGGAACCTTTAACTTAGCCCGCCAGATCTTTCATGGAGGAGTATCAACAAAAGGTGCCTTTGGTTTAATTTTAGTTGGTTTAGCTTCTTGGATGCTCTGCGTATATTTTAGAAAAGCGAAGGGGAAAATATGTTTTATCCCAGGTTGGATCTATACGAGTTTGGGAATATTCCTTCTCTACTACAAGTATGCTGAAGATCCAAACTGGTCTTATCCATTTTTATATTCTTTATTAGTATTGCAGTTTTTACACGCTATTTGCTTGATGTGCCAAAACAAATTTGTCTGGCTTAAGCAAGTTTTTATCGACCCTTCAGCAAAATCTTTAGCGGTATTAAGTCACTTCATAGGCTTAATCTGCATCTTGAAGTTAGTCTTAGAAAGAGGGCCTCTAGAACATAAAATATTGATGGTCTTTGTGGCTTCTCAGTTTCTGTGGCATGGGCTAAGAACAAAACATAAATCCTTCGCAGTTCATCTATATATTCTTATTTGGGTTAATTTAATTCCTTGGCAAGAGTTTGATTTAATCAAAATAATCTATCCTACAGGAATTATGGCTTTAGTAGTTTTTGTAAGTCATATATTCTTCGAGAACAAGAGTAAGCTTTATGCGTTCTTGAGCCCTTTGTTAAACCCACTTTTAAGAATGGCGACACTTTCAGCTGTTGTGGTGGGAGTTTTCTCCTTCCCAGTTGTCTCTGAAATCTATAGCTTGGAGTTTAACCATATTTTAATTTCAGCGATTGCTCTTCTCTTAAGTGCAAGGGCGAATGTATCTCGCTTTTTACTTCTCTGGTCTGCCTTTGCGTTTTATGCTCTCGTCCATATTAACGCATTTGATAACTTATTTAATCCTTGGCATTTATCTAGTTTTGCTTTGATCCTTGTCCTTATTAATCATGCTATTAAGATGTTAAATACTTCTTGTTCAATGATAGTTAATGGACATAGAGGAATAAAGTTTTTAAAGTCGACAAATCCTGCTTGGATTTACATTCCAGCTTTGTTAATCGCTGTTTTTGCAGAAACAATTCACCTTAATCCGATATACCGCCAAGAAAGCATTCAATTATTATCCTCTTATTTTGCAGCAGCGGCCTTTTGTATAACAGCTTGGTCTTCTCGAGTCGGAGTTGCCAACTATGGAGGCCTCTTCTTTTTAAATCTTGGAAATATTCACTTCGTAAGAGTGACAATTGGTGATTACCTGATCGAAAAGGGATTATCAGAAAGCCATATAATCTGTTTAGGACTAGGAATTAGTTTACTGATCGTTGCAGCAATAAAGAGGGCTACTCAAGATAGAGAAGTTAGAATACAGTTAACTCATGCTGGTTTGTTAATGTCCATGACAGTTTTGGTGATTCTAGTTTTCAATTATTTGATTCATCCAAATTTGGAGTCTATTAGCATCTTGAGGTTTACTGTTTCTGGAGTGATGTCTTTACTAGCCTCACTTTATTTCAGAAACTCTGCTAGGTACCCACAGCCCGGCGATGAAAAATTTACCGAGATTTGTGAGGG
>Ga0075480_10003254_pt1 | contig 10437 bp, 8 predicted proteins | sample DEB08_DNA_7_FD_81590 | JGI IMG/M metagenome (GOLD analysis project Ga0075480, IMG submission 81590) | Aqueous microbial communities from the Delaware River and Bay under freshwater to marine salinity gradient to study organic matter... | ecosystem: Environmental > Aquatic > Marine > Coastal ...
TCATTTTTAAAGAAGCAGGTGTAAGCACGAATATAGGTTTGTTACTTTTCATACCTTCTGCTATAGCTATTGAAGTACATGTTTTTCCGGAACCTAAACCATGGTATAAAAGTAATCCACGATATGGTGTATAAAGATTTAAATAGTCACGTACTATACGTTGATGTGTCAATAATGAAAACTCATCAGATGTACCACGTTTATCACAACTTACAGCATCATCCGACTCTAATAATTCTTGTTCTCTTGGTTGAAGTATTTTATTTAATTTTTGGATAAACAGTTTGCGATTATTCATATAATATGGTGGCGCAATTATTATATTCTTTTCACGTTCTTTTGGTAAACGTTCAGATACTTTTTGAGTACGTATGACAGCAGTTGTTAGGTCAACTACAATATCTTCATCTGGATTATCTATTACATTCTTCTTAGGTTTTCTACCGCGTTTTTTAGGTTCCTTAATAACTTCTTCTACTTTTTCTTCTTGAATTTCCTCTTCAAATTTTGCTGGTTCTTCTAATTCTGTCAATCTGGTTATAGTTTGTACTTCTTGTATAGGTATATCAAATATGTCTTCGTCAGTTTCTTCCTTTTTTTCCTCTATAGGTTCTTCTGACACTGTTTTGACTTCAGATAATACAATTGGTTCATCCATTTTACTTGCTATAGTATCATCTATAATTTCTGGTGTAGGAATATCTTTTGGTATATAAATATTTGCTTTTACATCACTTGGTCGTGGTTTTACTTTAAACACTTCTTGTTTTCTTAATTTATCCATAATAATATCACGATTTATTGTAGAACTACGACGTTTATCTAAAATACGAAGTGGTTTAGATTCGGGTTTATTTATTGTATTAAGTTTTTCAATATTTTCTTCAGAAATAGATTCTGGCAATTGTTGTTCTTTATTAAATCGTATTTTTATTTCCTGTTGTGTATTTGGTATTACTTTTGTTTGTAATAGTTCTAAATATGTATTAGGAACACTCATTACCTTATAATATGTATATAGTATTAATACAAATTATATTTATTTTGTTTTACATTGATTGTTTTAGAAATTATGTAATTTACGTATCGCATCTTCACAAGCAATTTGCTCTGCTTTTTTCTTTATTTTATGAGTACCTTCACCCATAAATACAAAAATCCGATTATATTGTGACATATATTGATGTATATCTGTGTATTTTTTAAATTCTGTAATTGATATTGATTGACTTGGTTTTACACTATGAATTGGTTGACCTAAACATAAATATACACCCATATGATAACCTAATTCGGGATCATTTTCTTCTACTTCCATATAATGTGGTGTAACTTTGAATTCCTTTTGAATTTTTACTTGTAAAATATTTTTATAATTATCATCATTCTTTATTAAATTAATCCAATCAACATGTCTTTCAAATACATTTTCTACAAATACTTGTACCATTTGAAAACCCGGTCCAGTTGTAAATAAGTCTGAAAACCATCGTTCATCATCAGTTACCTTTATCTTATTAAAGTCTAAAAACATGGCTCCAATAAACGATTCAAATAAACAACCTAGCTTCTTTAAATTTGTTCTTGTTTGCTTTGTTTCAGCATGTTTAGATAAAATTAACCATTTATGCAATCCCATTTCATACGCGATTCGTCCTATAGCTTCATTCTTTACTAACGCAATTTTTTTTTCTGTCATAAACCCTTCATTTTCTTTAGGGAATCGCTTGTATAAATAATATTTAGTAATACATTCTAATACACCATCCCCTACAAATTCTAATCTTTCATTAGATTTAGTATACAATGGTAAACAATCGTCTGGTTGTGGAACAATTGTTATATTATTATATTCATTTTCTATATCAGGTCTTTTAATATAAGACCTATGGACGAACGCGCGTTTATATAACATTGAGTTGAAAATATCCGCATTTATTCCATAAGATGTTAAAATTTCCTTTATGTCATTATCATCTATTACTTTATTTAACGGGTTAAATGGATCAAATATATATGTTTCTACACCATTTTGATTCTTTTCTACGCGAATATCATCGTCTATATTCATTTTATTTTTATTGTTAATAAAATGAATGTTATATTTCTATATGTAAAGAGTTATTTATATGGTTTTTAAATATTATATTAGGAATTAATAAAATATTTAGTAAATATATAAATTATGGTTTTAAGTGGTTCAAAAAAGACTAGTTCATTATCTAGTATTGTTAATAAAAATTCAGGAGGAGGTCCTAAAAAAACTGGTCTTCCTTTTCAAATTGGTCGTACTGCCGCTGTTAGTATTTCATTAAAAAACGCAGGACAAAATTACCAATTTACAAAAGGTATGAAACGTTATCTTAAACATGTTCTTATGTATTATACTAAGGAATTGACTAAAATAACAGCTAGAAGAGACGCACACATCGCAAATGTAGCTGCTAAAATATCTATTGCCAATGATTTAGCTAATGTAACTGTAGATGATACCAAAACTAATACTGACATTGCGGCTATGATATCTGCTTTAAATGTATCTGGTAAAGAAACTGATGTTGATGCTAAAAAAACTCTTTTAGATGCTGTTGCTGAGGGTACTGATAACACCACCGAATTAGCTGCCTATAATACAGCAGTATCAGATTACACACAAGCAAAAACAGCATCTGACGCATTAAATGATATTATAGTAGCAAGAGCAAATTTGGCTGTGAAAGAAGCTGATGTTTCTGTAGCAACTACTGCTAAGAATGCGGCACAAAGCAAGTATGATAACGAAGTATGATAACGAAGTATGATTATTAAGTTGTGTTATTTAGAATGATATTTTACGCGTTTAATAGTATATTTACTAAAAATAATATTTAGTAAATATATAATATGGTATTAAGTGCTACTAAAAAAGTTTCGTCTTCAGCAAGTATAACTAACGAATCTTCCAAAGGTGGAAGTAAAAAGGCTGGTCTTCCTTATCATGTAGGCCGTGGTAGTTACACATCCGTAGCAATGAACGGTTCTAGCCAAAATTACACCTTTTTAAAGATACCTAGTAATGGTACAGTTAAAGTATCTCGTCCAGTTGGTATGAGCCCAATGGTTTGGCGTTAAATAATATACTTTCCAAACAATATAATAAATCATATATACTTATTATATTCTTACTATGAAAATTATTGTAGATGAACGAGAACATCTACTATATGATAGATTAGACGCAAGATTATCTTCGTTATCAAAACCTTCTTTCGCTATTTTAGAGAAAGAAGTATTACCACTTGGAGATATTCTAATCCAAACTGATGAAGGAAAGAAGGTAATGTTGATTGAAAGAAAAACTTACTCTGATCTACTTGCGTCTATTAAAGATGGGCGTTATGAAGAACAATCATATAGGCTTATTCATTCGTCTGGATATCCGTTACACTCAGTAGTATATTTACTTGAAGGTTTATTTTCACAATTGAGAACTCCTCTTGAACGAAAAATAGTATATTCAGCTATGACTTCTTTACATTTTTTTAAAGGATTTAGTTTATATAAAACAGCTACTATAGATGAAACAGCTGAATGGTTAATTTATACTGCTGATAAAATAGAACGTGAATTTGGAAAAGGACATATACCATATTATTTAACACCTAATTTTGCTGGAACGTTACGTTTGCGTGAAGAAAGTAATCTTGATAATACATTAAATACTACTCCCACAACAGAACCACTAACAGAAAGTAATTATTGTTCGGTAGTAAAAAAGGTAAAGAAAGAAAATGTTACACCAGAGAACATAGGTGAAATCATATTATGTCAAATACCAGGAATTAGCTCCGTTACAGCAATTGCTATCATGAATCAATTTACATCATTCAACGATTTAATGAAACAATTGCTAACAAACCCAGCATGTATAGATAATTTAACAGTATCAACTAATGGAAAAGTCCGAAAAATTAGTAAAACATCTATTGAAAATATAAAACAGTATTTATTGTATTCTAAACCGGAATCTAGTACATAATTATATGTTTGAATAATTGAAACATATAATTAAAGAACATCTAAAGGTGGTTCTGGAACATTAGGTAAATTAACATAAAGTGAAGTGTTTACAGTTCTGCTAAAAACAGGTTTAGTAATTTCACGGTCAGCATATTTTCCAGATTTAACTGCGTTACGTGTATGTTCTATACCTCCCCAGTTTGGGTCCATGGGATTATCACTTTGTATGTTTTGTTTAGTAGAATCATGTATAGCATCTAAATTAGTATATACACCTATGTATTGACCTTCTGGGTCAAACCCTGGGTAATTGTTCTCGTTATAAGGATAATTCATACGATTTGCGTCTGATATTTGAACTGGTTCTTGATTTGTACTTACTGAAGATAAACCACCTTGTAAATCAAATGGACTAGGACGCATACGATATACATTATCACCTTGTGTATTTACCTCTTCTTGTAAATATAATACAGGGCAATCTATACCCTTTTCTTTTTGCTCTTTTATAAAACCAATATATTCATCTAAACTTTGGAATAAAATAGGATTTCTTCCTTCTATTACTGGTTTTTTTGTATTATAAAGTGCTAAAGATTGTCCTTTTTTCACCAACATATCAGGACATGTAGAATCGGGTTGAGATTCCATGTTCTCAACATCTGTATTTTTATTTTGTTTATCAGGATTAAAATACATAGTAGCAAAAAGACCTAACACGAATACTATTAATAAAAATAGAATTACGAATAGTTTTGTATTTTTCATATTTGTTATAATATATATTAGGAAAAGAATGACCCCTTAATGATTTTTTCTATTTATATTATATAATTAAGGAAATCATGTCAAAAACAAAGACATCCAATACAAAAAAAGACAAAAAGGACAAGAAAAGAAAAACAATGAAATCAAAAAGTAAACCTATTCAAAGTCCAAAAAAAGACGAAGCAGTTGTACTTGTTTATGCTAATTGGTGTCCTCATTGCCAAACAATGAAACCAGAATGGAATGAACTAAAAAATAAACTCGGTTCTGTTATTGAAACAATTGAAATTGAAGATTCTGATTTTGATAAAGATCTTAAAATGATGGATATAGAAAATAATAAATTAAATAATGAACGTGTTGAAATAGTTGGTTATCCTACCTTATTTAAAATAAGAAAAGGACATGCTGATTATTATGGCGGAGATAGAACCGCATCAGAAATGTATAAATGGGTAATGCGTAAAGAAGGTGGTTATAACAAATCAAAAATACGTTCTACTAACAAAAGCAAAAGTAAAAGTATCCGCTCTAAACGCGGTTAGATTTGTATATAACTTCATTTGAAAGCATACATCGCGTATCTACTACCGGAATACAATTTATTATAACTTCATTTGAAAGGAGGCATCTTAGTTTTCCTTTTGTAGTTATTAAATTGTTATAATAATTTATATTTTTTTTATCTATCTGTTTATCTTGGTTATATATAGTAGGTATTATTGTTTTATGTTTTGAAACATTTAATATGGATTTGTGAATACATTTTATATGCATAACTTGTATAATATACTATTATATTTTTACAAAATTGAAAATATAATACAAAATAATATTAGGGCAATAAATCTAAAACTAACGGGTATACTATAATAGTGATATAACTCAAATGTCAATAAAACCATCTAAGAAGGTGAGTATTCGCAAGTCATTTCGTTTATTTGACTTTAATGTTTACGATGAAGATAAAGTTGTTTCTGCGGATGATTCCGATAGTAGTGATAATTCAGAAATAAATGAATATACACCAATTACTGATGAAAAATCATTTATTATTCAAATGTTCGGTGTAAACGAAAAAGGAGAAACATGTTGCTTATATGTTGAAGATTATCAACCATTCTTCTTTTTAAAAGTAGGCGATAACTGGACTGAGTATTATAAAAGAACTTTTATTGATGATTTAAAAAAGAAAATTGGTAAAATGTACCAAAACTCTATTATATCAGCAACATTAGTCGATCATCATAAATTGTATGGATTTTCAGGAGGTAAAAAACATAAATTTATAAAATTGGTGTTTAAAAATACAACTAGTATGAATAAAACCAAAAATTTATGGTTTGATTATGTAGTAGATAAGAGAACAGGAGAAAATATTCGTAAACGTACTAATTTAGTTTTTAAAGAAACAGAAATAGAACTATACGAAAGTAATATTCCTCCTTTATTGCGATATTTCCATGTGAATTCTGTAAGTCCTTCTGGTTGGGTATCATTTAATACCTCACGTATGATAAAACCACCTAGTCCGACGACTACATGTAAATATGAATATAAATGTTCTTTAAAAGATCTAACGCCCATGCCTGAAAAGGAAACGAGAGTTCCATTTAAAATATGTAGTTTTGATATTGAAGCTAGTAGTAGTCATGGTGATTTTCCTATACCAATAAAAACATATAAGCGGTTTGCTACTAATTTGGTAGATGTATTTTTACAACAACTACAATACTTGGATAAGAAGAATAGCTATACGTTACTAGAAAAATGTATATTAGCAGCATTTGGATTTGGTAGTTTTGATGATATTGATTTAGTTTATCCTAAGTCAAAAGTTACTAAGGAATTTATTATAGATAAGACCAAGGTTATTTCCAAAATTCCTATTGAAAAAGCTAAAAATGAACTCACTAATGAAGAAAACTCACAAATGCTTCAAATAGACCGATTATTTGATAAAGTAAATCAAGAATATCAAGTTCAAGGTGCGGGTGGAGATAGTGACGAACTGGAACCTTCTGAAAACAATGAAAATAATGAATATACATATAAACCTTATGAAAAGAAAACACGAACAAATAAAAAATCTACAATAATAGACGTATTATTAAGTGATAAATATGATCGCGAAGAGAAGATTCAATTATCAAATGAGGTAATTACATTAATGTTTCCGCCATTAGAAGGTGATAAAGTAACATTTATTGGTTCAACCTTTATGAAATATGGAGAAACCGAACCTTATATGAATCATTGTGTAGTACTAGGTACATGTGATGATGTAGATGGTACCATTATTGAAACTACTAATAACGAAAGGGATTTATTACTACAATGGGCTAATTTAATACAAAAAGAAAATCCGGATATTATGATTGGATATAACATATTTGGTTTTGATTATGAGTTCATGTTTCGTAGGGCACAAGAGAATAAATGTGAACGTGAATTTTTAAAATTATCAAGAAAGTTGAATGAATTATGTGCTAAGGAAGATAAAAATACAAGACAATTAAATATTGAAAATACTAAAATGCAAATTGCTAGTGGTGATTATGATTTACGATACTTTAAAATGACCGGACGTCTTCAGATTGATATGTATGCTTATTTCAGACGTGATTTTAACCTAGCATCTTATAAATTAGATGATGTAGCCGGGCAATATATAAGTGATAGTATAAAAAAGGTATCTTGTAATTCTCATCCAAAACATGGGAATGTTACGGAACTTTATAGTAAGAATTTAACCGGATTACATAAAAACGATTTCATTCATATTGAATTTGGAGGAGTTACTACTAATTATTATAAAAACGGTCAAAAGTTTAAAGTTCTTGATATTGACTTTGGTCGGGAGGTTACTGAGAACGATAAAACTAATATATTTAATGTTATTATCATAGGTAATCATGAAACTGATCTGGAAAATGCTAAGGCATTGAAATGGGGAACAGCTAAAGATGATGTTACCCCGCAAGATATTTTCCGTTTAGCTAATGGTTCATCAACAGATAGAGCAATTGTTGCAAAATATTGTATTCAAGATTGTAACTTAGTACACCATCTTATGAATAAAATAGATGTTATTACTGGATATACAGAAATGGCTAGCATTTGTAGTGTACCTATTAGTTTCTTAATTTTCAGAGGCCAGGGAATTAAATTAACCAGTTATGTTGCTAAAAAATGCAGAGAAAAAAATACTCTTATGCCGGATCTAGAAAAAACAGGTGAAAACGAAGGTTATGAGGGAGCTATTGTTCTTCCACCTAAGTGTTCTATGTATATGGATAATCCTGTGGCTTGTGTAGATTATTCTTCTCTATATCCTTCTTCTATGATTAGTCAAAACTATTCACATGATAGTAAGGTTTGGACGAAAACATATGATCTTGATAATAATCTTATAAAAATTACTGGTGAACGAGATAAACAAGGTAATTTTATATATGATAATTTACCAGAATACCAATATATTGATATTGAATTTGACACATACAAGTACTTACGTAAAACACCTACTTCACGTGCTGAAAAAACGAAAGTGGGACATATGAAATGTAGATGGGCTCAGTTGCCTAATAATCAAAAATCAATTATGCCTTCCATTTTAGAAGAATTATTAAAAGCAAGAAAAGATACAAGAAAAATGATTAAGACAGAAAAGGATCCTTTTATGCAAAATATTTTGGATAAAAGACAACTTGGATATAAAGTAACTGCTAATTCGTTATACGGGCAATGTGGTGCTAGAACATCAACATTTTATGAAAAAGATGTTGCAGCATCCACTACTGCAACTGGACGTATGATGATTATGTATGCTAGAAGAATGATTGAAGAGTTGTATGGAGATTTAATATATGATACAAAATGTCATGGACCTATGAGATGTAAAGCAGAATACATTTATGGAGATACAGATTCCGTATTTTATACATTAAATTTGGAACATCCAGAAACTGGAGAAAAGATCCGTGGTAAAAAAGCATTGGAAGCTACAATTGAAATATCAAAAGAGATAGAAGTTGTATGTAGCAATTATTTAAAACCACCCATGTTCTTAGAATATGAAAAAACATTGATGCCTTTTATATTATTATCAAAAAAGAGGTATGTTGGTATGTTATATGAGGATGACCCTAATAAAGGATATTTGAAATACATGGGGTTATCTATAAAACGTCGCGATTCATGTGATTATTTAAAAGATGTTTATGGTGATATTCTGAATATTCTTATGAAAGATAACAATGTAGAAGGAGCTATTAAATATTTAGAAAAGGCATTGAATGATTTAATAGAAGGTAAGGTAAGTATGGATAAATTAACAATTACAAAAGCGTTAAAGGGTTATTATAAAAATCCAAATCAAATAGGACATAATGTATTAGCAAATCGTATAGGACAACGTGATCCTGGTAATAAACCAAAACCAGGTGATAGGATGAAATTTGTATTTATTGTTAATGATAAACCAAAAGCATTAATGGGAGATAAAATAGAAACACCTGAATACATTATAGAAAATAAATTACAAATAGATTATACTCATTATATTACCAATCAATTAATGAAACCTTTACAACAATTATTTGGTCTAGCCTTAGAACAAATATGGACTATGCAAAATAAAAAATCCGCTATAAAAACATTCAATAAAGATTTACAAAAATTAGAAGATGAAGGACACGATTTTGAAACATTTATGAAAAAAAAAGAAAAATTATGTAGTGCTAAAATTAAAGTATTATTATTTGATAAAGTATTAAATACAATATATAATAAAAAACATCGCATTCAAACATTAGACACATTCTTTATAAAAAAATAAAACTGTTACATATAATAATCCTTGAAAATTGAAAACTTTTTTCACATACTATTACAAGCAACTACAGCTATCATCAAGATGGATTTCAATAATTTCAAAACCGTTCAAAATAAATGTCCTACGGACATGAGAAGATACATAGGTAATTTCGTTGATAAAGAAAAAATAAACACTACCTTCAGTCGTTTAAATTCAGATTCATTTCTAGAATATCATCTCAAAGAATTACCTCAACCCACACTCGTCAAACTCTTTGTTAATGCTCTTTACAAGAAGTTGTATTATTTTGATCGGAAAAGAATTCGTTTTGGAATAGGTCACTCTGGTAAAGATTCAAAGCATTTATTTAATTATTGTGAATTCCCTTCTCCCTTACAACAATTTATTCAGATAAACCTTGATTCCGTTTACTATGGTTACTCTATATCAGGATTTACACATCATAGCTATTACACAGCACCGTTACCACAATATGTATTCAAAACATACAAGTTTAAAGAGTACACAATGCAATATGTTCCTATAGAAGGTCACGATACTCTAACAGATAATATACCGATTAATCAATTCACAAAATTAATTCGTCTGTTTAGTCGTCTTGGAATTCAAGATAACTATCGCTCTAACTATTATGCAAAATACAATTTAACAAAAGAAAAGATGAACAAAATTGACAAAATATTATACGATTTTACAGTTCTTTTACAATTTCTTGGTAACAAATATCGTAAAATAAATCGCGAAAATAGAGAGAAAGCCAAGAAGGACAAGTTGGAAGCTAAAGAGAAAGCCAAGAAGGACAAGTTGGAAGCTAAAGAGAAAGCCAAGAA
>Ga0075480_10003256_pt1 | contig 10432 bp, 15 predicted proteins | sample DEB08_DNA_7_FD_81590 | JGI IMG/M metagenome (GOLD analysis project Ga0075480, IMG submission 81590) | Aqueous microbial communities from the Delaware River and Bay under freshwater to marine salinity gradient to study organic matter... | ecosystem: Environmental > Aquatic > Marine > Coastal ...
AAAATATCATGCTAGTTTTGACTATGTTGTTACTGAATCTCATAAAGAAAATTATATTAATTTGATTAATGATTCACCAATAGAAAAATGTTTTTATATTGTAAACCTTGTTGAAAATCACCCCAAGTTTCAGTTCATAAATTTACAGACGTTTGGGACAACAAATAAGTGGAATAGCTCTACAGCCGCATTTGATAATTTTCATGATAATGGAAGTTCGGGAGCTAATGCCAGTTCTATTGCTGCTTGTTTGGGTTATAAAAAAATTGTCCTCATAGGTGTTGATTGTAATTATGTAGAATTTGTGGATGGATCGACACCAGATGGTACAGCAGTTTTAAAGATGAATAAGACACCAAATACGAATCCTAATTACTGGTTCGATGACTATCAACAAAAAGGAGATAGATATAGTAAACCAGATGGTATCAAATTTCACCTTCCAACATGGAATACATTTGCATATCGTGCTGCCCACGCCGGGGTAGAGGTCATAAATTGTAGCCCTATTTCTAATCTAAGGTGTTTTAAAATGATGTCTTTAGAAGAGGCTCTTAAGTGATACGCAAAATTTATTCCAAAGTTGAATCAGATAAGCTTATGCATATGGTTTGTGTACCCAGAGAGGTAAAGGGTAAAAGAATAGATGTTGTACCAGCTTCAGAATTTATTCAATTGTCTATATTGAATATGGAAAAGGAAAAGACTTTTCCTCCTCATAAACATATCTATAAAGAAGTTCCAGAACAAGCGATAGCACAGGAATCGTGGGCTGTTTTACAAGGGAAGGTGGAAGCCTTCTTTTATGATTTGGACGATCAATTTTTAGAGTCTGTTGTTTTAGAACCGGGCGATGTATCTGTAACACTATATGGTGGGCATACTTACAAGATTTTGGAAGACGACACCCTTGTTTTAGAATATAAGACTGGTCCATATTATGGACAAAAATTAGATAAGGAATTTTTAAGACAAAATGATTAAAATAAATATGGGTTGCGGCTGGCGAAATTTTGGAACGGATTGGATTCATATTGACGCTGGTAATTATAAACACCTAGATTACAAATCCGTAACTCAATTAGAAATGCAAGATGATACTGTTGATTTGATTTATGCTTCTCACATAATTGAATACTTTGATAGAGAGATGGTGAAGCCATTACTAGAAGAATGGAAAAGAGCCATGAAGTCTGGTGCTATTCTGCGCCTTGCGGTGCCTAATTTTGAAGCACTTGCTAAACTTTATGTCGCAGGCGAAATAAAATTAAGTCAAGCTGTTGGCCCATTATATGGTAGAATGCCAATGGCTGATGAAATTATCTATCACAAAACAACATATGACTTTGATAGCTTGAAGAAAGTTCTCGAATCTAATGGCTTTGTAAATATACGTCTCTACGATTGGAGAGATACAGAACATTCACAATTTGATGATCATTCGCAAGCATATATCCCTCATATGGATAAAGAAAGCGGAACACTTGTCAGTCTCAATGTGGAGTGTGAAAAGGTATGAGTTTTGAAAATATAAAATTATTTGAACAGAGAGTGGCTAAATTTTTTGGCGCTCCTTACGCGGTGGCTGTAGACTGTTGCACACATGGAATAGAACTATGCATGAGACAACAGAAAGTAACACATTTCACTATTCCAAAAAGAACTTATATATCTGTCCCTTTTTTGGCAAGCAAGCTCGGTATTAATTTCGACTGGAAAGACGAAAACTGGCAGGATTTTTATTACCTCGGCGGAACTAATATTATAGATGCCGCAGTTCTGTGGGAACCTAATTCTTATGTACCGGGTACTTTTATGTGTGTCAGCTTTCAGTTTAGAAAGCACTTGAGTTTAGGTCGCGGTGGAATCATCTTAACAGATGATGAAGAATCTGCTATATTATTAAAAAAGATGTCATATGATGGACGCTTGCCTGATATACCATGGCGAGAACAAAATATTGATACCATGGGCTATCATTATTATATGACACCCGAAACTGCCACCCTTGGATTACAAAAAATAGATGATGCCATCAGCACTAAACCAAGAAAGTGGACAATAGAAGATTGGCCAGATTTAACAAACATGGAGATTTTTAAATGACAAAGAAGGCGTTGATAACCGGTATCGCCGGACAGGATGGAAGTTACCTGACAGAACTATTGACTTCTAAAGGATATGAAGTGCATGGTATTGTACGCAGACACTCTGTTGCAGAGAATCAAAATTTTAGACTAGCAAAGCTGAGTGGGCTGGGCAATGTTCATACTCACTATGGTGATTTGCTTGACTACCCTTCTTTGACTAGAATTATTTCTCAGGTACAGCCAGATGAAATTTACAATCTTGGTGCCATGAGTCATGTTCGTGTAAGTTTTGATATGCCTTCATTTACCATCCAGACAAACGCCCTTGGTGTTCTTCACATGCTAGAGGTATACAGGACAACCTGTCCAAATGCCAAGTTTTATCAAGCAAGTTCATCTGAGATGTTTGGAAACTCCGTGGATGATGATGATACTCAGCGCCTTACAACACCAATGAATCCCGTTAGCCCTTACGGGTGTGCCAAGGTTATGGGATTTAACTTGGTCCGCCATTATCGCCATGCCTACAAGCTACATGCTTGCAACGGCATTCTTTTCAACCATGAATCACCTCGCCGTGGCTCTAACTTCGTAACAAATAAGGTTGTTAAAGGTGCAGTATCTATCAAGAAAGGTCTTCAGGACAAGCTAGAGCTTGGCAATATGGATTCTTATCGAGATTGGGGTCATTCAAAGGACTATGTTAGGGCAATGCATATGATCACAAATCATGAAACACCTGATGAATTTATCGTTGCCACTGGGGAGGCACACTCTGTCAGAGACCTTTGTGAAAAGGTTTTTGCTAAACTAGGTATGAATTACGAAGATTACATTGTACAGAATCCTAAGTACATGCGACCTGAAGAGCTTAAGTATCTTCGAGGAGACTCTTCCAAGGCTAGAGAAGTTCTTGGTTGGGAACCAGAATACACTTTTGATACAATGCTTGATGAGATGATTGAAAGATGGCAAAATGAACTTTAATCAACACAAAACAGATTAGTTGTGATATAATAATAATGAAATATAAGAAAAGTGGAGACATTAATGAATAAAAGACTTTGCGTTTTACAAGTGACACCCGAAGCGCCCAATCAAAAGCACGTTGAGTTGTTTTCCGATAAGCCAGATTGCGATTTTTATTTTGTTACACATGACGCTCCACACCCCAATGCCCTAAAATACTGCCCAAATACTACTTGGACTGATACTAGAAATATCTTGGCCGAGATGGTTCCAAAAAATTATGATTATTATGCGTTTGTAGATTATGACTATGTTTTGCGACCTATGGGAGACAAAAGCCCTCTACAGCAAATTCTAAGCGATCTTGAACAATTCAACCCGGCAGTGCTAACTTTTTACCCTGGAAACGGACTTCATACTCCATTTGCAACCGACATTAAATATAGAGATTCTAAGGATCATTCTATTATTCCATTCACACACTGTGGGCTGAAAATTGTTCATCATTCGCTTATGGATTGGTTCTTCCCAATGGTTACTAAGTTTGGTGGAGGTATGGAGGCGTGCCATTTATTTAATATTCTGGAAATACCATTTTTAAGACATGTTATTTGTAGTCACAAGATGTTGTATGATAACGGAGTAACAGACTTAGAAGCTCCGCACAACGTTGATCCAAGAAAATCAAAACTAAACATGGACAAAATGTGGTCTTGGATTTATCCATATTTTAATAAAAGAAAGATTCTACGCGACAGCCAAGTGGCTTGGCGTTGGGGCGATAATATACCAAGAAGAATAGAAGAATATACCAGCTATACTGACTCATTGAATATAAAAGATTTTTATGTTAATACTATCAAGAACAAGGTTGAACCACGTAGGTCTAGTAAGGATGTGAATTACAGCAATGATGAGTTCAGTTCTCAAATTACTAAGTTTTTTGATTTGAACCACGAATATTTTCTTAATAAAAACAATAAAAAACAAAATAATACAATTGTCATTGTTGGTAATGGTCCATCACTAAAAGAAGAATACTTTGATGTTTTAAGGAGTGACAAAATTGATACTTTTGGACTAAATCTTGCTTATAGATTTTTTGAAAAAACAAACTGGTATCCAAAGTATTACGGATGTTTTGATTATGCGGCAACCAACACTCACAGAGAAAATATTGCTAAATTGATTAATGATGAAGATTGTCCTATTGAAAAATATTTCTTAATAGAAAGACCAAGCATCGAAACAATGTTGGGAAACACCAGACTATTTTTTGATGATAGTATTAGAAATCATTCTAAGTTTGTAGAGCGCCCACACAACCAAGATGGAATTGGTTGGCCAATGTTTGGAACTAGAAATAGAAAAATTTCCTGCACTGGTGCTAATGCCATAAGAACAGCTATGGAGCTAGGCTACAAGAAAATAGTGTTGATAGGGCATGATGCAACGTATGTTCAGTCTGATAAATTTAAAGAACATGAAGTTGCTGGACCCGGAAGATATCATGTCAAACAAAAGTCAGAAAATCCAAATTATTTCTGGAAGGATTACTACGACCCCGGCGATGTTTATAATAAGCCCGGCGAGGTATTACCAGCTTGGAAGACAATGGCGGATTGTGTAAAGATTACATATCCAGAGATCGATGTTGTTAACTGCTCTCCCAATTCTAGAGTTACGTTTTTTAGATTTGGAGAATTTTTTGATGAAATAGGAGAACACAATGGGAATTAAAACCAAATCAGACTCTAACGTTGTTAGTGTCTTAGAAGATGATGGCGTGTCACACTGCGAACTTCAAAAGTATGAAAACTGCTCAACAGTGAATTTACAAGATTTGCGAGATGATTTTGGAATGGGCTCTTGGGCAGTGAGAATTGCATATAACGAAGTCTTCGGTGGCGTTATTATTCAGCAGCAACCTGGGGAGGGAAACCGCAAACATTTTCACCCAGATGCAGATGAAAACTGGGTCATCTTAGATGGTGAATGGGAATGGTGGATTGAGGGCATAGGAACTCAGCGAGTCAAAGAAAACGATATTATTGTTGTTCCTAAAGGCACTTGGCACCATATTAAGTGTGTTGGAAATAAGCCGGGTGTTAGGTACGCTATTACACGACCAGACGTTAATCACGTTTATGAAGATGAATGACATCAGCTTTGATTTTTCAGAAAAAATAGTAATCGTATTTGGAGGTAGCAAAGGAATTGGAAAAGAAGTGTGTCAACAATTTATGGCTGCCGGTGCTATGGTCTATTGTGCTTCTAGAACTGAGTGTGATGTTGACGGGGTAAAAAATCTGCTTTGTGACATTTCTAAGCCTTCTGATATCTGTAGCGTTTTTGATCAAATAGAAAAAGTTGATTTTGTCATTAATGTCGCTGGTACGAACCTTTGTGAAACAATTGAAAAAATTAATTTAAATGAGTGGGAACGAGTGATAAATGTGAACCTTCGCTCATTTTTCCTCATATGCAAACAGGCTGTTGAAGTTATGAGAAAAACAGGCGGTAGAATAGTGAATGTGTCCTCAATTGCCGGTAGAAGTAAGAGTATTGTCAGTGGTGTTCACTATACTTCTAGCAAGTATGGGATTATTGGCTTGACTAAACAACTCGCAAATGAAGTATCAAAACACAACATATTGGTCAATTGTGTGTGCCCAAGTCAAACCATGACTGAAATGTTAGAAGAATCAATGTCTGTTGAAGCAATCCAACAATTGGAGGCCAAGATTCCTATACGCAGAATTGCTTCAACAACTGAACAAGCAATGCCTATATTGTTTTTATGTTCAAGTGCTGCTTCATATATTACTGGCGCAGCAATCGATATTAACGGCGGACAGTTATGATGTTCAGGGATATTGATATAAATGTTCTGATTGCTGTTAGGGGTGGCTCTAAGCGAGTTCCTCGCAAGAATATCCGACCTTTCGGATCCTCCAATATGTTAACGCTCAAAGTTGAGCAGGCATTGAGGCTACGCAATGTTAATAAAGTTGTAGTAACTTCCGACGACGATGAAATGCTGCAGATTGCCGAGGACTTAGGTGCTTATTCTATGAAACGGGATCCGTTTTACGCTAGCGATACGGTACCAATGAGTGATGTATATAAGCATCTTGCTTCAAATCTAGATTGTAAGGACATTTTATGGGCTCCCGTTACTAGTCCTCTAGTTACTGACAAAACTATGGAATTGTGTATTGACACATACAGAAGACAAACTGAATATGATTCTGTAGTAACTACCAACATTGTTAAAGAATATATGTGGCTTGATGGGAGTGCAATTAATTATGATCCCAAAAACCACCCAAGGTCACAAGATCTGCCAAATATTTATGCCCTCAATTTTGCTGTTCACGTTTTGCCAAGAAAACTTATGATTGAAAATAAAAGTATTCTTGGTAATAATTTTTACCCATACATGCTGGATGAAATCGAATCTGTAGATGTTGATACTGAATTTGACTTTAAATTGGCAGAAATTTTGTATAATCAAATTATGTTGAAAAAATAATTTAACAAGCAAAGCATATATGTTATTATAATAATCTACGAGATGGCGTGATACCATTAAAGAATCACAAAAAAGGAATTAAGATATGTTAAATTTTGAAAACATAGATGAAAAATTTGTTAAGGTTGTAAATTCACATGAGTGGGCAGAACTACAAGAGAAGTTCAATAGCTGTAACGAGATTTATGTTCTTGGCCATGGTGGCAACTTAGCAGTTGCAGACCATGCAGCCGTTGATATTACTAGACTATCAAACGGTACAAAGAATGCAATGTGTCCCGGTTCTGGAGTGGTAGCCACATCACTGATTAATGACACAAGCTTTGAGCAGTGGATGGTTAACTGGCTGCGGTCACGCACCTGTACTCGCACCAAGGAACAGATGAATAATTCCTTGGTTCTTGGAATATCTTCTTCAGGGAACTCAATCGATATTTTAAAGGCTCTACAATGGGCAGAAGATAACGGAATGCAGATTGCAATTATTTCTTCTAGAGATATTCCAGAAGAGATTGACAATCTTACTAAGGTTCTTCTTGGCGCTGAGTATTACCACACTTCCGAGGTGCTTACACTGCTTCTCACTTATCAATTAACTCATGGTTCTGGCAAGGTTTGTCCTCCAATTGGTAAGAACGACCCTGCAAGTCTTGAGAGCGCTAATTGGAATTCTACTAAGATTCGTGAACATAGTTACCCTGATGAGAAAATCAACATTGGTATCGACTTTGATGGTGTTATTCACCGTTGCTCAAAGGGTTTCTACGACGGCACAATTTACGATTCACCTGTTGAGGGTGTATACCAAGCGCTTGAGAGAATCAGCAAGGATTACAGAATCATCGTATACAGTGCAAAGGCTCGTGCTGATCGCGGGCTTGTTAATGGTAAGGGCGGCATTGAGTTGATCTGGGATTGGCTCAGGGAAAATGACATGGCTAAGTTCGTAAGCAAGGTTACAGCAGAAAAGCCTCGTGCAGTATGTTACATTGATGATAAGGCAGTTTCATTTACAGATTGGGACTCCTGTATACAAGAGCTTGAGAAGCGAGAGATTGTATGAAAATACTGGTGACTGGACACCGGGGATATATTGGTAGCAAGCTTTATACAAGGCTTCAAGATGGTAATCACATTATCCATGGTATAGACTTAAAGGAGGGTAAAAACATAATCACTGATTTGCCAGAACAATCCTATGATTGTGTTTTTCACCTCGCTGCCTTTCCTAGCGTCCAACAATCAGTTGAAAATCCATCAAATACGTTTAAAAATAATGCTTATTCAACTTCTGTCTTACTTGAATGGGCTAAAAACCATAATGTAGGACGTGTAATTTTTTCATCTTCAGCAGCAGCAGACAATGTGTCATCACCATATGGTTTGCACAAGGCTATTTCTGAGAAAGAGTGTGACCTTTATAGTAAACTTTTTGGTTTAGACACTGTTTGTCTTCGATATTATAACGTATATTCTGAAGACCAAGAATATGGTGGCAGTTATTCAACGGTTGTCAGCGCTTGGATGCACATGATTCGTCAAGGCAAGCCATTACAAATTGATGGTGATGGCGAGCAAACAAGAGATTTCATCCATATTGATGATATTGTTTTGGCTAATATATTTTGTATGGAATACGATGGCAAATTTCAAGGTGATATCTTAAACGTGGCTAGTGGACAAAGTTTTTCATTAAATTATATTAAAAGCATAATTGATAAGCACACAAGCGTTAGGTGGTTATCCAGCCCAACTCGAATTGGAGATGTGAAATGTTCACAAGCAGATATAACCAAAATATTGAGTTTGGGCTGGGAACCTTCAATACAATTTGAACAAGGACTGAAAAGATGCTTGGAGGCAGCAAAAAATGAACTTTAAGATTTCAGACTATGTTGTTTGGCATGAAGAATATGATGACGGAATTGCTGGAAAAGATTGGGGTGATGGAATCGTAATAGAAAAAAGAGATCATGATGCTTTTGGGCATGGTAAATATATTATGTACAAAGTTTATAGAAACAAACAAAAGGACCTTTGTTGGTTCGAAAACAGACAACTTAAATTAAAGGAGATAAAATGAGTAACGGAACATTCAAACTATCAAATCAGGCAGTAGGTGCCCTAATGATGGCTCTTCAGGAGTCACTACTAAACCAGTTGGACATTGTTCCAATCATTAAGGGATTTGAACTGCAATCTGGAGACGACGGGCTTGTAGTAACAAATCCGCCCACTGTCCGCGTATCCAACAATCAAGTAGTCACAGAAGAAGATTTGACCACAATGGCTGGCGAGTAGTTGCCGCGCTATCGATACAAGTGTGAGGGCTGCGAACAAGAGTTCGTAGCCCTCCACTCATTCTCAGAACAGAGAGAATCTTGCGACCTCTGTGGGCACGAGAGCGTTACAAAAATGTTAGGTAAGCCGATAGTCCTTAACAAAAAAACAACAAATTCTAAGGACACTGGCGGTCTCACAAACGAATACATAGAAGCCAACCGAGAGCTTCTAAAAGAAATGAAGGAGGAGGCAAGCAATGGACTTTATGAGCAGACTTGAAATGATACTAACACTTATTCTATTGGTGTCTCTCGGAATCAACGGAATGCTATTTGTTTATTCTCGCAATGTAGCACAAAAGCTTGTCCTAATTTCTGATGAGATAAATGACATGCGCGCCGCCGTGTCTAGTTTTGCCGAGCATGTTAAGGCGGTGTATGAGATGGAGATGTTCTACGGCGACCAAACATTACAAGCCCTTATGGATCATGCTCGCTCATTCCGAGAATACATGGAAGAATTTGATTTTATTTACATACCAGACGAAGAGGAACAAGATGCCGAGACGCAGCAAATCGAAGAAGTCTAATCACTACTTCACCAAAGATCATGAGAACGCTATCATAGCTTATTGCTCCACCGAGTGCAATAGAGAGAAAACTGAAATCTATGTCAAAATGCTACAACCAGCATTTAGTGAGATGGTAGACAAGATCGTCTTTACTTATAAATTTACAACACTTCCAAACATCGATGTTTTGAGAGAAGAGTGTAAGGTTTGGTTGATGACGATCTTGGACAAGTTCCAGCCAGACAAAGGACATAAGGCATTCTCCTACTTCTCAGTTATTACAAAAAATTGGTTCATCCACAAGGTCAAGAAGCAAAAGCGCAAGAACCAGCGCGAAGTTGATTACGACGCTGCCCCAAAGAAGTTTGAGCAAGAGTATCTTGCCACAGAGGAAACATGGGTGTCAGAACAACTACAGCGCGAGTTCTGGAAGTCTTTCTACGAAGATATGAAGACTTGGGAATTCAACGATATGCGTGACAATGACGAGCGCGTATACAAGGCAATTATCGTTCTATTCGAGAGCAAAGACGAAATAGAAATTTTTAACAAGAAAGCTATTTACCTTTACCTGCGAGAGATCACTGGTCTTAATACAAAGCAGGTTGTGAATTCTCTGAACAAGTTCCGCGAACACTACAGAGACTTCAAAACAGATTGGGAAGACGGCAAGATATGAGCGACGAATTTGACGATTTGATGGATGAGGCAATACAGAACATAAGAAACGACCGCGACACTGCGAAAGAGTTTCTAAATGAACTTGCTAATCAGATCGCTCAAAACGCAGAAAACAACAGAGCCCTCTCCCCCGTAGCTGCGAAGCACATCGAAACTATGCAGCGCTCAAACGAGCAACTGGTGAAGGTTCTCACCCTCAAACAAAAGGAGAGAACCAAGGATGTTGGCTTGTCCGAGGAAGATAAAGCGAGCCTCTTTGACATGATTCAGGGAGAAGCCTGATGAAAAGACAGGAAAGATCAT
>Ga0075480_10003258_pt1 | contig 10421 bp, 9 predicted proteins | sample DEB08_DNA_7_FD_81590 | JGI IMG/M metagenome (GOLD analysis project Ga0075480, IMG submission 81590) | Aqueous microbial communities from the Delaware River and Bay under freshwater to marine salinity gradient to study organic matter... | ecosystem: Environmental > Aquatic > Marine > Coastal ...
TACTAACGGAGTTTTAATGATTGGAGAAAAAGGTGTAATTTCTTGTGGAGTGTATGCTTTAGAGCCAAAGCTTTACAGAAAAGGTAAGGAAACCATAACATTTAAAACAGAATCTAAATTATTAGATCATGATCACCACATGGAGTGGATTAATGGAATTAAAGGTGGATATGGCTCAGATGCCTATAAAAAAATTACTGCTCCATTTGAATATGCTGGTCCTTTCACAGAAGCCGTACTTATGGGGAACTTAGCTATTAGATCATATATGAGTATGGGTAAAGAAAAGCCAAAATATTTCCCTGATAGATATCACACATCAGAATATGGAAAATTTGTTGGTAGAAAAAAACTTTTATGGGATGGAGAAAATATGAGAATTACAAATTTTGATGAAGCAAATCAATTTGTTGGTAGAACTAGAAGATCAGGATGGGAGTTTTAAAAATGAAAAATATATTTTTAATATTAATAATTGCAATAATTTCACTTTCATGTGAAAATGATAAAAAGTGGACCAAAATTCTTAATGATAATGACCTGAATGGTTGGCATTATTACAATGACAATGGAAATAAGTTTGGATGGTCTGTTTCAGACGGAGTTCTATCTTTTGATCCAACTAAAGGTAAGTTTCAACGTGATTCAGATGGAAATATTTTAACTCATGGAAATGGTAATCCCAAAAAAGAAAATAACGACCTTGTTTCTGATTTAGACTTTACAAGTTTTAAATTATATTTTGAGTGGAAGGTTGATTCTTTGACTAATAGCGGTTTCATGTGGGGTGTTAAAGAGGGAGAAAAGTATGAATTTCCTTTTGTTACTGGACCTGAGATTCAAATAATGGATAATAATTATCCAGACCCCGTAAAAGCAGGTAGTTTATATGGAATGGTTAATCCATCTGTTGACATGACAAAGCCTGTTGGTCAATGGAATTCGTATATGATAACTATTGATTACAATAAAAATTTTGGAAATGTTATTTTTAATGGCACAGAAGTTGTAAAATTTCCTTTGTATGGAGATGAATGGGATGCGATGGTTTCAAAGACAAAATTTGCCAATTGTGATCAAAAACCGTGGGACAATTGTGAATTTGGAAAATTTAAAACTGGAAAAATTTGCTTTCAAGATCATCAAGCACCAGTATACTTTAGAAATATTAAAATCTTAGAGTTATAATTATATGCAAATAAAAAATTCAGCCAAAGAATATGATGTTATCATAGTTGGCTCTGGAGCAGGTGGAGGAATGGCTACAAAAGTTTTGTCAGAAGCAGGTCTTTCTGTTGCTGTAGTTGAAGCTGGCCCTTATTTTGACCCAGCTGATCCAAAAACAATGACTCAATTGAAATGGGCTTGGCACTCACCGAGAAGAGGATCTGGTAATCGCAGATTTTTTGGAGATTATGATCAGGCTTATGGTGGTTGGGAAATCGATGGTGAACCTTATGGCCAAGTTGGTGATACCGATTTTAAATGGTTTAGATCTAGAATGTTAGGTGGAAGGACTAATCACTGGGGTAGAATTTCCTTGAGATTTGGTCCAAACGATTTCAAAAGAAAAAGTATTGATGGTTTAGGTGAAAATTGGCCTATTTCATATGATGATATAAAACCTTATTATGATAAAGTTGATAAGTTAATAGGTGTTTTTGGAACTAAGGAAAATATTTATAATGAGCCTGATGGTTTTTTTCTACCTCCTCCAAAACCACGTCTTCATGAATTATTTTATATCAAGGGAGCTCGTAAAAGTAATGTAAAGGTTATTCCATCTAGATTATCAGTTCTAACCAAAAGAATTAATAATGAAAGAGGGCTATGTTTTTATTGTGCAGGATGTGCTAAAAGTTGTAATGTTTATGGTGATTTTTCTTCAGGGTCGTGTTTAATCTTCCCTGCTCAAAAGTCAGGAGGTCAAATTGATCTTTATGTAAACTCAATGGTAAGAACGGTTACCACCAATAATGAAGGAAAAGCAACAGGTGTTTCGTTTATAGATAAAGATGAAAATAAAGAATATAAATTGAAGGGAAAAGTGGTAGTACTAGCCGCATCTGCTTGTAGCTCCGCAAGAATTTTATTAAACTCTAAGTCAAAACAACATCCAAATGGTTTAGGTAATAGTAGTGACTTGATCGGTAAATATCTTCATGATTCAACCGGAGGTGATATGATGGCTTTTATTCCAGAATTAATTGATAGAAAAATTTATAATGAAGATGGTGTTGGCGGTATGCATGTTTATTCCCCATGGTGGCTTGATAATAAAAAATTAGATTTTGCCAGAGGCTATCATATTGAAGTTTGGGGAGGAATGGGAGCGCCGACATACGGAACAGGCTTTAATGTTAATAATTTTAATAAGTTCTTTGGAATTAATAAAGCTGGTGGTTATGGTGATGTTTTAAGAGCTGATATGAAAAAGTATTATGGTTCAACGATAGGTGTTTCCGGCCGTGGAGAGTCCATAGCTCAAAAATCGAATTACTGTGAAATTGATCCTAATAAGGTTGATAAATATGGTGTTCCAACTCTAAGATTTAATTATCAATGGACTGATAATGAAATAAAGCAAGCGAAACATATGCAAGATACATTTGAAGAAATTATACATAACATGGGTGGTATTCCGCTTTGGGGAAAACCTGGAAAAGATGCTAATTATGGCTTAAATAAGCCAGGCTGGATTATTCATGAAGTTGGAACAACAAGAATGGGTGATGACCCTAAAGAATCTGTTACAAATCAATTTGAAAGATTACACGATGTATCAAATGTTTATGTAGTTGATGCTGGGCCATTTGTTTCACAAGCTGATAAAAATCCAACATGGACAATTTTGGCTCTTGCGATGAGATCGTCTGAACATATAGTAGAGGAGTTTAAAAAACAAAATTTTTAAATTATGAAAAGAAGAGAATCAATTAAAACTATAGCCTTAGCTTCATTTGGAGCAAGTATGTTTTTAGAATCATGTTATGGTGTTAGCAGAGAAAAAATTAATCGTTCACTAACAAGGTATGAGTACGGCAGAACGCCTGAAGAAACTCTTTACGATGATCAGCTCTTTGCTCAAAAGTTTTTTACTAATTATGAGTTAGTTACTCTTGATAAACTTTGTAATTTGATTTTGCCCCCAAACGAATTTGGATCTATAAGAGATGCTGAAGTCGTTCAGCTTATTGAATTTATGGCAAAGGATATTCCTTCTTATCAAGATCCATTAAGGAATGGTATCGTCTGGATTGACAAAGAAAGTAAATCTAGGTTCAACAATCCTTTTATTGATTTAGATGAATTAAATCAAAAACAAATTCTAGATGAAATTGCATATTATAATCCAGAAGATAATATGAATGATTTACCTGAACCGGTTCAATGGTTTAATCTTGTTAGAAATTTAACTATGACAGGTTATTTTACATCAGAAGTTGGTATAAAAGAGTTAGGTTATAAAGGTAATTTTCCAAATGTCTGGGATGGAGTCCCTCAAGATGTTTTAGATCAATATGGGCTTGAGTATGATAAAGAATGGCTTGATAAATTTGTTGATCAATCCAAAAGGAATATTACTGCCGAATGGGACGATGATGGAAACTTAATCACATAAAAAAAGCCGCAAAAAAGCGGCTTTTTTTAGTTAAATTAATTTTCATTTTTCTTCAAGAACGGCTAATGGTTTATCTTTTTCACCAAGCCATGAGACTATAAAAATTAGATCTTCAGATCCTTTGTTTTCTGAAAGATGCCACATATTTGCGACACCTAAAAAAGCTTTATCTCCTGCTTTGTATGTCTGTGAAGTAATGATTGTTTTTTCAGCTCCAATATCATCTAAAGACGTTTCAGAGTCATAGTTGACAGTTAACTCACCTTGAACAACATAGGCTATGCCTGTATATGGGTGATAATGCCATGGTGATTTAAAACCAGGTTCCCAACGTTTAATTTGACTTGTTATCGCAGCTTCACCAGTTGGATATGAAAATATATTTCCAAGTGGATCTTCAGTTGCACTAGTCATGATATCACCATTTTCAAATGAAACCATACTATCATTTTCATTTTTTTGATTTTCAGTTGTATTTAATTCACAGGAGGAATAAAATAATATCAAGAACAATAGAGTTAATATATTTTTCATTTTATTTTTTAGATTGATAATCGTAGTATCCTTCAACAGGGATCATTAAGTGATCATAGCCAGTACCTTTAAACATTACGTAAGGCCCACCTGAATTAAAGTCAGTTGTAAATCCATCTAATGATGAAGGATCTTTTGGAAATAACATTATATGAGCTCCTGATTCAATCCATTGTCCTTCAGCAGCATCCTCTTTATTTAAAACAAAATGTTTTGTATTATCCTCTCCCATGTCACCATGAAGCATGTAAGAGTATCCATCAAAGTCAAGTTGAGGTATTTCTCCAGACATGTAAGCCATAGCCCATTTCATAGATTGAGCATCACCAACCATAGGCATTGCCTCATGTGGATCTTTCCATCCATTTTCAGGATCAGCAGGACCTCTAGGATTTGCAGCCATAGCAGTCCAACCGTTTGTACCTTCTCTTAGTACGGTACCATCAACATCAACAACAGTACATTCAGCTGCAATAAATGAAGGAGCAGCAGTACTATATGCCCAAATTTTCCATTCGGCAGAAGTGTGAGGGCCTTCAGGTTCACCATTGTCACTTTTTGGAGCCTCAACAGTAGTTTGGCAGGCAGCAACAATAAATAAAGTTAGTAAGTATACAATTTTTTTCATTTTTAATTATTTATAATAAATATAAAAAAAAAACTCCTTACAAGAGGAGTTTTTTAGTGGTACCTCGCAGAATCGAACTGCGGACACAAGGATTTTCAGTCCTTTGCTCTACCAACTGAGCTAAGGTACCCAATTTTCAAGATGCAAATATAATCGTTTTGATAAATAAATGAAAAATAGCCAAACTTATTTACATTTGCCTTTCAATGAGTAATTTATTAATTGATATTGGTAATACATTTTCAAAAATTGCTGTTTTTGAAAATAATGAGATGATTTATGAATCCAAGGCTAAGATCGTTGAAATCAATTTTATCAAAGATTTAATAAATAAGTATAAAGTAAAAAATACAGCAATTTCAAACGTAGGTTCACCCAATGATGAGCTATTTTCAGTTTGTAAAGAAAAATCTAATCTATATTCTTTCACTGAAGAGATTAAAATGCCTATTACAAACCCTTACAATCATGGATTAGTTGGTGATGATAGACTCGCATTGGTTTTATCAGCATATTTTGATTACCCTGATGATAATGTTTTAATAGTTGATATGGGAACATGTATAACCTATGATATAAAAACAAATCAAAACCTTTATCAAGCTGGAGGAATTTCACCGGGCTTAGAATTGAGACTTAAATCTTTAAGTTCTGGAACTTTTAACCTTGACAAAATCACTCCAAAATATCCTAAATTGCTAATAGCACATGACACGAAAAGTTCAATAAGTATTGGTGTTTTAAAAGGCATTCAGAACGAAATTGAAGGGTTTATTGAAAACTACAAAACTGAATATAATAACCTAAAAGTTATAATTTCTGGTGGTGATTCAAATTTTTTGTATGGTAAGATAAAAAACACCATATTTACAAATTCAAATTTTATATATAAAGGTTTGAATTTTTTAATAGAACACAATCAAATTAATGAATAGATTTTTACTATTAATTTTACTAGTTTCTTTTTCAGTATCATCTCAAAAATTAAGTTATTCGCCATACTCATATTTTGGAACTGGTGACACAGCTTTTTCCTCTACTGCTGAGAATCAAATGATGGGTGGATTATTAGTCTATTATGATAGTACTCATGTTAATCTCAATAATGCTGCTTCTCTTTCAAAATTAAAATTTGTGAATTATAGCTTAGGAGTTGATTTAAAAAGTACTTCTTTTAAAAATGATAATACTAACGAAAAGTCAACTGCTACAGGATTAAAATACATCGCAGTTTCAGTTCCAGTTGTTTATGGAGTTGACAGAAAGAAACTTTTCTCATTTTCATTTGGTTTAAAACCTGATACATCTGTTGGTTATTTACTTGAAAGCAACTATGAAGATGCAACCCCTCCTGAGTTAAATAGATTTGAAGGTGATGGTGGAATTAATACTGCTTTCTTGTCTGTTGGGTTTGAAGTTTTGAAAAACTGGGGTCTAGGAGTTTCTACATCTTATGCTTTTGGAAGTATAAATCATTATCATTCTAAATTTTTAAAGGATATCGAGCTTTATACTAAAGTTTCTAATGAATCGTCATTAAGCGGTATTAATTTGAGTCTATCATCTGTTTATCAAACTAAAATATCTGATAAATTATTGTTGAAAAGTTCATTTAGTTACACGAGAGATTCAGAACTTAAATCAAAAAATTCACAATCTATTGCAACATTAAAACAAGATGGTGGATATGGTGGAGATTCCGAACAAATTAATCTTGAAGCTCTTGGATTAAAAGAAACTACTTTCCTTATTCCTCAATCAACTAGTTTTGGATTAGGACTCGGACAGGATAAAAAATGGTTCTTTGGTTTCAGTTACAAACAGCAAAATGCAGGTGGTTTCAAAAATCAGTTGATGAACCTTGATAATGTTGAATTTAAAAGTTCTAAACAATATTCAATCGGTGGTTTTTATTTACCTAAATATGACTCTTTCACTAATTATTTTGATACTGTAACTTACAGATTTGGAGTTAGATACCAATCTGGTGGTCTATATGTCAATAATGAGCAGATTAATGATTTTGGTATAAATTTTGGTCTAAGTTTACCACTAGCCAATTTATCAAGTGCCAACGTTGGTGTTGAGTTGGGTCAAAGAGGTACAAACAATTCTGGTCTAGTTAAAGAAAATTACTTCAGTATAAAACTTGGATTCACATTAAATGATCTTTGGTTTATAAGAAGTTTATATAATTAAAAAAAAGATTATGAAATTTAAATTTTTATTGATTTTATTTTTTTCGTTTAGTTTACAAACTTCTCATGCTTCAGAAGATTGTATGAGTAATTTATCAATTTTCGCAGAATACTATAAGGTTAAAAATTATGATTCTGCATATGAACCATGGATGAAAGTTAGACAGGAATGTCCTAAAATTAATGCAGCTATCTATTCTTATGGAAAAAGAATGTTAGAGCATTTTATAAAGAATTCCGAGGGTGATCAGAAACTTGCTTACCAAAACGATCTTATTAAGCTTTATGATGAATGGCTAGTTAATTTTCCGATAGTAAAAGGTAGAAATATTACAGGTGAGATTATGTCTAATAAAGCACAAGCATTGTTAGATAATAAACTGGCTTCCAAAATTGAAATTTTTAACACTTTTGATATGGCTTACTCCTCTGATAGAGCGAGTTTTGATGATCCTAAGCCACTATATAGCTATTTTAAAACATATTTTGAATTATATAAAGAGAATGCTGATGAAGTAACTTTATCAAAAGTATTTGATAAATACGAAGATATTTCTGAAAGATTTGAGGAGGTAATTGATGGTTATGCAAAACAATTAGCTGTAATTCTTAAGAAAGAAGAATCTGGTCAACCATTATCATCAAGAGAAAAATCTCTCAAAAGAGCATATGGAATTAATTCTAATGCTTCTGTTACATATCTAAATAACCTTAATGCTATTATTGCAAAAGAATCTACTTGTGAAAACTTAATTCCTCTCTACAGGAAAAACTTGGAAGAAAATAAAACCAATGCTGTTTGGTTGAACAGAGCTGCAAGTAGAATGGATAGTAAGGATTGTTCGGATGATCCACTTTTTGTTGAATTGGTTGAATTGCTTCATAACCTCAACCCTTCTGCAAATTCAGCCTACTATTTAGGCCTCCTTAATGATAAAAAAGGCGATATAAACGAAGCTTTAAAATTCTACAATGAGTCAATTGAACTTGAGACAGATAATATTAAAAAATCTAGAATATTATTTAAAATTGCTTCAAAATTCAAAAAAACTAATCAATTTTCAAAGTCTAGAAATTATGCGAGAAAGGCTCTTGAATATCAACCATCTATGGGTGCTGCATACCTTTTAATTGCTAATTTATATGCGTCAAGTGCAAATAACTGTGGAAGTTCACAATTCGAAAAAAGAGCAGTTTATTGGTTAGCTGCAAAAGAAGCGAGAAAAGCTGCTAACGTTGATGCTAGCATTAAAAAAATAGCTACTAGAACTGCTGAGAGTTATGAGGGTCGAGCACCTACCAAAACCGATATATTTACTGAAGGAAATGCAGGCCAAGTTATCAGATTTAGTTGCTGGATAGGACAATCTGTTACAGTTCCTAGTCTCTAATGAACATTAGATTATTAGTTTTATTATTAGCTATCATAAATTTCTCTTGCGAAAGTTATTTTGATGATGTTAAAAAAATTAATATTGAAGAATTAATTCCTGCTGGTAAAACTGAAAATTTTGTTTTAAGATATACAGACTCTGCTAATCTAAAAGCAATTCTCAAATCACCCCTAAATATTGATTATACTAATCAAAAATTTCCTTATTCTGAATTTCCAAATGGAATCAATATTGAATTTTTTGATTTAAAAGAAGGGTCAACTAAAGTTTCTGCTAATTACGCTATAGTTTATTACAGAACAAAGATTGTAAGTTTAGAAGGAAATGTAATTATTGAATCCCCTGATAGTACCTTTGTAAAATCTGATCAAATATTTTGGGATCCTGATCAAGAATGGTTATTTACAGAAGAAAAAATTGTATTCTCTAGCAATGATTATAATATTAGAGCAGAAAAAATGGATGCTGATCGTTCCTTTAAATTATTAAAAACTGGTAAATTAGATGGTAGTTTTTTATTTGAAGATCAACAATAGTTTATGAAATACCCTCCAATTTTTGATTATATATATTTATTTATAGCAGTTTTTATTTTTTCAGATATTTTAATTTTTAAAAGCTCAGTATCAGAAAATCAAATTTTACTTTTTTTTGGTATTCTTTCCCTGTTTATGTTTTTTTTCAGAAGACATTACAGAAAAAAATTTAACAACAGAAAGTAGGTCTATAATACTTATTTATTAATCTGAATATTCTTTAGTTGAATAGTTGTATTCTTTCAACGATAATTTGTATTTTCGTTTCCTAATTTTTTGATTATGGCTGTATTAGGTAGTTTAAGAAAAAATTCTTTTGTTTTGATTGCAGTAATTGGAATGGCTCTTTTTGCCTTTGTAATTGCTGGTGTTTTTGATGGTAATTCTTTTCAATCTCAAGAACCAATAGGTGAAATAAATGGTCAAAGTGTTTCATTAACTGATTTTAGAAGACAAGTAGAGCTATATCAGAAAACCTATAATTTTAATGATCTTCAGGCTATTACTACTGCATGGGATCAATCTGTTAGAAATGAGTTATTAAGTCAGGAAATTGAAGAATTAGGAATTGCTTCTGGAAAAGATCATCTAGAGTTTTTTCTTGCATCTAATCCAAATTTTAATAATGATCCCAGATTTGTAAATGATGCTGGTATTTTTGACCTTGATAAGTTCAGTAATTTTATTGCTGAGTTAAAAGACTTTAATCCTGAAGCTTATATACAATGGAGCTCTCAAGAAATGGGATTCAAAAATCAAATAAATATCAATAATTATATGACTTTGGTTTCTTCTGGAATTAATTCAAATATTTTTGAAGGAAAAAATGAATTTTTAAAATCAAATGAATCAGTTGATATTTCTTTTGTCAGAATACCTTATGCATCAATAGATGATAGCTTAGTGTCTGTATCAAACTCAGAAATTTCAAAGTACATAAAAGATAATCCTCACAAATTTGAACAAAAGGAAACAAGAGATTTTAAATATGTTCTTTTTGAAGAAAAGCCTTCTCAAAAGGACGAAAGAGAACTAAGAACTAAACTTTCTGAAATGTTAGTAGAAAAAGAGGAATATAATCAAGTCTCTAAGTTAAATGAAGTTGTTCCAAGTTTTATTACTACTACTGATATTGAGTTTTATCTTGAAGAAAATTCTGATATTCCATTTGATACAATTTATAGACCTAAAGGTTTTTTCCCATCAAATCATGGTGAATTGATTTTTAATCTTGATAATAATAAAACCTATGGTCCATATGTTGATGGTGAATATTTTAAAGTATCTAAACTTTTGGATAAAAAAAGAAATGGTAACGCAAGAGCAAGCCATGTTTTAATATCATATTCTGGTGCTCAAGGTTCAATACCTCAAATCACCCGAACAAAGGATGAAGCTAGAAATGAAGCCAACAGAATTTTAAGATTAGCAAGATCTGATTCAAACAATTTTTCAACATTAGCACTTGAGAACTCTGATGGACCTTCAAAAACTAATGGAGGTGATCTA
>Ga0075480_10003259_pt1 | contig 10418 bp, 12 predicted proteins | sample DEB08_DNA_7_FD_81590 | JGI IMG/M metagenome (GOLD analysis project Ga0075480, IMG submission 81590) | Aqueous microbial communities from the Delaware River and Bay under freshwater to marine salinity gradient to study organic matter... | ecosystem: Environmental > Aquatic > Marine > Coastal ...
CACGACCGGATCATGACCGCGCTGGTGACCTCAGCGACCGACTACTGCGAATCCGCCGGAGCAAGGGTCGAGATCTTGCGAGTTCCCGGGACATTCGAACTGCCCGTGGTCTCGATGTCATGCGCACAGGCGGGCTTCGATGCGGTAATCGCCCTCGGTGTGGTGATCCGCGGCGGAACACCACACTTCGAGTACGTCTGCGATGCGGCAACCTCGGGGCTCACCCGGGTCGCTCTCGACACCGGAGTCCCCGTCGGATTCGGTGTCTTGACCTGTGACACCGAGGCTCAGGCCATCGATCGATCAGGCCTGCCTGGTTCGCGGGAGGACAAGGGGGCGGAGGCTGCTCATGCCGCGCTCGCCACAGCCATCGTTCTGCGGGATAGGCCGACGCCGTAGGCTTGCGCCCCGTGAAGTCCTTCGAAGATCTCTTCGCCGAACTGCAGCGCAAGAAGGCATACGCTGACGAACCCAGTGGCACGACGAGGCTGCTCGACGCCGGAGTCCACGCCATCGGGAAGAAGGTGGTGGAAGAGGCAGCCGAAGTTTGGATGGCCGCCGAATACGAAGGACACGATCGCACTGCTGAGGAGATTGCTCAGTTGCTCTACTTCGTGCAGGTACTCATGCTCGCCACGGATGTTGACCTCGACGACGTGTACCGCCGCCTGTAGGGATCAGTCTCGTGAACCGCAACGATTTCTCCTGGAGGGGTAGACGTGCTTCGAGTCGCTGTTCCCAATAAGGGACAACTCGCCGATCCTGCGCGCGCGATGCTGTCCGAGGCTGGCTATCTCCACGCGGCCGCAGCACGCGATCTGGTGATCCAGGATCCTGAAAACGATGTTGAGTTCTTCTTCCTACGACCGAAGGACATCGCCACCTACGTCGGAGCCGGCACGCTCGATGTGGGGATCACCGGCCGTGACATGCTCTTGGATTCTGATGCCGACGCCGAGGAGATCCTCGCGCTCGGATTCGCGGGTTCGACGTTTAGGTTGGCTGCACCGGTGGATACCGTCTCGTCTCCGCGGGACCTCGCCGGCAAGCGCATCGCGACCTCCTATCCCGGCCTCTTAGCCGAATACCTTCAACGTCAGGGCATCGACGCAGAAGTGGTCAAACTTGATGGTGCGGTAGAGAACGCCGTCGCGCTCGGGGTCGCGGATGCGGTCGCCGATGTCGTGGCGACGGGAACCACACTGCGCAAGGCCGGTCTTGAGATCGTGGGGGAGCCGTTGCTGGTCAGCGATGCACTCGTCGTGCGCCGGATCGGTGCTCCTTCGGACCCTGCCGTGGAGACATTCATTCGCCGATTGCACAGCGTGATGGTCGCCCGCGCCTATGTCTTGGTCGACTATGACATTGCCGCCGACCAGGTCGATCGTGCCTGCGCGATCACTCCGGGCATCGAGTCTCCCACCGTGTCCCCCCTGCATGATCCGAGCTGGGTTGCCGTGCGCGCCATGGTGTCCCGCCGAGATGTTCACCGCATCATGGATGAGTTGTACTCCCTCGGGGCCCGAGGCATCCTCGTCACAGATATCCACGCCTGTCGGTTGTAGGAGTTGAGTGTGGTGGACGGTGCCGGGCGTCGGTTGGAGGTTCCGACCCAGTTCTCCGGCGATGACGGCTCAGCGCCCGCTGTCTTGGCGGACGCTCTCGAGGTCTACGCGCGAGACCGTGCTGCACGTTCGCGTGTCGTCGATGCGCTCGCACGGTCCCGGCTGCTGGTGCCCGTCGTGGCGGTTCCCGACGAGACCGAGTCGAATGCCACGACACCCGTGGACCCGACCGGGCTAGGCGCGGGGAAGTCCAGCCACATGGCGACGGTGAGCCTCGTTCAGGCTGACGGCCGTCGTGGCCTCCTCGCATTCACATGCGTGGCCTCGATGTCGGCCTGGGATCCAGGAGCACGTCCGGTCCCGGCCCGCGGTGTCGATGTGGCCGCTGCCGCCCTGGAGGAGGGGGCGCAGGGAGTCCTCCTCGATATTGCGGGTCCGATCCGATTCGCCCTGGATGGGGAGGATCTGCAGAGACTGGGCCTCAGCGCACAGGACCGGTGAGGGATTCTCCGGGGCCCTGTCCCGGCGGGTCCGGAATGGGAGAGACCTCGGCGAAGGCGCGCTGAAGCGAGGACAGTCCATCGCGCAGGGGAGCCGCATGCTGCGGGCCGAGATCGGGGGCTGCGCTCGTGACGAGTCCGGCCAATGCCGTGATGAGGATCCTGGCCTCGGCGAGGTCGACCTCGGACTGCGCATCAGGGCCGTCGCCCAATCCGCATCGGATCGCTGCCGCCGTCATCAGGTGGATGGAAACGGTGGTCACCACCTCCACCGCGGGAACCTCGGAGAGGTCCCGAAGGGCCCAGGCCGACTCATCATCGCTCACCCTGCTAGCCTTGCAGGGCGCCTCCTGGGGGATCGAAGCCGGGTAGGCCGCAAGCGGAATCTCGATTCCCACCTGCCGGACGCCCGTCCCTCCGGGATCACAGCGGTCGCGCAGGTCACGACACGCGTACGCGCGTGGGCGCGAGCCGTCATCGGCCGGTGCCATCGAGCCTTCCGCGAATCATCGCCAGGCACGGTGCCCGGCGAACGTGACGAAGGAGGCGCCATCAGCGTCGAACCCCGCATCAATGATCGAATCCGCGTCCCCGAGGTGCGGCTCGTCGGTCCCCAGGGCGAACAGGTCGGCATCGTTCGCATCGAAGACGCCCTGAGACTCGCCCAGGAGAGCGATCTCGACCTCGTCGAGGTGGCCCCCATGGCCAAGCCGCCGGTGTGCAAGCTCATGGATTACGGCAAGTTCAAGTACGAAGCCGCCGTGAAATCCCGTGAGGCCCGAAAGAACCAGACACACACCGTCATCAAGGAGATGAAACTCCGGCCGAAGATCGATCCGCACGACTACGAGACCAAGAAGGGTCACGTCGTGAGGTTCCTCAAGGCCGGGGACAAGGTGAAGATCACGATCATGTTCCGTGGTCGCGAGCAGTCCCGTCCCGAATTGGGTCTGCGGCTGCTGGCCCGACTTGCGGAGGATGTCGAAGAACTCGGCTTTGTCGAGGCGACACCGAAGCAGGACGGCCGCAACATGATCATGGTGCTCGCCCCGCACCGCAAGAAGTCCGATGCCAAGGCGGCGGCGAAGGCGCGCCCCAGCAGCGACTCTGATGCCGGAGCGGATGAGCCCCTCGCCGCCGAGGCCTGATCGACCCCGCCCCTTTCCAGAACCACCCCGACACGAAGGATCCCCGCGATGCCGAAGCAGAAGACCCACAGTGGTGCCAAGAAGCGATTCAAGGTGACCGGCTCAGGCAAGATCACCCACGAGCAGGCCAATCGCCGTCACCTCCTCGAGGTGAAGTCGAGCAAGCGCACCCGGCGGCTCATGGCCGATGCCGAGGTAGCACCCGCCGATGTGAAGAAGGTCAAGCGCCTGCTCGGTAAGTGAGACCCCGCGCCCCCAGCGCTCCCTCGCGATGACCTGACGGTCGTCGCGGCCCGTTACGACGAAGGAGAACAACCATGGCACGCGTCAAGCGCGCAGTGAACGCTCACAAGAAGCGTCGCGAGGTCCTCGAGCAGGCCAGCGGCTACCGCGGACAGCGCTCGCGGTTGTACCGCAAGGCAAAGGAGCAGGTTACCCACTCGCTCGTCTACGCCTACGACGATCGCAAGGCCCGCAAGGGCGACTTCCGGCGGCTGTGGATCGTGCGGATCAACGCGGGCTGCCGCGCTCACGGCCTCACCTACAACCGCTTCATCCAGGGGCTCAAGGCCGCCGGCGTGGAAGTGGATCGCCGGATGCTCGCCGAACTCGCGGTCAATGACGAGGCGGCCTTCGCGGCTCTCGTCGAGGTGGCGAAGTCGGCCCTCCCGGCTCCGACGGCCGCCTGATCGAGACGGTCCCGACCCTGACCACGCCGGACCCATTGACGTCGCCGCGATCGGCGCGCGTCACCTCGGTTCGAGCACTCCACGACCGAAGGCACCGCGCTGAGCGCGGTGCCTTCGTCGTGGAAGGGCCCCAAGCCGTCGAATCCGCCCTGCGAGATGGGCAGGTGCGAGAGGTTTATGTCACGGAGACGGCCGCCCGACAGCACCCACAACTGATCGCATCAGCACAGGCCTCGGCTGCTCGGGTGGTCGTGATGTCCGAATCGGTGGCGCGGGCGATGTCCCAGACCGAGAACCCCCAAGGGCTCATTGCCGTGTGTGCTCTCCATGCTCAACCCTGGTCGTCGGAGGTTGCCGCAGAGCTCTTCACTCCGCAGAAGCTGGACGTAGCTGGAGAAGCAGGATTGAGAACCGTCGTCGTGCTGGACCGAATCTCCGATCCTGGCAATGCCGGGACGATCATTCGCTCTGCTGATGCAGCCGGAGCCGTGGCGGTGGTGTTCTCCTCCGGCTCGGTTGATCCACACAATGGCAAGTGCGTGCGCGCAACTGCGGGATCGCTGTTCCACCTGCGGGTTCTCACCGACGCATCCATCACTGATGTGCTTGCGCTCGCACGCGAGCACGGAGCCCACTGCCTCGCCGCGGATGGTCGGGCAGAGATGAGTCTCGACGATCCCACGGTGCGCCAGATGATGACAGGACTGCTGGTGTGGGTCTTCGGCAGCGAAGCACACGGCGTGAGCGAAGAGGTGCGAGCGGCCGTGGACGTGTCTGTCTCGATCCCCATTCTGGGACGCGCGGAGAGCCTGAACCTCGCTGCGGCAGCGGCGGTCTGCCTCTATGCCCCGCTTCTGATGCCCCCACCAGCCCCTCACGATCCCACCTACTAGGGAATCGGGGCCCACCGACGAGGGAATCGGGGGTCATGAATCCGCGTTGGCTAGGGAGGGACTTCCGCCCCGGGGATACAGGTCCTTCAGTGAGCCGCTTGAGGGCTCGGCTTCACTCGAGTGTGTCGCGATAGGGGAGCCCCGCGCCTATGCGCGATACTGTTTCCATGGATCCACGCAACTACATCACCCTGCCCGCGTTCGCTGAGAGTGGCTACGTCGTCCTCGATCCCTACGATCAGGCCGCTGACCCGAGCGAATGGCTTGATATCGAGTACGTGGACTGGAAGTCCTCCGGCGATACCCGATTCGCCCCCCTGGCGTCGGCCTACGGTGACCTGGAATGCAATGGCTTCTGGCACCATGATCCGCCGAAGACGGACAAGGACGGTGTCTGGGTCGAGGAGAACATTGCCAAGGCGCCACGATTGAAGGCCCGAGCCGAGGAACCCGGCGCGAACATCGGTCGCTGCCGTGTCATCGAGTTGAAGCCCAATACGTACGCCGACTCCATCTACAACCTTCACATCGATGACAACAACCGGTTGAATCCCGAAGGGACCGGGTGGATTGTCCGAGGCTTCTTCAACCTCACCGATGATCCCGGCAGTGTGATGATCCTTCGCGAGGATCGCGACGATCCGGCAACGGAGACCCGTGTTCCCTTGCCGGCCGGTGCCCAGGTCATCATCGACACCCAGCGCCTGTGGCACGCCGTGTGGCATCCCGGCCCCGAGGTCCGCTACTGCCTCATCACCTCGTGGGAGTCGGGCCCGGAACTCGACGCCTACATCTCCACGCGCCATCCGGTGATGCGGATCGACAACCCGCCTCTCCCCGAGGGAATGGCCGAGGAGGCCGCCCGGGAGGTCGCGGAACGCCGCGCTGCGCGGGCAGCCGCGACGGGCGGGGCTGCTGAAGCGATGAGCGAGGCCTGAGCCCGGGTGACCTGTGACCCGGCCTCCCCGCTGAGGAGGGGAAGCAGCCAGGCCGGGTAACGTGGCATGAGTGCCCTTCTGCGCAAGACAGAAGGGGAGTGCAGAAAGGGACTTCCTTGACGTCGGTTGCTGCCGTGTCCGAGAACGATGTCCTCGATGCCCTTGAGGCGGAGGCCATCCATGTGTATCGAGAGGTTGCCGGTGCCTTTCGGCGGCCGGTCCTGCTGTACTCCATCGGCAAGGACTCGAGTGTGCTCCTGCATCTGGCGCGAAAGGCCTTCTACCCCTCGCCCATTCCCTTCAAGGTGATGCACATCGACACCACCTGGAAGTTCAAGGAGATGATCGAGTTCCGTCAGCTCATGGCCGAAGAACTCAACCTCGATCTCGTCGTTGCGACTAACCATGAAGCAGTCGCCGAGGGAGTCACTCCATTCACCCATGGAACCCATGAATACACCCGGATCATGAAGACCGTCGCGCTGCGTGAGGGCCTCGACTCCCTGCAGGCTGACTGCGCGATCGGCGGAGCGCGTCGGGATGAAGAGAAGTCACGGGCCAAGGAACGGATCTTCAGCCTTCGCGAACCCGGACATCGGTGGGATCCTCGAAAGCAGCGCCCTGAGTTTTGGCACACCGCCAATACGCGGCTGGCCGAGGGCCAGACGATGCGAGCATTCCCCATTAGCAACTGGACTGAGTTCGATATCTGGCGCTACATCCGCCGGGAAAGCATTCCGATTCCCGATCTGTACTTCGCTCGCGAACGGCCTGTGGTCGAACGTGAGGGAGCATTGATCATGGTTGATGATGACAGGCTCCCGCTCGGCGAGGGTGAGGTGCCGATGATGAAAAGCGTCCGCTTCCGGACGTTGGGCTGCTATCCGCTCAGTGGCGCCGTCGAGTCGACGGCAGCAGATCTCGACACCCTGATTGCCGAGATGCTGGAGAGCAACATCTCTGAGCGTGCGGGGCGCCTCATCGATGGTGAAGGCAGCGGATCTATGGAGTCCAAGAAGGCAGAGGGGTACTTCTGATCATGACTGAACTCCTGACGCGCACGACTGCCCTCGACGCCATCCCGGTGGTTCGACTCGTCACCTGCGGTTCGGTGGATGACGGCAAGTCGACCCTCATCGGTCGGTTGCTGGCCGAAACTGGTTCGATCCCTGAGGACCAACTGGAATACGCGCGGCGCACCCGCCGAGGCGGATCGACGATCCCCGTGGGCGAGGTTGACTTCTCCCTGCTGACCGATGGACTCGAGGCCGAACGCGAGCAGGGCATCACGATCGATGTCGCCTACCGCCACATGTATCTCCCGAATGGCCGGCGGGTCATCATCGCGGACGCTCCCGGCCATGAGCAGTACACCAGAAACATGGCTGTGGCTGCGTCCAACGCCGAGGTAGCGGTGCTGCTGGTGGATGCCGCACGCGGCGTCCGGCCGCAGACGTTCCGGCATCTCACTGTCTGCGCGCTCATGGGCGTGAAGAGCATCATCGTCGCGATCAACAAGATGGATCTCGTCGGATACGAGCACGCTACGTTCGAGGAACTGTCGGGTGCCGTGAAAGCGGCGGCGGCTCGGCTGGGCCTCGACGAGGTTCTCACAATTCCGGTCAGCGCCTTTGCCGGTGACAATGTCACCTCCGCTTCGACGCGGATGCCCTGGTATCACGGTCCGTACCTGCTCCGGGCCCTGGAAGAATGGTCACCGCCCGAGTCAGTGGTCGCGCCGTTTCGCTTCCCCGTTCAGTTCATCGTGCGTGCCGAGGGCAACTTCCGAGGGTATGCCGGCACGGTTGCTGCTGGGGAGGTGCGGCCAGGAGACGAAGTCGTCATTGCCGACAGCGGTGTGACCGCGAAGGTGGATCGCATCGTGGCCTTCGAAGGCGATCTCGCACTCGCACGAACGGGTGAAGCTGTCACGATCGTCTTGGATCGCGAAGTGGACGTGACCCGGGGTGATCTGATTGCAGCCACGGGAACGGATGCGCAGGGCGCCACCGCATGGCCACAGCCGGCAGATCGATTCTCTGCCGATGTCGTGTGGACGGGGGAGGAACCCCTGATGCATGGGCGCTCCTACATGTTGATGGTTGGTCCGCGCAGCGTTCCCGCGACGGTCACCGTGGTGCGTCATCGACGCGACGTCGTCAGCGGTCAGCAACTCGCAGCCCGTGTCCTTGAGATGAACGACATCGGTCGAGTCGAGGTAGCCACGGACATTCCGATCCCGCTCGATCCCTACACCACCTGCCGGGACACCGGAGGGTTCCTACTCGTCGACCGTGTGACCGCTGACACGGTGGCTGCCGGGATGGTGACCCACTCGCTCCGCCGAGCATTGAACGTGGTGCCCCACGACTACGAAGTGGATCGCGGAGCTCGGGCGCGATTGAAAAACCAGACTCCGAGAGTGGTGTGGTTCACCGGGCTCCCCGGCTCTGGCAAGTCCACCGTCGCAGATGCCACAGAAGGTCGCCTACATGCCCTGGGACTGCACACATACGTCCTCGACGGCGACAACGTCCGCACTGGACTCAATAAGGATCTCGGTTTCACACCGGAGGATCGCGCCGAGAATGTGCGTCGCGTCGCAGAGGCGGCGAAGTTGATGCTCGATTCGGGGCTCATCGTGTTAGTGGCGCTGGTATCTCCCTTCCGTGCTGATAGACGCGCTGCGCGCGAAATCTTTGACGAGGGCGACTTCATTGAGGTGTTCGTGGATACTCCGGTAGAGGTGTGCGCCGAGCGTGACCCGAAAGGTCTCTACGCCAAGGCATCTTCAGGCACGCTGCCGAACATGACTGGAGTAGGCCAGGAGTACGAGCCCCCGGATCATGCCGAGATCGTGCTTGATGGCACCGGAAATCTCGACGCGAATGTCGCCCGGCTTGTCGAACTCCTAGCGGGGGAGTGACGGGGTGTCCGCACCGAATAAGTCCTACGACCCGGTAGGGGTCGCCTCTTTGGAACCGGAGGCCGTGGACGCGATGGTGGAGGCGGCGCTGTCAGATATTGCTTCCGCTAGCGACCTCGATGCTTTAAAGTCTGCGCGATTGGCGCACACAGGCGATAAGTCGCCGTTGGCCCTGGCGAATCGAGAGATCGGAGCACTTCCCCCGGCGGCAAAGGCTGAGGTGGGCAAGCGCATGGGAGTCGCGCGAGGCCGTGTGCGTGAGGCTTTGGAAGCCCGACAGGTCGTGTTGGAGCAGGAACGGGATGCTCGCGTGCTCATCGAGGAATCCGTGGACGTGACTGTGCCCACGGACCGCACTCCGCAGGGTGCTCGACACCCGCTCTCGACGCTGATGGAGCGGATGGCCGATGTCTTCATCGCGATGGGATACGAGGTTGCGGAAGGCCCTGAGGCTGAGGCCGAGTGGTTCAACTTCGACTCGCTGAACATCGCTCCCGATCATCCCGCTCGCTCCATGCAGGACACCTTCTTCGTGGGTAATGAATCAAGTGGTGTCGTGATGCGCACTCAGACGTCACCGATCCAGATGCGCGCCCTGCTGGAACGGGATCTGCCGGTTTACGTCGTGGCCCCCGGCCGTGTCTACCGCACCGACGAACTCGACGCGACGCACACGCCCGTGTTCCACCAGATCGAAGGTCTCGCGGTGGATGAGGGCATCACGATGGCTCACCTGAAGGGGACGCTGGACCACCTGGCTGCCTCGATGTTCGGCGAAGGGGTGCGCACCCGACTTAGGCCCTCCTACTTTCCCTTCACGGAGCCGAGTGCCGAGCTTGATCTCGAATGCTTCGTGTGCCGAGGCGCTTCCGTTGGCGATCCCACGCGTTCCTGTCGCACATGCGGTAGCGAGGGGTGGATCGAATGGGGCGGCTGCGGGATGGTGAATCCCCGCGTGCTTCGGGCCGCCGGAATCGACACCGACCGCTACTCCGGCTTCGCCTTCGGCATGGGAGTGGAGCGCACCTTGATGTTCCGGCACGGGGTGACCGATATGCGCGACATGGTCGAAGGCGATGTGCGTTTCACTCGCGGCTTCGGGCTGGAGGTCTGACATGCGGGTGAGTCTTGAATGGATCCGGGAGTGGGTGGATCTCCCGACCAATGTCTCCGCGCGCGATGTCGCTGAGAGGCTCATTGCTGCCGGGCTCGAGGTGGAATCGGTAGAGACCTTGGGCGAGGGATTCAGCGGGACGCTCCTTGTGGGGCGCGTGCGTGAAATCGAGGAGCTCACCGGATTCAAGAAGCCGATTCGCTGGTGTCAGGTCGACGTAGGCGAGGCCGGCTCAGGTGTCCGGGGAATCATCTGTGGCGCGAGCAACTTCGCTGTGGGTGACCGAGTCGCGGTGGCACTGCCGGGCACGATCCTCCCCGGTGACTTCCTGATCGCCGCCCGGGAAACTTACGGTCACGTCTCCGACGGCATGATCTGCTCGGAGCGCGAACTCGGCCTCGGCGAGGATCACGCGGGCATCATCGTGCTGGACGTGGGTGACGTCGGAGACGATGCCGCAGGATTGCTCGGTGTCGGTGATGAAGTGCTCGATATCGCGGTCACTCCCGATCGCGGCTATGCACTCTCGGTTCGCGGTGTCGCTCGGGAGGTCGCCACAGCCTTCGGCCTTCCGTTCGTCGATCAGGCGATGGAACTGGCGGAACTCCCTGCTCCCGGTGAAGCAGCGCCGCCCTGGGAATGCTC
>Ga0075480_10003261_pt1 | contig 10416 bp, 8 predicted proteins | sample DEB08_DNA_7_FD_81590 | JGI IMG/M metagenome (GOLD analysis project Ga0075480, IMG submission 81590) | Aqueous microbial communities from the Delaware River and Bay under freshwater to marine salinity gradient to study organic matter... | ecosystem: Environmental > Aquatic > Marine > Coastal ...
CACCAGGACTCATCTTTTTGCTTGTGATTATAGCGCTGATATTCTTAGCGCCCCGTCTTGCCTTAGGGTTCTTCACCATTTTACTCCTGTTTTTTGGAGCACTCGTTCTTATCGCTGGTTTCACCATCTGGCGAGTCAGGAGGAAAATACTCAAGGATTTACAGTCATTGCAGAAAACTTTTCGTTCCTCATCAGCCTCCTTCGACAATACTCAGGAATCAGTACAAGAATTCACATTCTTCTCACACGACACTGCTACCAGTAGTGACAAGAGGCAAACAAATGATACTGGGGTACGCACATACGAAATTGATAATGATTCGGTCGAGGTCTTGGATCCCGAACCAGGAAGCGAAGTAAGAGGGAGTAAAGGCTGGTTTGACCAGCACAAGAAATAGCTTGTTCGATCAAATTATTATGAGAAATGAAAAAAGACTGGGTGTGCCCAACACACTTTAGACGTATTGCTCCTCGTCTGAGCCGCTTTGGATGACAACTTTTCCTTCGGCTTCAAGTCGTCGTACCACATCAACGATGCCCTGTTGAGCCTTTTCAACATCTTTGAGCTTCGTTGGCCCAAGGATTTCAAGGTCTTCTCGAATCATTTCACCGGCACGTTTGGAAACATTTCTAAATAAAAGCTCAGAAAGTTCTGGTGATGCAGTTTTAAGGGCTAATACCAATTGATCTCGTGGCACCTCTTTCATAATTGCCTGTATGCCCTTGTCATCAATAGCCTTCATATCCTCAAATGTGAACATGAGATTTCTGATTTGTTCGGCCATCTCAGGATACATTTCTTCAATCTCACTAATGATTCTCTCTTCATTATTACGATCTACAAAGTTTAAAATATCTGCCGCTGACTTAGCACCAATCACTTCCTCTTCGTTCTGTGAAGCTGAGCGAAGTGTTGCGCGGAGGACTTCTCTGACTTCATCAACCACATCGGCTTTCACGGTATTGAGGTTTGCCACTCGAATCAGCAAATCGGTCTGCGCATCCTCGGTCATTGTCTGAAGTACCATTGCTGCTTGGTCAGCGTTCATTCTCGTAAGCAGAAATGCTACTGTCTGGGGATGCTCTGCTGAAACAAAGTCGATCAGAATTTTATCAGGGACATCACGAATGATACTACTTATAGAATCTTTTCTTGCTCCCGAGATATATTCGAGCAAGTTTTCTCCAGCAGCATCTCCAAAAGCTGAAGCGATAACATCTCGCGCAAACTCCCTTCCATCGACAAGCATGGTTTCCCCTGCTTTCATCATCGTATGGAATTCCTTGCCTATCGAGAACTGGTCTTCACGAGGAACCTCATTCACCAACATAAATGCGCGACTAATGCGCTTTACCTCTGCTTCGGTGAGGTTCTTCAATACGTCAGAAGCAATATCACGCCCAAGAGTGAGGAGGGTAAGTGCCGCCTTCTCCGTTGCGCTGTAACGTCTTGAGGTATTCATTGCTGTTGCCATTTGTAGTCTTCTCTTGTAGCTATCGTCACTTTAGATGATTATTTAAAGGGTGATGGTCGCGGGATTTCCGCAAAACTACTATTTTTTATTGCTGTCACGGCAACCTATTGAAAACAGGGCTTTTTTATGCAGGCAATGATTCTTGCTGCAGGGATTGGGTCACGACTGGGACACCTAACCCACGACCGACCGAAGTGCCTGATTGAAATCTCTGGGAAAAGTGTCCTTGAATGGAACATCCTGAAGCTCAAAAAAGCAGGGATTTCTCGAATTGTCATCAACCTCCATCATCATGGCCAACTGGTAGAGGATTACCTGAAAGAACATGGGGATTTTGGTTCAAACATCTTTCTTTCATATGAAACTGATCTGCTCAATACGGGCGGGGGAATCAAACATGCAGAGTCATACTTTATCGAGACTGAACCAATTGTAATCGTCAATGCAGATATTCTCTCGTCGGTAGATATTCTTGCTGCACGAGAGTTTTATGACACTCAAAATGCCGCAGGAATATTGGTAACCAGAAAACCAGAAGATGAGAGAGTGCTTTTATTTCACATTGATAGTGCTCAACTCTATGGCTGGAAAAACTCAGATTCTCAGACATTGATAGATCCTGTTGCTGCGGTAGATCAAGACAAGCTGATAGCGAGAGGATTTTGTGGGATCCAAATCATTTCTCGAAGTATTCTCAGGTTTTTTGCGTCGGCTGAAGAAAAAGAATCCTCTATAACAGGATATCTGAGAGCTTCAACAAATGGTCAAAAAGTCCTAGAATATGAAGCTGATGAAGAACTCTGGTTCGATATTGGCACTCCTGAACAACTTGCCTTATGTCAGCAACATTTTTCAACAGATGCATTCCTGAAAGGTATAGGGTCATGAAGCAGGAACAGAAGAACACTCACTGCTTCTTGCTAACGGCTATCCTGCTGTTCTCCTTTGTGATGGGACTGGCCAAGGAGACACATGCATTACCATCAACTGAGATTCAACAACCTCATGTCCGAGCACAGCTTTTATCAGAACATGAGACACTATCCCCAGGCGTATCAGAGATGTTTGCTCTTCGGCTCATACCCGAGCCTTCTTGGCATCTCTATTGGAAGTATTCTGGAGACTCTGGTGCGTCTCCCCTCCTTACTTGGCTCATTAATGGGCAATCCGTCGATAAGGATGTAACTTGGCCCCTTCCTGAACGCATTCAGGTAGGCAGCTTCGTTAATTATGGATATCGAGATGAAGTGCTTTTGCTGGTAGAACTTCCCATTCCTCAAGATGCTCGCGGTGAGGTGACTATTGGTCTCGATGCTGAATGGCTCGTCTGTCAAGAAGAATGTATTCCCGGAAATGGGATATTTTCTCTATCTCTGCCCGTCTCAACTGATAAACAGATTATCCCATCAAAGGATGCTCCACTATTTGAGAAATTTCTAAGACGAGTTCCTACTGACGGTTCTGATCTGTCTCTTCATCTCTTACCGGTGAACACCTCTTCTTTAAGGCTTACTCTCTCTGAACCATCTGAATTGACTGAATCTCTCATATTTATCCCAGGTGGAGAAGGTGTCATTCAGAACAACGCTCCTCAGCTATTGACGAGAACTGATTCAACAGCCGAACTCATTCTTCAGCGACCAAAGGTTGAGCCCTTCTCTTCCGTATTTCATGGAATTATCCTCAAGACACCACCTTTTCAGGATGGTTCGATGGGCAAGAGTATTTCTCTTCAATATCCGATAGCTGACGCAGGGTCGGCGCTCGGTGACACCAATTCAACTCAAAAAGATACACAATATTTCGTTCTTATTCTCATGAGCGCATTTATTGGTGGACTCATCCTAAACCTTATGCCGTGCGTCTTCCCTGTGCTAGCAATCAAAATTTTAGGTTTTGTGAATAAAGCTGGCAAAAAGCACAGCAGTATCAGAGCGCATGGCTTAGCATTTGGACTAGGAGTGCTCATATCATTTTGGGTCTTAGCAGTGCTTATTCGAGGAATTCGACATGCAGGTGAAGCTCTTGGATGGGGCTTTCAACTACAAAACCCCTCATTTGTGGCTCTTCTTGTCTTACTCATGGTTGCAGTAGCCCTTAACCTATTTGGAGTTTTTGAGTTTGGAGCTTCGTTACAACGAATCTCGAGTCAAGTTGATAGCGCAGATGATGAACGATATCTCTCTTCCTTTCTTAGTGGGATTCTCGCAACACTGCTAGCTACCCCCTGCACTGCGCCTTTTATGGGCAGCGCGATCGCATATGGTATTCAAGTTGATCTCATCCGATCACTCCTCGTCTTCTCATGCTTAGGACTTGGTTTGGCCACGCCATACGTTTTGCTTTCTCTTCGACCCAATCTGCTTGCCGTTCTACCAAAGCCTGGAGAATGGATGATTACCTTTAAACAGTTAATGGCTTTTCCCATTCTTCTCACTGCCCTATGGCTGCTCTGGGTTTTTGAGCAGCAGAGCTCACCAGAAGCTCTTCTATGGCTACTCTTGGCCAGTATTCTACTGGCATTTTCACTGTGGATGTATGGAAGATTCTTTCCAGTAACTGCATCCAGACATAAACAGCGAGTTGGTATCCTCCTGCTGGTCATTCTCATAAGTATCAGTGGATTTATTGGCTTGCCACAGAGCGAGATCAGAGAAAACGAGGCCTCTTCTTCGCTCTTCAGTCAGTATGAAGCGACTAGAGATTCATATGGCTTACGGTGGATAACATATACAGAAGAGCTTATGGCGAGTCTTCGCTATGCTGAGACACCTGTTTATGTTGATTTTACTGCTGCTTGGTGTGTTACGTGTCAGGTAAACAAGCGGCTCATTTTTGGCTCAAAGCCAATACGAGACCTTTTCCAAAAAAAGGGGGTGATACTTGTAAAAGCAGATTGGACGACAGAAGATCCTGTCATAACGAGAGCTCTGGAGATGTTTGACAGATTAGGAGTCCCACTCAATGTTCTGTATCTTCCAGGTGACTGGGATAATCCTGTTGTATTGCCAGTTGTCCTAACACGGGGCGTAGTCATCGAACAGCTCAATAAGCTGCCAGACAAGGATTCCTGATCAAAACCAGATAAATTCATGATTCCGTTAATACCTGGACTGGTAGAAAGTCGGTATACTCGCTAGTCTATAAGTAAATAGATCTTTGTTTCGTTAGGATGTTACCTATGCGTAGATTCGTACTTACCGTGTTCTTTCTTACCGTATTCTTTCTCTCTTCAATACTCTCTTTCGCTTCTGCTACACAAGCTGAGGTTCAGATCGGAGCTTCTGCCCCCCAATTCACAGCCTCTGATGTGCATGGCGTAAATCAGAGTCTCGATCAGTATAAAGGGAAAATCATAGTTCTCGAGTGGACCAATCCTGAATGCCCCTATGTAGTCAAGCATTATCAAACAGGAAATATGCAACAACTTCAAAAAAAATATGTCGGTCTTGGAGTCGTATGGCTGACCATCAACTCATCTGGTGAAAACAAACAAGGAAATCTCAGTACTGAAGAAGCAAAAAACTATCTTTCAGAAAAGGCTGCCGTGCCTACCGCATACCTCTTCGATCCATCGGGTACCATCGGGAAATCATATGGGGCAAAGACCACCCCTCACATGTTTATTATTAACTCAGCTGGAACCGTTGCATACGCGGGTGCGATTGATGATAACAGTTCTAGTCGGCACTCCTCTGTTGAGAATGCAAGAAATTTCGTTGCCGAAGCTCTTGATGCTTTGCTTGCAGATCAGCCTGTTCAAACAGCATCGACTAAAGCCTATGGCTGTTCTGTAAAGTACTCGAGTTAAATACGCTCTGGGGCGGGGCTTACCTAACAAATCAGCAAAGAAGCATGCTTTACCGATGAATAGAGCCAATATTCTCATGCAGCTTAGATTGAAAGAGCCCGTTGTACTTCGAGAATTCATACGCTCTGCTTTTCAGCATGAACCCTTACGATGTGAGCACATCTTAGCAGTAGCAGATAGAGCGGTTCAGGTATGCGATACGTTATTAAACCATAGACATGTAAACTGCTGTCTAAAAGAGACTGAATGTGCGGCTCTGTTACATGATATTGGATATTTACCTGAGATAAGCACCCTTTTAGAGCAAGCCACTGAGTATCATCCCACAGGTTGGCATCCAGTCGATGGAGCGAATTTTTTAAGATACCGGGGAGAACATCGACTCGCCACCTTGATTGAAGGACATGGGCATTCACCTGAAGTCTCTAAACTCAGAGGACTTGCCCCTATTACAGTCTCCAATGATATTGTAGCAATGATTATTACCTACTGTGATGTACAGACGGATCCAAATGGAATCCCAGTGAGTTATATGGAGCGTCTTAACGAGATAGGTGAAAGAAAAGGGCTTGAGAGTCAAGAATACAAGGCTCATCTCTTGGCCAGAAATCGTATAGAGACAATTATCAGCAAGATTGATCAGCTCTTAGTCGTTCCCATCCTCACGGCAACATGAATGGCTCAAGGTATTCTTAGCTCAGCAGGCTTTTTATCCTCTTTGTACTAATTTGATCCTGTTGGTGATGACTGATTTACTGATATTCTCTTGTAATGACCCGACTGCTGAATCGCTTTCCATTGAACCGTCTTCCAAAACGACTGAAAAATACTCTGCTCTTGCGTATATTTGGTATGGTACAGGTTCCAATGATTGGATACCTGGCTCCAAAAGTCATCGAACTCAATGAACATCGATGTGAAATTCTCATTCCTCTTCGTCGTCGCTCTCGGAACCATTTGTCCAGTATGTACTTTGGAGCGCTCTGCGTAGGGGCTGATTGTGCCGGGGGTCTTATCGCTTTTGAAGAGGCTGCACGAAGCGAAATACCGGTCAGCATTGTCTTTAAATCAATACGAGGTGATTTTCTGAAGCGTCCAGAGGCTGACGTACATTTTGTCTGTGAGGATGGAAAGAAAACCCGGACTCTAATTGAGTTGGCAGTGGCAAGTGGCGAAAGAAAGGAGCAAGCAGTAGAAATCCTTGCGTACACAACCAATCCCAACAAGGAAATTGTTGCTCGATTTGAGCTGATGCTGTCAGTGAAAGCGCGAAAAAAGTCCTAGCCCGGATCAAGAAGAACGGTTGATCGAGAGATTCCCAAGTCCTTCCACGGGGATGAACTCAGCAAAATATCGTTAGCAACTCCTCATTTTCAGAATGATCAATTTCGATGGCTAGCCCAGCTACCTATCGTTCAATTACTCCTTCACTTTTAAGACTCTCTCGAATCTGTTCAAGCGATCGAGCAATCTCCTTCTCTTCATTTTGGATGGCAATTTCCACAGGATCATATCCTGAAGGGGCCAGCACTTCATTCTCATCACTACGCAGTGAATCTCTCGCAAAGGAATCATCCCATTCAAGGGCGACATCAGCATGAGCAGCTGCCTCTAGGGAAAGAGCAACTTTTCGATCACACTGCTCATTGATATTTACCTGACCTTCACTCATATAATTCGCCACAAAGCCTCCTTCAGTTATTAGAGAACTATGAGAATTATTAGGATTTTGTTAGGGCTTCGTCAAGGTGAAAGATCATACGGAGCAAGCACCAATGCTATGAATATAACCCATTGAAAAAACACTAGATATGGGCTCTTTACCCTATACAGAGAGATCCCAAAGGATTGCGGCTCCAAAGAAGCCTCTCATCCTCCGAATCCATCCCCTGTACAGAAGGCTACCCGATAAGATTCTTAAGCACCGTACACAGAATCCCCCCATCACGTACATATTGTACCTCCATGGGGGTATCAATCCGACTCTTTACCGTGAAGGAATGCTCACTGCCATCAGTCCGAGTAGCACGCACAGAAATCTCCTCTCCAGGCTCTGATGAATCCGATATCTCAATGGTAAAAGCCTCACTTCCATCAAGACCCAGAGATGCAGCACTATCACCATCACGAAATTGCAGCGGGATAATCCCCATCCCAATTAAGTTACTCCGGTGGATTCTCTCATAGCTTTCTGCAATTACCGCTTTGACTCCTTGAAGATATGGTCCCTTTGCAGCCCAATCACGAGATGATCCTGACCCATACTCTTTACCCGCAAGAATAATCAGTGGCGTACCATCTTTACGATACATTTCAGCTACTTCAAAAAAACTTGCCTGGGTCTTTGTAGGGAAATGTATTGAAACGTTCCCTTCAGATCCTGGAACCAGTCGATTCTTTATACGGATATTTGCAAAAGTGCCGCGCACCATTACCCTATCATTCCCTCTTCGAGAGCCATAACTATTAAAGTCTACTGGCTGAACCCCTTCTTCCGTCAGGTACTGCGCTGCGGGAGAATCCTTCGCGATATTCCCAGCAGGTGAAATATGGTCAGTAGTTACTGAATCCCCGAATAATCCAAGCACTCGAGCTTTCTGTACGGGACGGATATGACCTACATCGCGAGTCACTTCATCAAAGAAAGGCGGGCTTTGCACATAAGTCGAGCTTGCTTGCCATTCATAGAGTTCACCACCACTCGTCTTGATTGACTGCCACGCTTCAGAGCCCTTGAAGACCTCCCCATAACGCTCTCGAAACATATCGACGGTAATGAATGATCTCACGGCCTGCTCGATCTCATGGTTTGTTGGCCAGATATCTTTTAGGAAAACTTCTTTCCCCTCCTTATCGGTCCCGATCGGCTCACTTGTTAAATCTCGGTTCGTATTTCCTGCCAGAGCAAATGCAACTACTAAGGGTGGAGAAGCAAGAAAGTTGGTCTGAGTCAAAGGATGTACTCGTCCTTCAAAATTTCTATTCCCAGAGAGCACCGCCGACACTACAAGATCATTTTCTCTGATAGCAGCCTCAATCTCACTTTTCAACGGACCAGAATTTCCTATACATGTAGTGCAACCATATCCCACCGTCTGAAAGCCTAGTGCATCCAATGATGTGTTTAATCCGGACTTCTCTAGATACTCTGTTACCACTCGAGAGCCGGGAGCGAGTGAAGTTTTTACATATGGCGGCACACGCAACCCCTTTTCCAGTGCCTTCTTGGCGACAAGTCCAGCAGCCAACATAACCGACGGATTGCTCGTATTCGTACACGAAGTAATTGCAGCAATCACAACCGCTCCGGTTTCAAGCTTGCATTCCTCTGAATCGAGAGTCAGCGGTATCGACTTTGTAAACTCGGCTTCCTCTTTACCAAGACCCATTGGCCCAACAGGATTAGTAATCATTGTTGGGTATGATTTTTTTAATCTGGCGAGAGCGACTCTATCTTGAGGGCGCTTTGGACCAGCAACTGCTGGTTCTATCGTAGAGAGATCAAGTTCTAGCACCTCCGTAAACTCAGGATCGGGGGTATCTTCAGTTCGAAAGAGACCCTGCTCCTTATAATACCGCTCTGTCAGCTGAACAAGCTTTTCAGGACGACCAGTAGCTCGCATGTAATCCAAAGTCACATCATCTACTGGAGAAAAACTCACGGTAGAGCCTTGCTCTGGAGCCATATTTCCAAGCGTTGCCCGATCGGCAATAGTCATATGTGACAAACTCGGTCCAAAGAATTCAACAAACTTCCCAACAACCCCTAGCTCACGACACATCTCGGTAACTCGAAGTACGAGGTCTGTAGCCGTGATGCCTTCAGGCAGGTCACCCGTAAGCTTCACGCCTACAACATCGGGAATAAGCATAACAATCGGCTGATTGAGCATTACCGCTTCTGCCTCGATACCGCCTACTCCCCATGCGACTACTCCAAGACCATTGACCATTGGGGTATGGCTGTCTGTTCCAACACACGAATCTGGATAAACAACACGGGTATCTTCGTTAAAATACGCAACCTCAGAAAGATATTCTAGGTTCACCTGATGGACGATTCCAGTTGATGGAGGTACGACTCGAAAGTTCTTGAAAGCTTCTTGCCCCCACTTCAGAAATTCATATCGCTCTTTGTTTCGAGAAAACTCAAGTGCTTCATTCCTCACCAGTGCATCATTACTTCCAGAGTAATCAACCTGAACACTATGATCGATTACGAGATCACAACGAACTAATGGATTAATCTTTTGTGGATCACCACCTAGCCTCTTAATCGCATCACGCATAGCAGCAAGATCAACAACTGCTGGGACTCCTGTAAAATCTTGAAGCACTACCCGCGCCGGCTTGTACGGGATTTCATCTCGTCCCACCGCCTTCGGCTCCCATCCGGCTAATGCCTTGAGATGCTCCTCGGTGAAGGAGAATCCATCCTGATTCCGTAATACAGACTCGAGTAAGACACGAATACTGAAAGGAAGTCGCGACATACTTCCAAAACCAGCATCTTCTAAAGCACGAAGACGGTATAAATTTACATCCCCATACTCTCCACCTACCAAGGGAGCAAGAGCTCCAAAAGGATTGTGCTCTGACATAATCACTCCTCAAAACGATAAATAAGTCGCTTCTTCACTCACAGATCTAGCAATTTCCGCCTACTCCGCCAATAATGATAGTGTTGAAGGGGAAAACGTTATGAAATCAACATACGACACGACGATACTAACACAAGTACCTGGGGCTCAGGTAGCTATTCTTCAATCAGAATGGTATGCAGAATATACCGACGTGTGCATAGCGCACTGTAGGGCTATTCTCGATCAGGCAGGTGCCGCAGCTCCTCATTGCCATAGACTCCCTGGAGCGTTAGAGCTTCCCTTTGCAGCCCGGCATGTCTCGCGCTCTACTCCCACGTTAGAAGCTATCATTGTTTTTGGAATAGTCTTACGTGGCGAGACACAACATTTTGATATGATCCTGGACATGATCAGTCGTGGCTTTGAACGTGTTATGTTCGAAGAAGATATACCCATTATTGTTGAAGTACTCCCTGTTGAGACGATTGAGCAAGCGAAAGCTCGTTGCGCAGATGACGACTCAAATAAAGGAAGAGAGGCTGCTCTG
>Ga0075480_10003262_pt1 | contig 10414 bp, 9 predicted proteins | sample DEB08_DNA_7_FD_81590 | JGI IMG/M metagenome (GOLD analysis project Ga0075480, IMG submission 81590) | Aqueous microbial communities from the Delaware River and Bay under freshwater to marine salinity gradient to study organic matter... | ecosystem: Environmental > Aquatic > Marine > Coastal ...
AAGTCATCTGCCCAAGCACTAGGTATGCCTATGCTGAATGCTTTGAATGATGGCAAGTTCCCCGTTGCTCAATCATCACCCACAGCGGGATCTGGTATAATGGGTAGTATAACAAACAATGTTAGCAACAACTACAACAACGTAAACGTGAATGCAGGAAGTGCTAATGCAGGAGAGGTTGCCGATATTGTTGTAAGAAGGTTGGCAAGGCTCAACCAGCAAAATATTGGAGGGAACTAATGGCAGGCATACTAGGCCCAAACCTAGTCACAGGACAAGGCAAACAATACTACACCAGTCGAAAGAGATGGGGTAGGCCACAGGCAATGGTATGGGCCAATAATCCAGGGGAAGTTGTAAAGTCAGGTAGTGATACAGGAGTAACCTACCCATTAGGACAAGAAGGTGTTGATTTCATAGTTCTTTCAGACCACAACAGAGGCCCTATCAACATGGACTTTGAGCGTATTGAGAATCGTATGCGTATGATAAATGGAAATATGAGATCATACCATGTAGCAGACAAAACAGTCATTAGTACATCATGGTCTTTGTTGCCTTCACGTTCATATCAAGGGCAGCACACCATAGGAGACACAGACGTTTCCCGATATTCACAGGCTCCTTATGACACAAATCCACCAAATAGCGAATACACAGCAGACGGAGGTGCAGGTGGTGTTGATATGTTTACTTGGTACAGGAACACTACAGGCCCAATGTGGGTATTCTTATCTTACGACAACTACGACAACTATGTAGATGATGCAGGCAATCCAAATTCAGAAACACAATTCTCTCAGATAAAAGAGTACGGGGAGCGTAAGCAAATGTTCTTCTCTGAGTTCGGATACTCCATTGAGAAGCGTGGACTATATGATATGTGGAACATTAGTGTAGGTTTGGAAGAGGTCTAATGCTAGGCGACGAAGAGTTCCAACAATACATGGAAAGGTCTCACACTATCAGTACGTCTTCTCGTGTGGTGGCAGAATGGAATCTAAACATAATTGGAAACATTCATAAAGTAGGAAACTACGAGGTAAGAAACGGCAACGTATCTAATGAGAGCGACAACGCCACATCAAGTCATACGGTAATCAGTAGCCAATACTACGATCCTGAAACAGACAACCCAATCCAATTTGTTGACGGTGTAAAGAAAATGGAGATGCTATATTCTCTTGATGAATGCGTATCACGAAATCGTCCTCGCTCAGGAATCAACAAGCCACTTTACTTAGGATACACAGGTAGTGATGTAGCATCAGCACAATACATAAACAACTATGGTGAATATATCATGGAGCGTCCCCGCTACTACATGGGTTCTCGCTACGACACATTCAAGTACTGGACTTCTTATCGTGTTGATGAAACAGGAGAAGAGCGTGGCATCTCTCGTGAAGATCTAACAATTGACGACGTAGCACCATTTGTCAAATACAAAAATGCTGTGCCTGCTAATCGTGTTGTAGTAAAGATGCAGACAAATGTGGGAACAAAAGATTTGGGATCTATGCGTTATGGTGACGATGTTATTCCAGATCCTCTTTATGGTATGGACAAGGCCACCATCCCCGCAGAATGGCGTATTGACTTACTTGAAGATGGTGTGTGGAACACCAAGATAAATCTTTCCCAAGATGACATAGCAGAAGATGGTTATGTTGAGATTGGGTATGGTAGGGCACTACCAGAAGATGCTTACTACCAAGGTGAAATGCCATCGTTTGCTTCCCTTCCAGTCACAGCAAGAAGAGGTGACACCTATTGGTGTGAGTTGGAACAAAAGTTTTATCAGTACAAGTCTCCATCTTGGATTGCCATTACACCACAAGACAATTGGTTTAGGATTGACCCTGCCCATCAAGCCTACGCACCCGTAGCACAAGACCTAATGCGGGGGTCAGGAGAGTATCAAATGATTGAGGGCATACGAGTAGTTGTAACGTCTATGATCAACCCTAATAACTCATTTGACCTTATCGAAATGTCTCCACGTTTTGTTGCTGATCTTACAGATAGGGCAACAGCATACAGCGTCATCAAGATTCTTAGTGATATGGGAAATGGCAGTTTGCCAACAGGAAGGCTACTTGCCTCTACGGGCACTATTTCTCTAAGCAATAATGATGCTGCTCTCTCCTACGAGAATCAGTTTAGTGTATTGTCCATCCTAGATAAGGGCGGCAACGTAGTAGACAACGCCATGGCAACCCCTACAAAGATTACCTTTCAAGAGGTAGTAAAAGATGTAAAGTACACAAATACAAGTGACTTAGGAAAGATCTCTACCTATGTACAAGACACATACATTCCTATCAAGACCTTCTACACAACAGGTGGATTGCCACAAGCAGAGGGATCATTTGATGTTCTTGAGTTGGAGTTACGAGACTACTATTCTTGGCTTGAAAGTCAGTTGGCACCAGAACTGTTCTTGCCTGATGTGTCTCTGTCCTTTGCCATTACCATGCTATTAGATCATATTGGTTTCACCAACGTAAAATATTATCGCATGGACAATGAGCAAGATGATATTATTCCATTCTTCTTTGTGCCGCCAAACATGAACGTGGCACAGGTCTTAGAAGAGTTGGCGGCTGCTACTCAATGTGCCATTTGGTTTGATGAGAGGAATGACCTGTGTGTAGCAACAAGAGAGTGGCTAATGTCACAAGATAGAAAATTAGCAGGAACACTAAAAAGCGACAATGAAGATGGTTCACTTCCCAACATCATCTCTCTGTCCTCTGAGGAAAAGCGGGTATCTAACACGGGAAGTGTAAACTACACAGAGAGATACATACAACGTGAATATGGTGAACTAAAGCAGGCATACAATACAAACCAATGGAAGACTTGGATATACAAGCCTGTGTTGCTTTGGGAGGCTGCACCTGATACACTTCTAAAAGATTACAATACTACTGCTAAGACAGGATCATCATACACCTTATCTGCCATCCCCTTGTCAGAAGATCTTACGGCAGATGTTCCCACCGTACTTGGTGAAGAGATCATCAACAACACCATGGAGTTTGGCGAGGGTATTGCGTGGTTAGGGCACGCACAAGGATACTTCTATGCCAACGGAGAGATCATTCGCTTTGATGCCATGCAGTTTGCTGTCTCTGGTTTAGGTGTAGTGTGGATTGAGAACAACGATGAGTACCAAGATTATTTTGCTCGTGTTCCATTCAACGGAAAAATCTATGCTACTGGAAAGGTTCGAATCTATGCGGAAGCCAACTACAACGCAAATGGCAAACCTATCAGTATCAAGGCACATGGGCGTGGTCAGTTCGGCACAGAGGTGACAAGTCATACTGCTGGACTAAATGAATACTGGAAGAATAATGACAACTGCTTTGGTCTACAAATGGATTCATCCTATCTGTTCTCTGCCGACCATATTCGCAAGTACCCACTATCAATGAATCACCCTAACATTACCATGAATCAAAGTGTAAGAGACAAGGCTGCTGGATCTACCAAGACTGGGATTATGAAAAACTTCTTGGCAGACAAGTACCAGACAGAAAATGAAAACTTAAGATTCAACACAACAAATAGGGGAACAGTTCAATCATCTGCCTTCATATTCCAGGGGCCAAAAGAGTTTGAGGACAGGGGAAGCAATCAGGCAAAGACAGCAGACAACATAACCTACATGCTCAAAGATTTTGGTAATGAAGCACCATACAAGCACTTTGGAACACGTTGCCGTATTGTTGGTGAATTTATCGCAGGCTCTAACACAAAACAAAAAGCAGTCGGGGCAGGAGAATACGTTACAATTGTTGCCGATGACCCAAGTGAAACTGTAAACATCACAGGTGGCGGTGGTGGTTTAGGTATTATGGTTGACCCCATTACATCTAACGGATACTTTATGGAGATTGTTGCTTTCTCTGAGGATACTAATCCTAAGAGCGTTACTAATCCTGTGTTCAACTCTACCGTCAAAATGACTCCTGACAGAGGAACATCTAAGGTTGTAATATCTACAGGACAAGAGCACAACATTGAAGATGGAGAAAAGTTTGTTGTCACCTATTCAGGAGCAGATGCCAGTCTACAGGCACTACGGGGAGAGTGGAAAGCAGAGAGCGTAGATAAGGAGAATGGAAAGATAAATATCCGTATTACGGGAGAATACACATACAACGGTGGTGAGACAGTCAAGGTACAGGCAACCAAGTCTGCTAATGAAACACTAAGCAACCTGTTCTTCTACAAGATGATGGAGAAAGACGGAGAAATTATTCCCTACGTTTTATGGGAAGGCATCGGTGAAATCCTAGTTGATGAGGGTAAGTTTGTAGATTCGCAAAGACTAGCAAACAACACCAAAGAAACTGTGTATGACATAGGAATTGAATACAAAGACAAGTCTGGTGTTAGGACATTCTACCTGTACCTCAACGGAAAACAAATCGGTACAGTAGATGACAGCAATCCTATCCCCAATCCTAGGAATACTATGTGCCTGTTTAATCGTGGTAAAACAAGAATGATGTTCAACAACTTCTATGCCCTAGCGGAGCGTTTGAGCGAGAATCCTGCAAGTGCCGCTGTGTCAAACATAGCAGAAGCATTTGGAGCAGACAGCATCACACAGAGCGAATCTCTAAGAAAGTATGGCGTATCAGGATTCGTACAGCAGGCATATTTGTCGGGCATCCGTAGTGAATCTGCTCCTGAGTATCAAATGTACTTTGATGAGTTTGGCACTATTATGCGAGAGTGTGATTATCTAAAGGTAAAATATGATAAGGCATACCCCGCACTTGTAGCACAGATTGCTCCTGTCATTACACCAACAAAGGGATACACCGTGTCAGGATTCTACGCAGGTGCTTATGGTGCTGAGTTCCTTGTCTTCAATCACACAGACACAGCATTGACTATGGACGCATCTACAGGAAACTTCCTACGCATCTTGGGCGTTACTTTCACACAAGATACAACAAAGGTATTGGACGTTGATGACTACTTTGGCAAGGTGGCAGATATGACCAGGGGCAACGCTTTTGATACAAGTGCCCTGGAATACAAAGAAATGTACAACAAAGTTATTGAATCTAGAAACAGGTATGGAGTTCAAGAGTTTGATCAAATTGCATCAACCTACATTCAAGATGATTCCCAGGCAGAAAACGTGTTGGGCTGGATTATTGATAAGACGATGAGACCACGGAAATTAGTAGGTATGGAAGTATTTGGTATGCCTCATATGCAATTAGGTGACCAGTTCAATATCTCATACAACGTAGATGGTATTGATGTTTTGAGCGATCCAACCAAGAGGTTTGTAACCTACCAAATGGAATACGCAAAAGCAGATGGTGGTATAATGTCTACTATAGCATACATGGTGGAGGTGTAAGATGGCTGATCCAAGAGCAGGTTTAAAACCCTGGGAGTCTTCTGGTAATGATAGGTACGATCATTTAACAGGTAAAGGCATCTACTACGTTGCCCCAAGTTCAGCACCATCGTCATCTCCACCACCTGCACCACGACCAGCATCACCCCCTCCCCCTCCACCTAAGGGACAAGATGCCATAAATGCAGCAGTAAAGGTAAGCGATGACTTCAATGTATTTTCTACCATTTGGACAAGTGGGCAGGCAGACTTAGAAAAACTTTACTTTCAGGATATTGGCGGTACAGAGATTCTATCAGTAGCACGACATGACAACATCAATGGAGAAGAGGTAGTCTACTCAAACATTGCCAATGTCAAGGAAGTACAGAGAAACTTCAATTCGCTTAACCTTATGCTAAGTAACGATATTAAGAACATCTTCAACAAGTTTGCTATTGATATTGGTCGTCGTGTCACCAACTGGGAACCCACTACAGCAGAAATGGGAACCTCAGGAGTTCAGGTTTTATCAGATAGAGTTGTGCTATACTTAGATGATGTGAAGCCTGACGAATATGTTGAGTTTCAAATATCAAACGAATTTGGAGAGTATGAACAGGTATGATTACTTACAAGGGTAAAGAGATTATTTCAAAGTATATGTTGGGCCAAGTACCTGCATACGCTTCTTACATCTCATTTGGTTGCGGGGCAGAGCCAGGTGAAGATGTTCCTAATGGATCAGAACAGCAAATGAAATTTGAGATGTTTAGGATTCCTATTTCATCTCGTTCATTGGTGGGAGATCAAATCTCCTTTACCGCCGAGATTCCATTTGAGCCACGTTACAGAATCACAGAGGTAGGCTTGTGGAGTGATGCCACAAACGCCTTGACCAATAGCGACAGCAGAATCATCTTCTCGTTTGTCGATGCTGAGAACTGGAAGGTGTATGACGCAGATCCTAATGTGCCCATTGCCATTCCTATTGTTAGTGAATCACTATCAGGAAAAGCATTGTCAGATGAGGACGGCATTATTCGTACTGCGGAAGAGGTATTTTGGTGTGATGCATCCAATCAAACACTTACATGGAAAACTGACGACTGGCCTAATTCATATGATCGTCGTCAGGAAGGAGCACGATTCTTGAATCAAACTCTATTCGTTCGTAGTGACACTCAGAAGAAAATCTACATCGACGGTAGGCGGGTAGATCTAAGTCAAAACTCATCTCAAGACATACTTACACTAGCATTGGCACTACACAATGTAAATCCAGAATCACCCAACACCACTAACTACACCTCAATCCCAACAGTCAATATTAAGTTTATGCGTGACCCTGCCAACAATGACGCAGGATTTGCCACCTTTAGCGTACCTATTGATAAGATGCACGAGAACGGCACAGACTACAAGTTGTATCAGGTCATTGAGCAAAAACTAGATGACATTACCTACTCACCAAACTTCACATGGCAAGAGACACGATGGGTAGAGATCACAATAGAGAATGGTGACCCCAACTGGTACATCGCTCTTGATGCCATGAGATTTGATAATGTTAGTACACCCAATCCCATCTACGTTATGAGTGGATACACAGTAGCCGCAGACATTCTAAACAAGGTTACAGGAACCAACTCATACATTGAGTACCGATTCTCATTGGAAACAGCAGTCAGCACAGGACCAGCCCGATTAATCGGAGGGTCGTAATGACCAAAAAGGTAGAGATTAAGTATGAAGACTTTCCAAGCACGGATGAAAGTCACTACCTTATTCGTGCTCGTGTTGCCTCATTAGACGAGAACCGCACATCCCATTGGGTTTATTTTAAAGTTCCTAACTACCGACCAGAAGATACTTTTAACTCTGCCTCAGGTGGCGATACTAACGAATACGTTGACTATCTAAACAGACCAGGAGAAACATGGAGGACACACACATTCCTTTCTCCTGGTGGAACATTTACTACGGATGCAGAAGGGGCAGACAATCCATTTACAGTTATGTGTGTAGCAGGGGGTAATGGGGCAAACTATTATGTTGGTGAGGTAAACCCTGGTGGAGATGTGAAAACAGAAGAAATAACACTACAGCCAGGAACATCATACACGGTCACGGTAGGATCTGGTGGTTCTGGTGGGCAAAATAATAAACAGCCAGGTCAACCTTCATACATCGAATCTTTTATTAGGTCTGAGCCTGGGCAAACAACCCAGCCTGTAGCATCAGACATAACTAATAGTTTTGTTAATTATGGTGGAAACTCAAACTTAAGCGGCACCTATGGTCGTGGGGGCAATGGTGCGGCAAACTCAGGTCAAAGTGGGCAGCCTGGAATTATCGTAATAGCCTACCGCATATCGTAGGGGTATGGTATAATAGTACTATGGCAAGAGTAGCAGTCCCAGAGCGAGGACAACCATTAGACGTAGCATACATCTATTCCTTGGCAACAGCAATCAATGACCTAGCCACACAGGTTTCCGATAATGCCACACAATATTCTACAATCTATTCCTCTACTATGGGGAACCAGAACGTAAAGACAAATGAACTTAGGATTGTTACTGCTACAGAAAATGTAATCAACGGTGAGACAGTTATTGCTGACACCATCAAGGATTATTCCTTCAACTTTCCTTCCGATTTTAAGTACATTCCTACGGTCACTATGACCCCTGTAAACATCGGCAAGAATGACTATGGAAATAACGTTATTGTAACTATTAAGGAGGTTACAACAAGTCGTGTTGACTACACAGTTAGATTTAACTTGACGGGATCTTTGTCCCTATCAGTCAACCTAATCGCAGTAGGACTTCCTCAATGACGGACATAAGGAAACAACCAAAAAAATACAGGCAAAAAAGCGTATGGTTTCTCAATGGCACCTTAGTTAAGAAGCACCACATCTCTCGTGCCCAAGGTACTATCATTCTTCACGATATAAATAAACAAGAAAAGTTTATGATCCCTATGTCAGAGTGGAAAAAGAAAAGGCGTAGAGCATTCCTTGTATCGGAAACTGCTAGATTATTAAATTTACATCGAAAATCCCTGCCTAGATTAGTTAAGCGTGGTCTACTACCACCCCCCGTAGGTGCTGTCCCTGGCGGTGTCGCTGTGTTCGGGAAAAAGGCATACTACAGCGAGGATACAATCAAAGACATGAGACAGGTTTTGGCGGGGCAGCATATTGGAAGACCCCGTAAAGACGGATACATTACAAATAATAAAACACCTACGGCACTTGAACTGTCATCTGCTATGGGAGATTCAGCACAACTCTATACTAAAGATAAATCAGGAAACTTCATTCCTGTATTTGCTGAAAGTTTATACGACTAACCCCTTGACAGATTTCGGGGGCGGGTGTATAATTACAACTATAGAAAAACCTTGAAGGAGGTTATTATGGAAACAACCAAGGTTACTTGGACACTAGGATACACCTTGAATACTGGAAACTTCCAGTCACTACGTCTTGACGCTCAGGTAGAAGACTTTGTGCGTGATGGTGAGACAACTAAGGATGCATCTGATAGAGTATATGCTTTTGTAGAGCAAGAACTTGTTGCTAAATTGGCAGAAGCCAAGGAGGAATTGAGTGGCTAAGAAACAACCAAAGTATGCCGTACTTGACTATTGGAAAGATTCGGTGTATAATGCTTATGGTTTCTACCCACAAATGAATAGGAACACAGAGCAATGGGCTGCTAGAGATCTTGTAGATTCTTATGGTATGCCTACTGTCCTTGAGTTGATAGATTATTATATTTCTATTTGTACTACTACCCCAAAATGGGATACGTTTAAGTGGAAGTGTGATGACCTCTTGACTAAGAAACTTGAGATAGAAGAAGATCTAAAACTACGAGAAGAGAACAGGAAGAAGGCAAAAGAGTGGCTACGAACTTAGAAGATAAACTATTGAGTGCGGTCTTGAAGGACGCACAGATTCACGTTCTGCTACAGGCAGACGCAACTAAACTATTCCGCACGCACGGAGATGTGTGGGAGTTTGTTCGTAAGTATTATGAGCAGAATCAAGTTGTGCCAACTGTGAATCTTGTGAAGGAGAAGTTTATTGACTTTGAGCCACAGATTGAGGTAGGAGCAACCAAGCACCATCTAGACGAATTGCGTGCTGACTACCTTCGTGACAACCTTCGTAACACTCTACGCACAGCGGCAACTGCCGTACAGGAGGGTGAGACTGTTGATGCACTAGATCAACTTATTGCTGATGCCGCAGAACTAAAGCGAGTAACGAGTGAGGTGCGTGACCTAGACGTATCAGATATTGACAATGCTCTAGACTACTTTGAGAAAGTGCGTATCCTAAATGAGTCAGGCTCACACGGCATTCGCACAGGTCTACCAGGGTTTGACAACTACCTACCCGCAGGTATTACACCAGGACAATTGGGTGTGCTTCTTGCCTACCCTGCTATTGGTAAGTCTTGGTTTGTTGTTTACATGGCGGCACAGGCATGGATGCAGGGACGCTCACCACTTATTATCTCTATGGAGATGACAGAGCAAGAGGTTCGCAACCGCTTCTTCACCGTGCTAGGTGCAGGATTGTGGCGGCATCGTAAGTTGAGTCGTGGTGAAGTAGAACTAGATACAATGAAGTCATGGATGGAAAAGACATTCGCAGGTAAGCCACCTATCCATATCATTTCCAATGAGGGTATTGGCGAGATCAATCCTGCTGTTGTGCGTGGTAAGATTGACCAGCACTCACCAGACATTGTTTTCCTAGATTATCTTAACTTGATGACTTCCAACACCAAGGCAGACTCAGAGGTTGTTAAGATGAAGAATCTAAGCCGTGAGTTGAAGTTGCTTGCCCTATCAAGTGCTGTCCCTATCGTGGCTATTTCATCTGCTACACCTGATGATGTAACCCGTATGGATGTAGCACCTACTCTTGGGCAGACCTCTTGGTCACGCCAGATTGCCTATGATGCTGACTGGCTCCTAGCCCTTGGGCGTGCTGCTAATAGCGATACATTAGAA
>Ga0075480_10003263_pt1 | contig 10408 bp, 6 predicted proteins | sample DEB08_DNA_7_FD_81590 | JGI IMG/M metagenome (GOLD analysis project Ga0075480, IMG submission 81590) | Aqueous microbial communities from the Delaware River and Bay under freshwater to marine salinity gradient to study organic matter... | ecosystem: Environmental > Aquatic > Marine > Coastal ...
AGAAGAACTATGGCCGATCCAAAAGCACAACTACTCAACTTCAGCATAGAGCTAAACCGTGATGGAAACATCGAATTTAATCTTGACTGCGTGGACACAGTGGGAATGGAGCGTACTCTTCGCTCTCTCGGTGACCCCGCTTATCCTTACAAGATTGGTAACATTGTAAGGCACTACTTCCGCCATCTTCAAGAAAAGATTAAAGAAGAACGCACATAAAAAAGGGCCCCGTAGGGCCCAATGGTGGTGTGTGTCTTTGTTATTATAGATTATCCGGTCTTTGGATTTTGTATTGCCTGCGGCCGGCTCTGTTTCTTTGAAGAACCCGAGAAGATTTATAATCCTCCTTTGCTTCCGACCCCGCAGTGAACAACGCCCCAGCGGCGGCGGCCCCCAAAGTTCCTACCTTAATTGTGTTAAGGGCCTTTTTCTCTTCTTCACTACGAGGAGTCTTAGACTTAGATTCTTTGTATTCGACGTTTCCACTAACTTCTACGCTTCTATCTGCGGGGCGACCACGGTGAGGTTTGGCTCCGAGTACGGTTGTCGAATATACTTTTTTTTCTGCCATTCTACTTTTTCCTTGCCTTCCCGCCGTACATCTTCTTGTCGTTCGGTGTGTAGGACTTCGCAGTAGATGCGTCGGTTGTAGACATTACTTTACGTGCTTTCTTGATGAGTGCATCAAGGTCCTTACCAGTAGGTAAGTTGTCGATAAGACTTTGCATACGCTTCTTATCAGCATCAGAGACGCGCTTTCCTTCGGTTGTTTTACTGAGTAAAGCCCGTAGTTTCTGTTCGGCTTCTACGTACTTTGGACTCGCCGCTCCTCGTGTTGTGCTTACTGCACGAGACATAGCCTCTACATCTCTATCCGAAACAGCGCGTCCACCGTTTACCATCTTCTTTGTGGGTTTTGCCATTCCGCCATACCTCATCGGCTTGCGGCTCGGGTTTGAATAGTTCTTCATTGTTGAACTCCTTGCGATTCAAATTGTTTAGTACTGAGACCCAACTTTCGGAACTCCTCCTCAATCGGGCCGGGTTTTCTAGGTTTAGCTTCGGGCATAGCTTCTTCTGCCGCAACCCGTGTTTCCATTTCAGCGTAGGGATCAACTCTCCCTGTGCTGACTCTTTCTTTGGGAAGTCTTTCTCCCACTCCGAGTTCTAGCGGAGATACCCCACGCTCCATGTAAGTTTGGAGGGAAAGGGGTTTCTCATTCGTAATACCAAAGAAGAAGCTAGCGGCCTCATCGCGAGCACTGTATTCATTACGTGCTTCACTCGCTACAACCTCCGTGAACAAAACACGTAACCACTTAGGTTCTGTTTTGTACTCCGGTACTTTATTCGTTTCGATAATATCGAGAACCTGACGCGCAACTTCCCGATCTGTTAACATCGCTCGTAGTAATGCCCCGCTGTGCTGTCGGCTTGCACGAATGATTGATTCTGTGGCTACCCACTGAACAGATACGACACCTCGGTTGATGTTGTAGATACGAGAGAGAACGGAGTCGAGGGATATTGAAGACACGTGGGCGTCAATATTCGATCCGGAAGGAGCGGGGTCGACCTTACGTATTGTGTCAGCAATCACTCCCCATATTTCTACTGCGTCGGTTCCGAGAACTTGCTCGAGGCGAGCCCGCTGTGCTGAGTCTGGGGCACCAATCATGTTATAGATTTTCTGCGCGCTAACTTCATACTGCGGTGCGTCGACGCTCACCCCGTCGGCACGGAGAATCTGGTTGTTACCGACGTACACTTGTGTATTGGTGTTGATGTGGTTGTTAATTGATCTCTGGATAAAGTTATCGATGTACGCAGGATCATACCCGTCGTCAGCTAATTGAGAGCGTAGACGTGAAAGGTCTTGCCTGCCGTCACGATTAATGAACATATCGTAGAGACTGGACTCAAGTTCTGTTTCTGTTACAAATGAACTGACGTCACCACGAGCTTGGGCGATGAGTCCGAGATCAACCTGCATTCCAAACAAACGATTCTGTACGGACTTAACAAATGCGATTTCTTCTTGCGCGAGAGCTTCGATACCGATGGGTTCACCACGTGGTCCGCGCTCCGTCATCGCCTCGATAACTTCGTCTTCCATCGTGTTAACGAGCTCATCCGCTTCTTTGAATTCATCTACGAGGTCGAGACGGTTCTTCTCGTAAGCTGTTAAGCCTATCGCACCGAAGACTTCTTCTTCGTTAACAAAACGCACAGGGGCACCGTTCTTCATCGCTGGTACAATAGCCCCGTTTTTATCTCGAGTGTACACCTGAATATTGAAGATAGAACGGAACATGTTTTCGTCGTACTTCAAGACCAAGTTGGGGTCAAAGATTTTATTACCCCGTGCGTCTGTCTCCAGAACTTCTTGGAAGGTAGCCGCTAGGATACCCTGCATGTGTCGCGTAACGACGGCTTGCAGTTGCTTGCCAACTTCACCCACAAACTTTTCGTCAGGGTTAGAACTATCAAAAATAATCCTGTACTCACCGGTAGCTTCGTCGTAAACTCCACCCACTTTAGCGAGAGCTCTCTCGAAGTTATCGTAGAGCATAAGACCAGAAAGGGGAGCACCCTCTGTTTTTGCTTTCTTTTTAACTCGTGTGAATAGTTGGTCGAGCCAATTCGTTGGTAGCTTGTCCTGATCAGTTTTACTAAAACTCCGCGCAAACTCTGCGAGAAGCTCGTCTTCATCGAGCTCGTTGAGTGCAGAAGCGGGACCCATTGATGCCGCCTTAACCTTAGCGTTTAACTCCGCGTCCCAAGTTTTAATCTGGCGATCCCGCGTGTAACGGTCGATAACCTGTGTGCGGTAGTAATCCTGAATGCTACGGAACTGCTCGTAGACCTCGTCTGCGACTATCTCTGGTGATTCTCCGGTGAGCCACCCCGACATGAATGCTCCACCGTTAACCTCACCGTCAATCTCTTTCTTGCCGACGGCTTGCCACCGGTCATACAAACCGAAGTAAGCCTGCTGTCTGCCTGCATCTGTCGAACGAATCACTTTGCCTAGATGTGAGTTAACCTTACGCCACTCTGCTGAGTTAACCAGCATCGGCATAGTGTTAATCATCTTTGTCATTTTGCCTTGAGCTAACGTAAGTTCCTCGCCCGTGAGGTCAAGACCCTTGGTTAATCTTCCGGGCTCTTCCTGTGCGATTCTCCGTAGCTCTTGCCACTGACGTAGGGGAGATGCACCGTCAAGATCAAGATCGCTAAGGATACGTGAGAGTTGTCCATCAGACTTTTGATCCATTAGGTTTAAGCCGCGCTTAGCCGCATTTGCAAACAGGGAGGCAAAGGCTTTGCGGTCGGAGGGGATCATCGTCGCCCCCTCGAGGCGGAGTGCTCCTTGTGCCATTGCAGGGGTGCCTACTGCATCGAGCTCCTCGTACTTTCCGAGCATGATTGCGTCGAACGTATCCGCAACGTTGGCGTGTACGTCAGCATTGTCTTTGTCAAATGCGAGGTAACGTTTTGCGACTTCCCCATCAATTAGAGACCGGCGGTACGCGATGAGATTAGCAAACTGGTAGCCAGCACGACCGGTTGAGGCTTCGCCTACGTTAATCTTTCGGGTGAATCGGTCGAGGAACTCGAAGTTTTCTTGACGTAGCTCATCAATTTTGTTTAAACTTTGCTCAAAATTAACCTGTGGAGTGAGTACGAGACTTTGTACCTCTGCACTCATCCCATCCATAATGGTGTTTATTTCATCATTGTAGGAGTCGGAAAGTAGGCGATGTAGGTCATCGTCTGCTACGTCCACTGCTTCCATCGCAACGTGTAGTGTTTCCTTGTTCTTCTTTACGAGCTCCGTAAGAGATGCGCGTTCTGCGTCGATCCGCTTTTGTTGGCCGAGTACGAATCCTCTCATTTGACCTGCCATGATTGAAATAGGATCGTCGTCGGAGAGTCCAGCTTGGAGTTTAACATCGAGAAGTTTCTGAGTCGCTACAGCAAGCTGAGTAATAAGCTCCCCCTGTCCCTGAATTACGGCGCGTTTTTCCATGATCGGACCGCCGATATCTTCGAGACCTGTTGCAACGAGACGCTGGTCAAGTTGACGGGAGACATCAATAAGCTCAGCAATTCCGGACATCGTAGCGATGTTACTGATCGTCAGATCCTGATCGATATCAATATTGAGTTTTGCGCCGAGCTCGACAAGACGCAACCGCATGTTTGAGTGTTGCTTCAAGCCGTCCATCATTGCTTGTTGGAATTCAGAAGGTTGCTCTGCTACTTTACGGAGGACTGCCATTGCGTCCTTGTTAAGTTTATTTTCTTTGAGGAGTTTCTTTGCGTACTCACTATCGTAACCGAGTCTGAATTCTTCCCAGAACTTCGGATTAAAATCTACGCCACGTGCGAGGGCCGCAATCTGGTTTAGTACGTACAATCCTTGACGCCCCCCAGCGGCCGCCATATCTTTTGTTGTACCGAGCTTTGCGGTAAGAGGGACGACAGAAGAAAGTGCTCCACCGATCTCGAGAGTCATCATCTCACCAGAGCCCTGCTGTACACCGAAGAATTGTTGACCTAGTTGCGTGAATGCAACGGTAGCTCCGACGGTGACGCCTGCTTCTGCGTAGAGGTCGCGGATGTACTTTGGCGTTAATTCTTTGTAGAGAAGTGTCTGCTGTTGCTCCCGCAATCCAGCAAGTACTTTTTGCTGACGCTTAACAACATCAGTCTTGCCTGTTGATCTGGCCGCTTTAATCGTAGCCATTGTTTCTTCAACTTGCTTGGCGATAGAAGCGAAGTTTGCTTGCAGTAGCTCTTTTCTTTCGACTCCGGGTTGTCTGACCATAAGTCCGAATGCGATGTCGAGGTCCTCAGCAACACGTCGTTGGACTTTTTCGTTGGTGAAGGTTTCAATGTACTTTTGTACAACTTCTTTAGGTGTTTGAGGGGTCTCAGCGGTACGGGCTTTGTTGAAAGCTTCGATAATGTCGTCTGTTTCCCACGTTTCCTTTAAGTACTTCTGGAGTCCGGGTATTCTCTTAGTTGCTTGGGCAGTTTTGTAGAGCTCCATTCCTTTATACAAGCCCAGTTCTACTGCACCGTAGCGTAACAAGGACGGAACGACACCTCGTGGAGCAAAAATTTCTTCGATAATTTCTGGGTTGTAAATTTGTCCGGAGCGTTCTTCTACCAATGTCTGTAAGTCAAACGCCTGCTTAACACTCAGGAAATCTTGTAGGGCGTCAAAGCCTTTAGCCGTTGCTTCTTTACGTCTTTCAAACTCTTCCTCGGTAATAGCAGAGTCTCCGCCGACGCCGAGTTGAACAGCTTCCATAATAACTTCAGTCGTCAAGAACTTCGCAACTGTAGTAGTCACACCTGTGGCAATATCTGGGGGTAGGGTCATCGCAAAGATACTCAAGTCGTTGAGATCTTTCATTACGATGTCGCCTTCGTAACGCCCTGTTGCTACACCGCGCATTGCGAGGGTGCGAGCTACACGGTTCTTCATGCCCAACTTTTCGAGTTTTTGGTCGAGTTCGCGGAGTTGTCCTTCTCCCATCACCCTGCCAGTGACAGTCGTTGCAATGTCTTGTCCCACAGAAATGATGTCGTCGACAACGCCGGTAGATTCTCCCGGCTGGGTATACGCTTGATACTCACGTGTTGTAGTGAGGGTAAACATATCTTCGACTTCAGTACCATTTACAGGTACAGTAATCTTGTTTCCGTTCTCGTCGTACTTGGGCAGGTAGCCGCCTTCATAGCGCAACATGATACGGTACTTATTTGCGATAGACATGTTGGGGTCTGAAAACGCCATCCTCTTTCTGTCGAGAGTGTAGAAATGAGTCGCCTTACTAAGGTGATACTCTTGCTCTTTCGTGATGGGGTCTTGACCTGCGGACCGTTGAATTGCTAGGTCCTGTGTTCTACGGGCTATTTCCCCTGTAGGTCCCGGAAGAACTGTGTAAGGCGTGAGCACAGAAGTGTCTTGACCCGGCTCACGAAAACCTCCTAGAGGTGTGCGCTCCCTTTGGGCAAAGAGTGCACGTACCTGCTCATCTGTTCCCATCGACTCATCGTACGGACTTCTTGCAAGACCTTGTATCACGTTCGGGTCAGTGCCCTGTGGCGTTTCGGCAATCTCTCGCTCAGACCGGATCTGAGGAACAGGGGCCACTGCTTGTGTCTGCTCTTCTTCCTTATTAGGATCGAGTGTCACGTCTACCATTTACTTCGTGTCCTTTGTCTTTACTTTGCCACTTCTGTGAGAACGCCATCAATGACAATGTATTCTTTTTCTTGAACCCTCGCGTCTTCCGAAGGAAGAACAGGAGCACCGCTCGTTAATTCATCAATAGTACGCGCACGAGTGATTGACTGATCGTAGATATACACCGCTTGGAAATCTTCTTCATCAATTGATTTTGCGTACTGATCGTTAATGACAGCGGCGCGTTCCATTTCTTGGCTGATGTATCGAAGGTTTCTCTCGACACCCGTATTTGAGGCGAGTATTCCGCGCAACCCTAGAACAGCACGTTGAGCTTCAACATCTCGGTCGGAGATAGCTCGTCCACCTTCACCGCCCTGTACTGCGGCCGCCATCGCAAAGGCAAGTTGTTCACCGAGGAGATCAAATACTTTCTGTCCACCGATAACTGTATCCATATCGATTTGCTGATCTTTGAGAGAGCCGGCTTGTTTAAGAAGTTCTGCTCTTTCTTGGAACTTCGCCGCAACGTCCGGTTTCATATTATACTGGGTTGCAAGCTTGGTCAGCGCGTCGGCAATGTCTCGAGCACCACCCACGAGGTTTGTGACGAGAGAAATGAGACCTACACCACCAAGGCCGGAGCTACGGAGCTCGAGCATTCTGTCTGCAATAAGTTTTGCACGTCGAGAAGCTTCTGACATTGCACGAGCGTCTTTTGAATCAAATCCGTATTTTGTAATACGGTTATCATAGACAGGAGTTATTTGACCTGTTGTTCCGCTCTGTACAATCCGTGCAGGTTTTGCGGCAGGGTTATCCTCAATTGTTGCACGAACAAAAGCGATTCCCTCCTCTACATTATACTTATTTTTTGTGACTGTGTCTTGTACAACATCACGTGTTGTTTGCGTGACTGATATTGTAGTCGAGCTTTGCACAACTCCAGCCCGAATGATCTCACGCTTTTCAATCATCTGGTTGAGAGCGGCGAGAGGATCTTTGGCATCATTGATAAGAGCAGATAGACGGGTGAGGGACAAGCCAGAAAACTCCTGAATTTCAACGAGCTTTTTCTTGATCTCTGGTTTAATTGCCAGTTTACCGTCTGCGGTCTTGTCAGTTACGATGTTGCTGAACTTGTCTGGGTTGGGTAGCACGACAAGGTTTTCAAACTCCACAATATCTTGCATAGCATCTTGTGGGATTCCAGCCATCTCAAGAATCTCAGACTTACTAAACCCGAGTAAGTTAGGTAAAAGTTCTTCGAGAAAAAAGTTTTGCTCTTTCTGGCCTTTGATCCTTCCGGCAATATCAAAGGGATCGAGAGGGTTTTTAAGTACGATGTTATTGTTTGCGTCTTTAGCTCCGGTACGCAGAGCCTCAATGTAGACATTACCTAAATGAGGCTGAAGCATTGATGTAAAAGCCCGGTAAGTACTTCCCGGACCTACATTACCCGATTTAAAGTCGTTCATAATTGTTGTCATGTCGGGAGCCATCGTGTCCATGACAAAACCGATGTTTGCGAGAGAGGCCGCACCTTTATCTCCTTGGCCGGGTTTTGTACCCGGAACAACGACAAGCTTCTCTTCTTGTTCCCCTTTTTCATTGGTCTCAACGCGGATGTACGAACCGTTTGGGAACTCAGGATCGGAACCCCATCTAGGTCCCATCCCACCTACACCGGCAGAAGACTTCTGAAGACGCTTCAGCATATTGTCTAAGCCGGGAATACTAAAGAGACTGGGGTCGAGCATCGTCGGTATGTTATCTCTAATACGACGCTGTAACTCAACACCTATCTCTGTCGGGTCAGGTAGACGACGCTCAACGCCTACTACGTCACGACCAATAAACTGACCCCGTTCAATTCCCAACTCTTTACTGTCTTGGAGAGCAACGTAACCGAATGTTTCGATGATTGCATTTTCCCGACGTGCGTTTTGAGCTTCCTGTTGCATACGGAAACTTTCACGCTGGAGACTTTCCTGTGCAAAAAGATTTCTTTCGTTTGCCGCTTCAGTGAGCATCGCTTGTTGCTCGTTGAGTTGTTCCTTGAAGAATACCTCACGACCTTGGAGAGTTTTATCCCACTCTCTCTGCTCTCGAATCAGCCTATCTTCCCGCGCTCGGTCTTCTTTTCTTAACTGATCTTCACGCTCTTGTGCGGCCTTTTCTCCCGAAGCACGTAGGTACTGGTTAGCCGCACCTTGAAGAAACCCCATCGTAAAAATACCCATTACTCTTGTTCTCCTTCTACAACACCGGCACTAGGGCGTGAGATCATTCCTTCTTCTCCCATCTCATCCTCGGGGATCTCAACTGGCTCTTCAACCATCTCGCCTTCAATAACATCCGGGCTATCCATACCTAAGAAACTTTGCTCTTGCATCATTCTTTCTCGGTCGAGACGCATCGACTCCTCTCTCGGCAAACGAGTTGTGACATACTTTGCGAAGTCGGGGTTACGGTCCCGCATAATATTTAGGATCACGGAGTCTTTCATTCCGTAGTTTGTGCGTGGTAAGCCGTCGCGTGTCGCAAAAACGTTGGCGTCAATTCCAGCATCTACGGCCAGTCCCATGAAGTATATTGCGAGGGGGCCCTTGATTAGCTCACCGACGTCAACAGTGAACATGCCTTCCATGAATCCGACACGCGAAGTTGTCGTTACGATTTCTTCAATAGAAACACCTGCGGCGAGTAGCTGGATGTGCATCTCCTGAGTCTCAGGATTTTCGAGGCTATCGATGAGTGCGTCGACGGCTTGCTCCGCTGTCGCGTACTTGGGGGGTCTTTCCCACGGCCATTGACCGGGAGTTCCCGCGAGGGAAAAGCCAGCAGGTGGGCGGGAAAAACTAGACTCGGGAGTGAGTGTTGCTTTGTTCTTTAACATGCTACTGCCTTGACCTCGGTGTCACTTTAATTTGGGGTGAGCCTAGCTGAAGTAGTGGGCCACGGGATTGTCTCGATTGAATCTGGTTGATGACAGCTTGTATTTTAGAACCTTGCTGTGCTTCGTTTGCTCTCTGAAAAGCATTCTGTACTTTTGCTGTGTAGCCTAAGTCGGTCTGGCTTGACTTGTAGGTTGACGAGCCTGCTGAAGTACGGGGTGCTCTAACTCTTTGGCCCTGTGCGGTAGGAGCTTTTATCTGTCCTTTTTCCGCATCATAGAACGTTTTAGCCGCCGCCGATGCACCGTCTTCCCACTTCCAATTTGAAGCCACATCCCACGCCCCTTGGTAGTCACCGCTTAGAGTCTTATCGAGAAAACTATCGGTGTAAAAGTCTGTAGCTTTTGTCGTTAGAGTGTCCCACCCTTTCGATATAGCTTTCCAAAATGACATATCTTTTCCTTAAATCATCCCGAGAACGGCCGCGAGAGACGCACTACCAACCGATGCGGCTGTCGCATACTTACTTTCCATGCCAAACATGTCCACGTTCGCGTTCTGCTCAAACACGAGCATCGCCATTTGGTGGGCACGTTGGGCCGCATTTTCTGTTGACTGCACAACCCACGCAGACTCGTCCCGGTAACGTTGCCATAGGGCTGACAGGGCAGACTGACTCACTTGAAGAACATTGAGGGCATTCTGTCTTTGTGCTTCGTTAAGATTTGCGGTATCTGCGGTAGCAATCTGTCGTCTCCACGCCGCATTGGACTGGTCGATTTGAACCTGCATCGTGCTGTTGAAACGTTCCCGTGCGTCACTCATGGTCGCATTAAACTGGGCAATCGAGTTAACTTGGTCAACGTTGAACTGTTCCATCGCGGCAACACGGTTAGCGTTGGCGTTGTCTACTTGTACACCGAGCTCTGAAAAGAATTCGTCAACTTGTTGCTGATTCTTCGCGTTAAATTGAGACGCCGCATTTTCAGCCGCCGAGTCAGTGAATAGAGATTGGAGCATCCCTTGATAATTCAAGGTCTCTGTTGCTTGCTCGTTGTTTAAATTCTGGAGATCAATCGCCAAGAAACTCTGTGCGTTTTGCACAGCGGCCTTCATGCGAGAGTCGAGGTTTGCCATATCCATCGCGGCCATTGCAGAGGCGTTCTGTAAAACAGCCTGCTGACGTGCGTTGAGGTTTGCGATGTTAATCTTGGAGTATTCAGCGGCATCAGCGGCGGCAATTGGGACGCCCGCTTCCATGATTGCTTGGGCTGTTGCAGCGGCGGCCATTGAGCTCGAGCCCAAT
>Ga0075480_10003265_pt1 | contig 10406 bp, 8 predicted proteins | sample DEB08_DNA_7_FD_81590 | JGI IMG/M metagenome (GOLD analysis project Ga0075480, IMG submission 81590) | Aqueous microbial communities from the Delaware River and Bay under freshwater to marine salinity gradient to study organic matter... | ecosystem: Environmental > Aquatic > Marine > Coastal ...
TTGGTTAAAACGCCAGCAATAACATTTAATTGTGAACTCACCATACTCGCAGTGGCAGAGAACATTGCCGCTACCATTAAGCCCATGATGCCAGGGGGCAGAGTTGCTTGCGCAGCTAAGATGTAGGCTTGCTCTTTATCTAAACCCTCAACTTGTCCACGGTAAAGCAAGGGAGGCAGTAACCAAAATAACGGTGTGATGAGGTACATCACAGCAAAAAGATAAGTTCCTTTTCTAGCGTCTTTTGGGCTTTTAACCGAGAGGTAACGCTGAACAAAGGCCCATTCCACACCAATGACAAAGAAGTTGATGATTACCCAGCCAGTCAGGAACAGCCAGCCATATTTATCTGCAGTGGGGCTAAAGAAATCTGCTGGAACCGTTTCTGCAAAAGCGGAAAAACTTCCAATATCGCTTAACATGATGAAGGCAGTGATCATTACCACAACAGTTAAAACGATAAACTGCAGGACATCGGTCATCAAAACAGCCCACAAACCCCCTTGCATGGTGTAGAGAACAATAATCACACCAAAGAGGATAATCATGGTGTTTAGGGGTGATAAACCAAAAAGGTTTACGGGATCAATGGCGACGACAATTTTCGCAACAGCATAAAGTGAAACCGCAACGCCCAAAATACGCTTAATGAGCATAGTCCAAGTGAAAAAGTGTAAACCCAGATTACCAAAGCGGACTTGTACATATTCTGCAGGGGTGGACAAGCCCATCTTATTCCAGCGACCTGCGACAAAATAGCCAACGCCCATGGCGGCAATACCATAACAAGTGTTGATCGCAACAGCAACAATACCTTGTTCGTAGGCAATGCCACCCCAGACCACAAATGTAGCCGCAGAAAATACCGTCATGAAGCCACTTAAGCCAGAGGCCCACCAGGGTGAGCTGCGGTTGGCAGAGAACATTTCTTTTTGATTGACATTTCTCTTAGATGAGACGGTACTGATGACAAATAGTCCGACTGCATAGAGCATTAATACAAAGTAATCTGGACCCGTCATATTATTTAACCAAAGTCATTCTCTTTATCATATCAGCAGAAGGTTCTACCCCAATGCCAGGTTTTTCGAGTATGCTGTAAGAACCGTTTTTACAAGTGATGGCATCGCTGATCATAAATGACAGGGAGTCGAGTATTGAGTGCTGGTACTCATGTGAGACTACATTTCTTAATGCTGCACTTGCTTGTAAACTGGCGGCAAGAAAAATGCCTGAGCCAATGGTGGCATGAGGGATGATCTCCAGGTGATGTGCTTCGGCATATTGACCAATTTTCATAAACTGAGTGATACCGGTGTGACCCATTTCCGGTTGGATTATGTCTACTGCTTTATTATCGATTCGTAATTTAGCATCAAAAACACTGCGCCATTCTTCACCTACCGCAATTGTTTCGTTAGACTCATTTGCGATCTTCGCAAGTCCATCAAAGTTTTCAGTTGGTAGTGGTGCCTCTAAAAACCAAGGACGGTAGGGTTCCACATCTTTAGCGAGTTTGATGAAGCTGGCAGGCGTTTGGCTCCAGTGAAGGTCACCAGCAATCTTAAAATTATCGCCAAGACCGGCTCTGAGGGCTTTGAATTCACTGTGAGCACCTTCTCTTGCTGCGGGAAGGTGAAATTTTACGGCATCAAAACCTTTAGATTGCCAATTCTGAGCCATCTCGACTCTTTCTTCGATATGATCTTTGGGGAGACCAGAAATATACGCATGGATTTGATCGTGTTTTTTACCGCCAAGAAGTTTGTGAACAGGCAGGCCCAGGCTTTTACCCATGATATCGTGTATAGCGATGTCAATGGCAGCTAGTGCGTCTAGATAAAATCCTCCAATGTATGCACGTACTCTCATGAGATCGTAAAGTTGATCGTAAATAGCAGAAACATCAAAAGGATCACGACCAACTAAAAAATTTACCAGTAAGTCATTGATGAGCTCTGCTACAGCCTTTGGAGCAACTAAACCATAAGTTTCGCCCCATCCAATGACACCATCTTTGGTAGTTATTTTAACAACAAGGGAGCGGTTTTTATCAACATAAACAGTGCTGTTAGTTTTACGGACGAAGTAACCTGCGGAGTTAACTTCTTCACCATCTCCAAGGCTACCTAGGTAAGTCTCCCCTAGATCGAGATTGGCAACAAATACATCAATCTTTTCAATAGAATCAGCCATTAGAAAGACCTCTTAAGTTCTTCTACCATGGTATCGATATCTTTCTTGGTATATTCATCCATTTCAGGTAGAGGGGCACGTACAACGACGTCGTTGGTGATGCCACGACCATTGAGAACATATTTTGTTAAGCGCATGCGATAAATTAATTGTGAAACTAAAATGGGTAAACTCAGTCTATAAAGTTCACGTGCTTTAATGATGTCACCATTAACGTGGGCATTGTAAATGGCGACATGAAGGTCAAGGATCTCAATAGCCGGCATGGCTCCCAGTGCGCCGCGCTCCAGTTCGTCTATCATGTAACGAGAACCACCTCCGCCGATCACACCGATTAAATGAGGAATATCGCTCTTTTGCACAGCAGTAATGGCTGGGCCGGATGGAAGTGTTTCCTCTTTGATATAAGTGATCTGTTTACAGGACTTAGCGAGTTCTATAATGGCTTCGGCATTTAAACCGGCACCAATGGGTACAGGTGCGTTTTGAAGGATGATTTGTGCCCTGGGTAATTGGCTGCTCGCCTTAGCAAAAAAATCTTTATGTGCTTCAATATCGTCTCCCAGGCTTTTAGGTGCCATAATCATAAGGTACTTAATACCATTATTCAGACAGTCAGTCCCAGCCGCCACAACATCTTCTACTGTCTGAGCACTGGCGCCGCCTATCATAGGAACTTGTCCGTCAACCTCTTCAACAACGAGTGAAACTAATTTGCTGCGCTCTTCGAGGCTTAAGAAATTGTATTCACTAGCTACAGCAGGGCATACTACAGCTGATGCTCCATTTTTTAAGGCAAACTGAATAACCTGTTTTTGAGCCTCTACATCGATTTTGTTATCTTGAGTAAATAAGGTGGGAATAACAGGAAAGACGCCCCGTAAAATGTCTTGCTTCATATAAGTATCCTAAGTCTAAACCACATGACTCTTAATTTGCGTTGCTTTCAGAACTAAATAAAAATAATGTGTCTATTTTAATAAAATTATAAATAATTTTAGTATTTACATATGAAACAATCAAATCTGTGTTCTTATTTAATTTATACAAAAACTTACCAAATAAAACCATTGTTACTAAGATAAATACTGAGAAAGTTTATAAATGTCCACACTGATAAATAATGACATAGTCTATAAAGACTGGCTGAATTTGAGCATACACTTGCTCTGGTGTTATGATGATATTATTGCCAGAGGAATCTACTCGGATGATCATCCCTTAATCTTCACGCACTATGAGAATAGTGGCGCCTGGTATATTAGAAAAGGCTGGGCCAAAGTTGTTTATGCAAATGGCGAAATCATTGCCAAAGAAGGCCAATGGATGGTTCTAAAACCAGAAAATAGAATCCAGAGTTTTGCTAAGGGAACTGAATTGATTTCAATATCCTTTAAGGCTACCTGGCCCGATGGCTCTCATTTATTTGAGCATGGCCTGCCCTTAATCCTGGAGGGTGTAAATCATCCCGAATTAGAAAATAAAGCCAAACCGGTCATAGACATGGCCACTGAATTTGCTCCGGAAAGCTGGGATACCAGAAGTTCATTGGTCTCTTTCTCAAAATACATACAAATTCAGTCATTGCTTTATGCCTGGCTACTTGAACTTCAGAAGTCACTGGCATCTAAAGGTGTACAGCATACTGGGCAATTTCGTGTGGATGACAGGGTTCTTGAGGCTATACGGATTTTGTACTCTAAAAACCTGCGAGATAAGCTCGATATTAATTCTTTAGCTGAAGCTGTTTTTTTGAGTAAAACCCATTTGATTCGACTGTTTCATAAAGATTTAAAACAAAGTCCGGCACAGTATTACGAAAATATTCGAATAGAATACGCCAAAGAACGTCTCAATGTACCTGACTCAAGGATAAAAGATACGGCTTATGCATTAGGTTTTAATCACTTATCTCATTTTTCACGATGGTTTAAAAAGCTTAGTGGTATGTCACCCAGAGCTTATAAAGATTTAAGGAACAACAGTCGATAATGTAATCTTTTAATGTAATGGGGGATGAGTCAAAAGGTTAACTTTTTGGGTAAGTTGGATAAGTTTTATCACTTGAATATACATATATTTAAAAATACTGTTACTAAAAACCTACAGACAAGTAGTTGATTTTAAGCTTGAACGAAAAGGTATCAGCAAATATGAATAAAAATATTTACATCTCACCTTTTAAAGGCATTGACAGACGACAATTTTTGAAGGGCTTAGGTGCAGCCATTGCCTTGCCCAACCTGGAAACATTTGCCGATAAAAAAAATGAGAAAGTAGCGGGCGCAAGAAACTTTGTTGCCATGGGGACTTACCTCGGCTGGCACAGAGAGTCTTTTTACCCTAAAACAGAAGGTGCGATTAAGGAGCTTCCAACTACCACTAAGCCTCTGGAGAAATTTGCTAGCAAGATGTCAATTTTTTCAGGATTAGATCACAGAGCACCAAATGGTCACAATGCTTGGGCAAACTATATGTGTGGTCGCAAACCAGGAGCTTATTCGCTCGACCAAATGATTGCGGCCGAGATTGGTCAGGAGTCACGTTTCTCATCATTACAGCTAATAGCTGGTTCCGGTGAACCCAGTGCCATAAAAGCTATATCTTTTTCAAAAAATGGCACGTCTCTGCCAATGATTGCACGTCCAACCGTGCTTTACCGAAAATTATTTCCAACCGCCTCTGATCGTAAAAGAGCAGAGTATTTACTTTCAACGGGTACCAGCGTACTTGACGATGTGCTTGTGATGACACAAACGATTCAAAAAGACCTGTCTTCTAAAGATAAAGAAAAACTATCTGAGTATTACGATGCTATTCGTACCGTGGAAAAAGACATGGCCAAGCATCTCAAAAACGTTAATGTAGAGATTAAGGCACCTTCAGGTGCCACGGCTCCAGATTCTGACCCCATCAGTCCCAGCTTACAAATCGAAGCCTCGAATATGCTTTATGACTTGCTGGTTCTAGCCCTGCAATCTGATTCAACCCGAGTGGCCACTTTGCTTCTTGATGGTTTAGGTCAGGTGTTTTCATTGGATGGTAGAAAATTAGGTTCAGGTTATCACGGTCTATCTCACCATGGGAATGACCCAAATATGATTAGAGATCTTGTTTCTATTGAAAAAGCTCATATGGCTTGTTTAGCAAGATTCCTGGAAAAGCTGGAATCCACTCAAGGTTCCGTGACAGGTAAAAATCTACTGGACGAAACAATAGTTGTAGCTGGTACAGGTATGGGTAATGCCTCTGTACACGACAACAAAGATCTGCCTACCTTAGTTGTCGGTGGTGGCTTGAAACATGGCAAGTATCACAAATTTGATCGAAAGGGCAATGTCCTCTTAGGAAATCTATATGTGTCCCTACAGAATCAACTCGGGATGAATTCAACCCAATTCTCCAATTCTACGGGGAATCTAAATGAGGTCGTTCTCTAATGAAAAAAAGTATTTTATTTTTGTACTTAGTCTCGACTGTAATTGCGATGGCTGATCCCGAGACTATCCCTCCACTCCTGGCCGACATGATCTATGATAAATGTAGTGATTGTCACGATGACGTGTTTGCAGAAGCCAATATTAATCTGGATATGAAATCCATTGATTGGACAAAAGAGAAACATCGCGATTTATGGCTCAAGGTCCTGAAAGTTACCAAGGATGGGATCATGCCTCCCTTGGATAAAGATCAACCGAGCCTTAAAGAAAGAAGTGAACTTATAGCTTATCTAGATAAAAAACTAATCGCTAATACCAAGTTTGGTAAAGCCTCGGTAAGACGTTTGAGTAATCGTGAATATCAAAAGAAAATTCAGACTATTTTTAACTACCCCGAATTTAAGTTGAAAGACGGCTTTCCTGCCGATCACTTGTATCATGGATTTGACAACCAAGCTAAAAGCTTACAAATATCTGCTCCACTTATGCATGCTTATGTGGATACAGCCAATAGCCTGGCTGATTGGTATTTTTACCATGAAAATAAGCCTCATCAAGCTTTGGATTATTATGGGGGGCCAAGTAAGATGACCCAAACTTTTTCTTCCTCTGAAGTAAGAGACAATGGTAAAACATTGCGCCTCGCTTCTCGGCATGCTGGTTCAGTTTTCCGTGCTTGCTCGTGGTCTTCTGACTTAGAAATTAAAACATCTGGGGAGTACAATATTGAGGTGTCTTCCTCAACGTTTAAACCTAAAGATAACAAGCCGATGGTTTTGGAGTTACGCGCTCGTTCTCGTGAATCTAGCGATCGTACATACGCTCATAAATTTAGGATTCTCACGACTTTTGAAGTCAATAAAACTTCACCAGAAACTTTTAAAGCCTCAGTTATTCTCCACGAGGGTGAGACGATAATGTTTCGCTGGGCAAATTCAGAGTTTGACCACACACCTGAGGCCCTAATTAAAGTGGCTACAGATAAGTTTAAAAAAGATCCACGCTACCTGGCTGCGTGGCTAGAAGTTGCCTTTCCCAAAGGAACTAAAATTAAAGGGTCTAGTAAGTCAAAGTTACGTGGCCTTAATGGTCATTTGAAGATTGCAGAAGCCTACAAAAAAAAGGATTTAAACGTCTCAGATGCACAAATTGATTCTACTAGGACAAAAGATTTCTTTACTCATTTAAAACATGGTGGAAATTCACAGTTAAACTATTGCGATACCTGGGCACATTACATATTTGAAAATGGTCCTTCTTTGCAAGTTCATGGCTTAAAAGTTACTGGTCCGACTAAGGTAGTGGATTCACTTAGAAAAGTTGCACAGACAAAACGAAGATTAGAACTTCTTGGTGAAAGAAAAGACAATGAAAGTGATTTGGCTTATGCGAAACGTTTTATTGCCCGTTTTCTACCCAAAGCCTATAATACTCAAATAGAGCCTGAAATGCTGGAATATTACAATGAAATGGCTGAGCAGCAATTGAAAAAGGGGACTTCCTTTGATGAGTCAATGCACTTTGTACTGAGAGCGATTATCAAATCCCCTCGTTTTATTTTCCGAGACCTTAATGGAGGATCAACCGAATATAATCTGGCGTCACGCCTTTCTTATTTTCTTAGCAGTGGACCGCCGGATGCTAAACTGATGAAAGCCGTGGCAAATAAATCCATCATGACTGATGCTGAACTGGAAGCTCAAGTTAAACGTTTATTGCCAAAGCGTATTGATGATTCTTTTGTTCAAAGTTTTCCAGAGCAGTGGCTAAATACTCATAAGTTAAAACATATCATGCCCGACGCGGGCCTAAAGTTCTCCGATGATGATGTAAAAACGGCCCGCTTAGAACTTCATTACTTCTTTTTAGAAATCCTCAAAAAAAACCTTCAACTCAAAGAGTTTATTGATCCTGATTTTTGTTTCACCAAGCCGAGTTTTGCGAAGAAGTTCTATGGGCTTAAAACAGTCGAGAAGGGAAGGTACCTCAAAAAAATGACTATGCCGCGCGGTCATCGTCATGGTGGCTTACTGGGGATGTCATCGATTATGACGGCCACAGCAAATGGCGTGGATACCGAGGCTGTACTGCGCGGTGTTTGGTTTATAGAGAATATTATTGGTCGTCCAACTCCAGCACCACCTTCTGAAGTACCTTCTATTCCACCGGATACCAAAGGCTCACAAAGTCCCAGAGATAAAGTCATTAGACACACTAATGATCCGAAGTGTTCTGGTTGTCATCAAATGATTGATCCCTTTGGTTTTGCTTTTGAAAACTTTAATGCAGTGGGTGTTTGGAGAGACAAATGGCCAAAATACAATATCAAAATTGACCCCAGAAGTAAGTTGTTTGATGGCACTCAAATTGCAGGTCATGCAGATATGAAAAAATGGCTGGTTAAAAACATTGATATGTTTGGCCAGTGCCTCGCAGAAAAGCTTATGACTTATGCTTTAGGACGTGCTCCTAATTACCGTGAACAAGCGGAAATTAAATCTATTGTTCAAAAGAACCTTAAAAATAAGGAAGGTTTTCAGGATCTCATCATTGACCTGGTGAAAAGTCAGACTTTTAAAGCGCAAGAATAATAACTGAAAGAAATTAATACTCAGAATTTACAGGTATAGATCCCTGAATTATTGAGTTTTTGATGTGTTGAGAAATGGAAAGGTTATAAATATGAGACATAAATTTACCCTGATTGAACTTCTGATTGTAGTTGCCATTATTGGGATTTTGGCATCATTGTTACATCCAAGTTTATCACGAGCTAGAGTTTCCGCTAAAAGAGCTGTTTGTAAAGCTCATCTAAACCAAAGCGGCAAAATCATGTACATGTACGGGCAAGATAACTCCTTTACTCTTTACGACATCAAAAGTGGAGCATTCACTCTTACAAAAGGTGCCGACAATAGAAGGATTTGGGATGCCTACCAGCCATATAGTGATGCTATTTATCAAGCTTGGGGATGTCCAATGTTTGATGATAGACCAATATATACTTCAGATCATACCAATCATCCTCATATAGCTGGAGTAGATATTATCTATGGTGGTGAAAACTTTTCAGATATTAAGATGTCAAAGCAAAACAGTGATACTGTCATGGTTCAGGATTTAGTCTACAAGTATAAAGGGTATTGGCGGAGTAATCATTCAGAGGCAAGCGAATGGAAGGTTTACCAAGAAGTTAATGCCTATAAAAACTCGCCGGGTTATGTATTTACTAGAGATGCAACTCCGTACGGTGCAAATATTTCATATGGGGATGGGCATACAAAATTTGTTCGCTTATCTGGCATGACTCAGATTGGAGCAGCAGGTGGCCTATATCTTTGGTCAACGGTACCATGATTAAATTTTGTTTTACTCTAATCTACCTACTTTTTATACCAATTTACGCAGAATCTACAATACTATGTGTAGGAGATTCAATAACAGAAGGTGGAAAGTCCTTTAAAGTTTACAGATTTCCCTTAAATAAACTTCTCAAAGATGCCGGGTTTAAGTATAAATTTGTCGGATCTAAAGAGAATTCTCAAGATGGGGTCACGCTCAAACATAATGGTTATGGTGGTAAAAATACTCAGTTTCTGAAAGACAATATTAAAGAAATTTACACTAAGAATCCAGCGGATTTTGTACTTCTTCATTCAGGTCACAATAGTTTTGCAAAAGATAAACCAGTTGGAAAAAAAATTAGCAATACAAAACTAATGATTAAAGAAATTCAGAAAATTAATCCCAAAGCAATTATCTTGATAGCTCAGGTGATTCCATCCGGTAAACTACCAAAGTATTCATATATTCCCGATCTCAATTTAGAGATCAAGAAACTATCAATTGAACCTTATATTATGGCTGTGAATGTTGGCCGTAACTTTAATTGGAAACAAGATGCAGTTGCGGACAAAGTTCACCCAAACAAACAAGGTGCAGAGAAGATGGCCCAAGCTTGGTTTGAAGAACGGTGCCGAACATACCGGAACTCTATTAAAAAGCAGTAAAGGTGAAGTGACAATTTCCAATATTGCCGGAGTAAAGACAAGTATTAAAAAAGCAGATATAAAATCAACGGAGCCTGGTCCAGGCATGATGCTGATGCATTTGACTGACAGCCTGACTTTGCAGGAATTTGCTGACTTGGTCGAATACATTCAAAAGCTTGGTAAATAATTGTAAGATAGAATCTTCAGCATTTTGTCTGCAGTTGTTTTTGACGTGAAAATAATTTTTTATATTAATTAAGATTGTCCTAAATTAACAGTTTCGCGTTATTAGCTCTGTAAAGTAATCAATAGTAGATCAAAGGATTAAGACCGTGAAAAATATACTATCCAGCATATACAGATTTCCTTCAAATAAACTTTTTATCATAAAAATAGAAGAGAAGTAAACTTAAATTTTAAATTTATCCTAAAGACTCAAATTGTCTAAATACTCAGATCTTGTGTTATTAGTTATCAAAATATAAAATTAGAAAAACTTAGGACTTATGATGATCAAACTTAGACTATTATTTTCAATACTGTTTATTTTAAGTATTCAATGCCTTACGGCCGATGACAAACCTGTTCATCTATTTATTCTCTCAGGGCAATCTAATATGGTCAGGATGAACCCCAAAACAGGCTTTATACCCGAAGCTCAAAATCTTTTTAAAGATGAAAAAATTGTCTATATAAAAAAATCAATGGGTAGTCAGTATATTCACCGCTGGTTGAAAGAGTGGGACGAGATTGCGAAAAGCAAAGGTTTGGAGGAAAA
>Ga0075480_10003266_pt1 | contig 10404 bp, 3 predicted proteins | sample DEB08_DNA_7_FD_81590 | JGI IMG/M metagenome (GOLD analysis project Ga0075480, IMG submission 81590) | Aqueous microbial communities from the Delaware River and Bay under freshwater to marine salinity gradient to study organic matter... | ecosystem: Environmental > Aquatic > Marine > Coastal ...
CAAACCCAACTCTTTGTGCAACGCCTGACCAAATTGAAGAATTCTGTTCAATCAGATCTTCAATTCTCGAAGGTCGTGCGTCTCCCGCACAAATTGAAGCGCTATGTCGCCGTCCAGTAGACGACTTTGAAACAATCGCTGGTGTTCTACAAGATGGTATTCCAGCAACCATAATGGACAACCTTCCGCCTCTCAAGTCAGATCCCGGCTGTGATAATGGCTTATTCCCGAGAGAACCAGAAGAATTGGTATCTCAGGCAGTACAGGGCTTGTCAGATGGTCTTGAAAACCTAAAGATTGCATACTCTTACGACATGCTTGGCAATGGCCCATTCAAGAGAAACTGGGGCTTTGTGAACATGGTGCTTTCAGACACGATGGGAAGACCATACACTGCACACAGACGCAAGAACAATTTTGATCCGGGTGCTCTACAATATGTTGATTTTTATGCTGACAGCACGGATGATGAATTAGAAGAGCTTAACTTTGCCCGACCCGGCGCTCAGCGTGGAGCATTCCCCAAGTACATTGCAGAATGGCAAGCAGTTTACTTTTCGCAAGACAAAGAGAACATCATCAACATTGGAATCAACAATGATTTCCAGTCTGAAAATAGAACCTTCGTTCCATTCAAGGACATAAGATCTGGAACAACCAAGGGCATTGAGAGAAAGAACCTTACCAGACTTCCTGATTTTGGATACAACTATTTTATTGAACCAATTGAGAACAGAGAGCAGGAGGGTATTAATATTATTGAGAGACCTCGTAAGAGAACAGCCGATGTAATGCTTAAGTGGAGAGATAATGCTAATGGTACGAAACATGGCTCCCTACCTCCTGCCGATATTACTTCTGCAGAAATCCCCTCAGTGGATTCGTTAGGAGAAGATGGTAGTTTTCAAACAGGATATAACTTTAAATTCTTTTTTGCAGATTTTGAAGGCAATAGAAATAGAAAAGATGACAATGTTAGAATGCAGATTGTTAAATTGTTAGATTATGGACCATATAAAGCTCAAACAGAATATAAAGCTCAATCCTCTGTGGCTCCTAGCATGAGTGAATTGGAAGATGATGATACAGAAGTCACATCATCAATTACAAGAGAAGTGGAGTATGAATTCATGTCTTTTGATCATGGTCTTGATTCTATCATTGATGAAGTGGGCGCAGTATCTGATGAATATCCTGAATTTGGGGCTGCTCTGGAAAGCAACAGAACGTCAATTTCTCCAACTATTGTCTTAATGTCAGAGATGCTCAACATAGGTCGAAGTGAAGCGACTTTGTTTTGGAATAGCACTATCTCCAAGTTGCTTGAGAGCATGGGTGGGAGAATCTTCAACCTAGAGGAAAACAAAGCATTTAGATATGGTGCAAACTTTGACATGCTCTCCTCCGAAGAAGCTGATTATGGAGTTATACGAGGTGGCGAATTTGTTCTATATGGAGACGCCGAAAACGAGGAGGGCAACCCGCTCACAAACAAGGACGCAGAACTAGGACTAAGCCGAGATCAGTGGAATAATCGTGAAAATCCCGAAAAAGCAAGAATCGTATATCTCGATCCCGCATCTTTTGGAGGCTCATATACCAATCCAAAGTTCTATATTAAGCCAACTGATAATGATGGCTGGCTTGGACTTATCAACGTGATGTTTCCAGAATTGAGCCCCTGCAAACCATACAGAACAGACCTTATTAATTTTGCAGACATCGATAGTGTGATGTCAAATAATTATTCAAACGCTCCAGATGATAGAAGATTGATCGGTGATCCTGATTGTGTAACCGAGAAGCCCTTTGATCGCATTTTAGATAGGTCTGCCAAGGCTGGCATCAGGGGAACAATTATGGCAGCGTGTAGAATATATGCATCTATGAATTTTATTAAATCAATCGCAACATTTAGTAGATATAGACCTGATTTTAACAATAATTTCAGTAATCTTTATGCGTCTTATATTGTTGAAGAGATGGAGAAATCAATGAAAGATTCTCAAGGTGGTACAGCAGAACTATTCAATCCGTTTAAAGATGAGGAATTCTGGTATGCTTTCTTGGAACAAGCAGTGCAGAATTATCACGACGAGGTGGAGGCTGGAGATATTCTCGAAGTTCCATCAAATGTGCAGATAGCTTTAAACAAAATAGCAGAGATACAGAGAGCCTATGTATATCCAGGCAAAAAAATGTTAAAACAAGCCAAGAAGATTGGCGATGCAGGTAGGCTCCAGGGTATTAAGAGTTATAGAGAAAATAAGAATCTTGAAGCAGTAAAGGCTGCTGAAGAATACGCGAAAGTAATTCTTAAAGAATATGTTGTCAAAGAGGTCAACTTCGTAGCAGAAGTATTCGAGAACAATTTGATAAAAGAAGGCTTTGTAGATAAAGATGATTATGTGAATAACATCCACTACCACATCCTAACACAGTTCACAGATGGCTCCGAGCTTACTCTTGATAGAGAAATTAGAGAAGAAGTGACAGGGGTTGGAACTGAAAACTACACCGATGGCGATGAATTTTCTCTTGAGGAGACAGGTGAGCCATATGTTGGATACTATCATGTTCACGAAGACGAAACAGGGCAGCCAATTTTCATGGTCGGAGAAGAGCACTCGGATGAGCCACATGGTATACTTGTACCATTTGCCCGCAATGTACAACTGAACATTGGAAATGTCACAGCCAATGTGGGTGATAGCATAGGTGGGCAAAGCCCGTTTGTGATCAGAAAATATTTAAAGGTAAATGGAGACAGATTCCCAATGAGCAAGGTCACAGATCTTGTTCATAGCGAGAATTCTGACTTAAATATTTCTGATGTTTATCCTGGGACACTAGATTATGTTTACGATGCTGGTTCTATTGAATCGCAAAATCGTCGTGTTAGGGCGGCAGCCTCCGAGGCAAGATCCTCTGGAGAAGTCATTACTAGAGAAGAGCGCGATTCAGAGCGTGCTGGCGAGGGTCGCCCAATTGTCGGCTTGAAGGGCGAATTGGGTGTTAGATATGGTTTGGCTATTTTTGCCAAAACATCACGCGGCGAAAGAGAAATTGCAAATTCAGAGGTAGACGCTCTAGACTTACCGTTGAGATTGCTCAAGCCTCTGCAGGCAAACAGTAAGGAATTGTTTTGCCTGATTAATGGTTTAGTAGATGATCCTAAATTTAAGGCTTTCTTTAGTTATTGCCTTCCGGTGAACAAGCTTCTATCCGGTATGGCTATATACAACTCTTTGACTTTCTTAAATTCAATTGGAGAACTAACTGCCGATGGCAAGAAAAGACAAATAGGTCAAGGACTTGAAGGTAAGCCCGGATTAAAAATAAATGAAGATGGTATGGTTGATTTTGAATCTTCGATACCCGGCTGGTACAAACCTTCTCAGAGACCAAACTTTACACCCTTCTCTTTAACTTGGGATGAATGGGATAAGGTAACCCTCCGCCGATCTAACGCAATTTTAAAGAAAATGTTTAAGTCTTATTATTATTCTCGAAACTTTGATGAAGGTCAGGGACAAGACGAGAGGGCGCAAACCTAGTAATAAAGAATCTAAAAGAGTTGTTTAGTTTAGCTCCGGGTCAAAGAATAATGCCTTGGTGGAAACGCAGAACCAGCAACCCATTCAACAATAAAGATGAATTGTGCGAGAGAAAAGAATAAAGCGTAATATTTATGTAGGGAGAAAACTAAATGGCTTCTATCGGTCCACGCTTACCACTTACATTAAACTCTAGCGACGGCTATACATCAATAAAGACTTTAAAAACTATGATAAAGCAAAACCTAAAGATGCTTATCTTGACTAATCCTGGCGAAAGAGTCATGAATCCTGAATTTGGAGTCGGAATTAAACAGTTCTTATTTGAGAACTTTCAAAGTGATGTTTATACAAGAATAGATGAAAAGATAAGAGAACAAGTTAATTTTTATTTGCCCGTTGTTTCTATTGTAAAGATCGAGTTTGGGAGATTGAATCAGGATCAAAATATACTAGCTCTTAGGATAGAATATGCAATACCAGATATCAGCACAAGGGATTTGTTAGAATTCACTATTTAGTGTGAGGGTAATCAATGTCAAAGAATTCAAAGAAAAAAGTAGCTATAAATTATACAAATAGAGATTTTTCAACAATAAGGGGCGATCTCAACCAATTAGCAGAGCGGTTTTATCCCGATACCTTTCAGGATTTTAGTGAAGCTTCATTTGGCTCTATGATGCTTGATGCTGTGGCTTATGTTGGAGATCAGCTTTCGTTTTATCTAGATTATAATGTCAATGAGGCATTTTTAGACACATCATACCAAAAAGACAATATTATTCGACATGGTAGAATTCTTGGTTATAAAGATTCTGGTAGACCATCGGTATATGGGCAGGTCGCAATCTATATATTAATTCCAGCTTCGCAAACTGGTCTCGGGCCAGATATTGAATACATTCCGATTATCAAAAGAGGTACAACTTTTAGTAGCCAAGATGGTTCGAGTTTTGTGCTGACAGAAAATATTAATATGAATGACCCGACGCTTCCGGTTGTTGTAGCCAGAACAGACTCAACGACTGGTGCTCCAACTTTTTATGCTATTAAGGCATACGGCAATGTAGTATCAGGGCTATTTAGTTCTGAGACTATTGAGGTTGGTGGATTTCAGAGATTTAGAAGCGTATCGTTATCTAACCCCAATGTATCAGAAATTATAAGCGTATTTGATTCTGAAGGTAATGAATATTTTGAAGTAGAGTATCTATCACAAGATATTATTTTTAAAGAATTATCAAATAAGAATTTTAAAAATGATAATGTACCCTCTATATTGAAACCAATGTTGGTTAATCGTAAGTTTATGACCGTGTTTGATAGCACAGGGGTCTATTTACAATTTGGTTCTGGAGATGAAACCGCCACTGAAATTGTAAGTAATCCTCAAAACATAGCGATGGATATTTTTGGCAAGTCGTATGTCACAGATACCTCATTCGATCCAAGTAGACTAGTTAATAATAACTTTTATGGAATTGTGCCACAAAATACGACCCTGACCATTGTCTATAGGCAAACCAATCCAACTAGATCAAATACAGCAACAAATTCTATAAATCAGGTCGGCATAGCACAATTGGAATTTGAAGATGAATCGAGATTGGCTGCTTCTTCGGTTTCAGCAGTCAGAAATTCTTTGGAAGTAAACAATGAGACGCCCATTGTGGGGAATGTGACAAATCCATCAACATCAGAGATAAAGCAAAGGATTTATGATACTTTCCCAACACAGAATCGAGCAGTTACGCAGAAAGATTATGAAAATTTAATTTATAGGATGCCACAAAAATTTGGCTCTATTAAAAGATGCTCGGTGCAAAAAGATCCAGATTCACAAAAGAGGAATTTAAATATTTATGTTGTGTCTGAAGATCCGCAAGAAAAGATTATGAATACGAACGCTACTATTAAACAAAATATTAAAACTTGGCTCAATCATTATCGTATGATAAACGACACAATAGATATACTTGATCCTTTTATTATCAATCTGGGCATAAACTTCATAATCAAGCCACAACCACTCTCTGATAAATTTTCTGTTTTAGATGATTGTGTCATAGCATTGGCTGACGAATTTTCATCACCCCTATTTATTGGTGAAAGTTTGTCAATCTCGCGAGTGTTCAATATTCTCAATAATGTTAAAGGTGTAAACGATGTTGTTAAGGTACAATTTGTAAATAAAAACTCAATTAATTATTCAAATGTCTTCTTCTCAATCAGAGAAAATATGTCACCTGACGGGGATTCTCTTGTTTGTCCTAAAAATGCAATTTTTGAACTCAAATTCCCAGCAGTAGATATAAAAGGTAAGTTAAGATAATGGCTATTAGACGCTATGTGGCAGATGCCGACAACACAATCACGAACGCTTTCAAAAGTGATCTCAAAACGAGAGCAACAGGTTCTAATATTGGACAAGCAGATGTAAGTGAGGTATTCTCGATCTATGCAAGACAATCTACTTCCTCGGCTGAACTTTCTCGTGTCCTAACTCAGTTCAATGTATCCACAATCTCTTCTGACAGAACAGCAGGCACAATCCCAGCACAGGGAAGTGTTAGCTTTTACTTGCGTTTATTCAACGCAGAGACCTCCCAGACCGTTCCGAAAAACTTTACCATAGTAGCACAAGCGATCTCAAAATCATGGTCTGAGGGCGATGGTCTAGACCTCGAAAACTACAAAGATTCAGGTAAGTCCAACTGGTTTTCCGCTTCTTCTACAACTGCTTGGGACACCGCTGGTGGTGATTATCACACCTTACCAGTTTTTAGTCAATCATTTTCCACAGGTCTTGAAGATCTTGAAATCAACATCACTGATCTTGTTGAGCAGTGGATTGGGGGAACAAAAGAAAATTATGGTGTTGGTATTCGTCTCACATCATCACAGGAAGCCAGTAGTTCAATAAATCTTGGTGGGGCTACAAGTTCTTATTATACCAAGCGATTCTTCGCGAGAGGCACACAATACTTTTTTAAAAAACCTGTCATTGAAGCTCGATGGAATTCTTCAATCCAAGATGATAGAGGTGAATTTTATATGTCTTCTTCACTAGCACCAGCATCAGACAATCTTAATACCCTCTATCTTTACAACTATGTTCGCGGACAACTAACCAACATTCCAACAATTGGCACTGGTGAGATTTATGTGGATCTTTATCAGACTCTTGGTGGAAATAGTTTGACGCAAGTCATCAATACCCCGGCAACAGGTGGCTATGTCTCAACAGGTATATATTCTTGTTCAGTTTGTATTACTGGGGGTTACACAACATTGCGCGATGTCTGGTATTCTGGAAGCACTGAATACTTCACTGGAACAATCAGTCCAGAGTCTTTTGCTGCTGCTTCTGTGTCTACTGGAAACAGCCGTTATGTCACTAATATAAAGAATCTCAAGAACAAATATTTCTCTGAAGAAGAGGCTCGCTTCAATATTTATGTCAGAAACAAAAACTGGTCCCCAACTATTTACACAGTAGCGTCAACGGAAATAGAAAACACCATTATTCCTAGCGCATCGTTCAGAGTTTATAGAGTTTTGGATGGATTAAATGTTATACCTCACGGCACAGGTTCAGAACTTCAGACACTCCTTTCCTACGATGTTTCAGGAAACTATTTTAATCTTGATATGTCTTTACTCGAACCCGGTTACGAGTATGGCATCAAACTTGCGTTTTATGATTCACAGCGCCAAAGCTGGCTTGAGCAAGACCAAAAATTCCTATTCAGAGTAGAAAACTATGAGCACTAGAGACCTATTTGATAAATCAAATAATTATATTCCTCAAACAGATCAGAGGGATGCTTTTTCCGATGTTGAATCATCAAGAAATGCAAAGTCTATTTCCGAAAAGCAAAATTCGTTTGAACCACAGATCGATTACAGAGACCCTCTATCATTTGCCCGCTTTGGTTCTGCTGAGCTGTACTACCAGTCTGCCCTTGATCGTATAATTGATTTCTATCCATATGATGGCTCAGATGCAGAATATAACGAATTTTATAATAATTCTCTTGGTATAGAAAAGTTTATTTTCAATAATCTTTATCCTCGAACCAATGGTTATATTAACTTCGCAGACTCCTATATCTCGCTCAAGGGCGGTCCACATACAATCAGTTCGACTTCTACGAAGGGGCTGTTCAAGGATCCAGAGTCTTCTCAGCGAGAGACAGCTAATATATACGATGAGGAACTTTACACAACAGAAGGGCTACCATCCGACTACGGCGATGGCACCAGAGAGTCAAATCTAAAGTGTGACTTCCAAAAGGGAGTAACTGTTGAGTTCTGGCTCAAGAATGATAGACTTGCTAGCAATACAAAGCGTGCTATATTTCATCTAACTAACTCTGCTGGTGGTGATGAGTTTACACTTTATCTCTCGGGCACAACCGGTTCCCCGTTCTTTACCACCCTAAGTGCCTCACATAATCCCGTTTTTGGAGACGAACAAATAGGTACTACGCCAGATACTTCATCTATTGGAAGCTGGAATCATTATGCTGTATCTTTCAAGAGTGCTGGCTCGGGCATCACAACTAGATTTTACTTAAATGGTAACCTTGATCAGACCACGACGCTTGGTACCGCAGGCGTAAACACATTAACACAGCCAGAAACATTGGCATATCTTGCATCCGGTTCTCACGATGAGAGTCACCTAAATTTCTCTGGTTCTATGGACGAGTTCCGCTTCTGGAAGGTCGAGAGAACAGCACAAGAAATCGGCAGAAACTGGTTTGGACAGGTCAGAGGCGGTTCTAACACAGACATTTCTAACACCACACTTGGTGTCTACTACAAATTTAACGAAGGCATAACAGGCGTTACAGCACAGGATAGTGTGGTCTTAGACTACTCTGGTCGTATATCAAATGGTATCTTCAACGGATACACTGCCGCGTCTCGTAACACTGGCTCTGCTATTGTTCTCGCTGGCGCTGCTGCGAAAGAGTATCTCGACCCAATTATCTACGCTAACCATCCTGATGTGTCTTCTCTCAAGACCAGTTTGGTCAACAAGGGTGCTGATCATGATCTTAGAAATAATTCAGCTTTCGCCACTTTCATGCCAAGTTGGATCGCAGAAGAGCATGAGGAGAATGGAAACACTAATTTCAAAAAACTTAGTCACATAATCGGCGCTTATTTTGATAAACTATATCTTCAGATTGAATCAGTATCGACACTTAAGTCACCGTTTTATACTAGTTCTTCTTATAAGCCGGTTTCTTTTGCTGACCATCTACCATCTTCGATGGGTCTAGAAACTCCAGACATCTTCATCAACACCAGTGTTCTAGAGAAATTTTTAAATAAAAATGAAACACAAGCTTTCGAGAATGACTTAAATGATGTAAAAAATCTTATTTATCTAAACCTATATAACAATCTGACATACCTTTTTAAATCTAAAGGCACCGCAAAGGCAGTTAGAAATGTTTTGCGTGCTTTTAATATTGATGATAAGCTTGTTAGATTCAATACATATGCCAACAACTTTACATATGAATTAAAAAACAATTTAAAACAGACAACAATTAGAAAAAACTCGGTAAACTTCAACAACAAGAACAATTTAGAAGCCGTCATTTATTCTTCTGGTTCTTCTGATTCGGCAAAACTTGGATATATATCTGGCTCTAATTTAGACTCTCATGAGTTAAGGTATGGTATCACACATGAAACAGATATCATCTTTCCTAAGTTTATCAGAAGTATTGATACTTTTGATAGAAACTTTGAAAGAGTATCTCTGTTTGGGATCCATTCAGCTAGTGCTGATACGCCCGAAATCATTGTTCACAATCCGAGCGTTTATGTTTACGCCCAGAGAGACACGACTTATTCTAAGAATGTCAAATTTGTACTCTCTTCTTCAATGCTTTCAAGTGAAATATCAAGTAGCTTATATCTTGGGGTCTATGATGATGAGGAGTGGAATTTTTCTGTCCGAATTAAGCCGAGCAGCATAGGTCTGACTGGCTCTGTTGCTTCTGTTTCGGTTGCTGATTACACAATAGAATTCTCTGGTTACAATCAGCGTCTTGGGCAAATAAGAAATAGTTTCAAAGTTGCCGATTCTGTTGTTGATTACACAAAAGCCCAGGGCTTTTTAAAGTCTGGAAAGAGAATTTTTGCTGGAGCACATAGGACAAATATAACTGGTGCCCTTCAACATAAGTCAGATATTTTAGTTACTTCTACAAGGTTCTGGACTCAATACCTCGACGATGATTCTTTAAAACAACATGCTCTTGATTTTGAGAACTATGGAATTAGGGATGCCAACAAACACATCTCTGTTCTTGATTCAGACAACAACAAGACATTAAACATAAACACGCTTGCTCTGAATTATGAATTTGGCAATGTAACTGCTTCTGATGCATTGGGGAATTTCTTAGTAACAGATATTAGCTCCGGCTCTATATCTGGAAGGAACGGCGAATTTGGAAAACTTGGAGAGATATCATCTTATCTTTATCCCGGCACTGGATTTGGTTTTGAGGCAAATTCGACAAATGTGGTTTTAAGAGAGGAGAGGAACGCTCACCAGTTTATCAATCCAGAGATGGTCATTGGAGATGATCTTATTCAGATTAGGACAGATGATGACAAGCTCTTTGATTCTGTTGATACAATTCCTAACTACCATCATGTTCTTGAAAAGAGCATGTATAATGCTATCTCTGAAGAGATGCTAAATTTCTTTGCAGGCGTTAATGATTTTCACAATTTGATTGGACACCCCGTCCATATGTATAGGATGGAATATAAGGGTCTAAATAAGCTTCGCGAAATATTCTTTCGTAAGGTA
>Ga0075480_10003268_pt1 | contig 10402 bp, 9 predicted proteins | sample DEB08_DNA_7_FD_81590 | JGI IMG/M metagenome (GOLD analysis project Ga0075480, IMG submission 81590) | Aqueous microbial communities from the Delaware River and Bay under freshwater to marine salinity gradient to study organic matter... | ecosystem: Environmental > Aquatic > Marine > Coastal ...
ATTTTGGCTTCTTTATCCATTTGGGTATTTAATTGAGCGAAAATTACGGATTGTAGATTGATAACGGTAGATTTTTTATACGCACTAAAGAAGATTTTTTGAGCCGGACTTGAAGTGTATAAATACCTGTTTCTAAGGGGCTTTCGTTCCATAAGTAGGGACCAATACTAATGGGGTTTCTGCCGGAGATGCCCTCATAAGAAAGCCATTGAGTGAGGGGGCGGCCGGAGCGGTCTAGAAGCCGAAGGGAAAGGATCTCCCCGGCCGCCATGGATACCCATAGGTCGGTTGAAGGGAGGTAATGGTTGAGATCGTAGCTGAGGTGGGTACGTTGAAGGTGTGCATTGAAATCGGGAGGTGTTGCGGGGAAGGAACAACTGTTTTTTTCATTGGGCGAGGCTTCAGTGGGACAACACCAACGTGCATGATGCGGTACCCAATTCGATGGCGTACGTCCGGAACTTAGAAGGGAAATGCGTTCCCAACTGCGGTGTTCGAGGGGAGCATCCCACGGCGTGTAGTTGAGTTGGTCCAGGGTTTGCGCATCAGTGGTTTGGAGCAGTAGCGAGGTACTGTCGTTCGGCAGTGCGGTAGGACTAGGGAAAGCGCGAAGTTGGTGCGGAGCTAAAAGCGGAAATAGAGGCACTGGTAGAGCACAGAACGAAGGCGGGGTGGTGAAGAAACGGTAGGCGGAGGTCCCTGCGGCCGTTGTTTTTATTAGTCGAAGCGGGTCTAGTCGCAGTGGTCGGTCACTGGTAGAGACTAATTCTATGAATTCGTCCAATTGGTCTGGCGAAGGATGCACTTCATTGATGAAAATTTTTCCTGAATCTGGATAGGTATGTGCTAAAAGCGCGAGGGATGAGTCCCCGAGTAAAGGGGGCAGTGTAGTTTGTTGTACAGGCAAAAGGTAAGGCGCTTCCGGCTGCCATTGGTCTGCGAGATGCGGGAGAAGCATGTGGAGGTAGGGATAGAGTGAATGGGAAAATTGGACGTAGTTTTTACCGTTTTCACCCCCGAAAAGAGCCTTAGGTGGGTTTTTAGGAAGGTTTTTGGGTGGAATTGGTCCGGAAACAGACGTTTGGGTGGAGGTTATGCGCCATTGGGCGTTGGTGTAGGTGATGGAATCAGCGACAAGAAGAAAATCCCCGAAAGATTCGTGCGGGGCATAGGGAAAATGGTACGGTTGAACAGCGACAAGAATGCCCTCGTTTTTAAGGATGAGTACGCCTTTATCGGGCATAGAAAATCCAAGAATGAATGTTGCATTTAAGCCAACGCCGTAGCGGTGAAGGCCAGAATCGAGGGGACAATCGTATGCTTTTTTGACACCACTTTCCGTGATGAGCACCAATTCTGCCGCGGGCATGGCTACGGGACTGTAGGCGATAAAGTAGTCTCCGTCATTACCTTCGATTTGGTGGATGCCTAGAATTTGCACGCTTTGGCGGGTTGGGTAATTTAGTTGAACAGAATCTAGTGCGAAGAACAACAGGTTACCTGCTGTATCAGTAGCCATTGGGATTTCAATCCAAACTTGCCCCAAGGCTAGGGGTCTTAGGAAGGTGATGTCCCAATAATATTCGCTGAGGTAGGGAAACAATGCGGTGTCCAGAGGCGCCCCTTGCGCTGAACGAGCGATTACACCATTTAAACTTCCTGGCGGGGGAAGAGTCGGTTCGGACCAATGGAGCCGCAGTGTTTGCGGCGTTAAAACGTCAATGTTCAGCAATTTCGGTGCAACGGTATCACGAAAGGCATGTCCATCCGCACGTAATGTTGAAAACAAAAATTTATCCACACGGCTTGAGGAATACGTGCACTGCACGCTCAGACTTTTTGAGGAACGTAGGGTACTATCGGTGGTGCTGAATAAAAGAGAATCCGCGTCATAAATGTGAAAGGTGTAGTTGCTGTCCCGTTCAATACGAAGTGCAACGTTTACCGCACTATTGTTGACGTATCCTGAAATTGCAGCGAGTATGGTATCCTTTTCTGCCGTGTGCAGTACGAAAGAGAGGTCATCGCTGCTCGAACCCGAGAGTTGTATGGCGTAATAGCCGAAACTTGACTCCATAAAGCGAAAGCTGCAATAATTGGCGCTGGACGGATTAAAATCCATCTGTATGTTTAGCGTCCACACCCCCAAGACTGCGGCGCGACTTTCTCGTCGCCATTCCAAAGAACCCGCAGCTGGCGCAGCGCTTCTCATTCCTTCTGAAGAAAATTGCATCCAGGCAGTATCGCCCTCCCAATCGGTGTGGTAAGCGGTTAATGAATCAGAAAGCGCATAGAATTGGGCTTGGGCCGCGTTAAAAATGAGGCAAAAACAGAGCGTTAGTGCACTACGAAACAAGTCGGTGAACATAAGGCAGTTTAGAAGTAGCTTTGCGGAGTACTATTTAAGTTAAGTCAATTTTTATGAGAATTGCAGTTGTTGGCGCTACAGGTATGGTAGGCCAGATTATTTTGAAAGTATTGGCAGAGCGCAGCTTCCCAGTTACGGAACTTATTCCTGTGGCGTCGCAGCGCAGCGTTGGGAAATCGGTCCAATTCGGTGGTCGCGATTGGACCATTCAAAGCCTGGAGGCGGCCGTTGCTGCGGCACCTGATGTAGCACTTTTCTCTGCCGGAGGCGAAACCTCGCTCGAGTGGGCGCCAAAATTTGCCGCTGCCGGAACGCGTGTCGTTGACAATTCCAGTGCATGGCGTATGGACCCCGATAAAAAGTTGATTGTACCTGAAATTAATGCGGATAAACTGACCGCAGAAGATTACATCATCGCGAACCCCAACTGTTCGACGATCCAGTTAGTTATGGCACTCCACCCACTCCATCAAGCTTTCGGTGCGAAGCGAGTGATCGTGAGTACGTACCAAAGCGTTACAGGAACAGGTAAAGGGGCTGTTGACCAGCTTGAAGGTGAACGCAACGGGGAAGACCCTCAGATGGTTTATCCCTATAAAATTGATCGAAATTGCATACCGCATTGCGATATTTTCCTCGAAAACGATTACACAAAGGAGGAAATGAAAATGACCCAGGAAACCGTCAAAATCATTGGCGATGCAGGTATAAAACTCTCGGCGACCGCAGTACGCGTCCCTGTTCAGGGTGGCCACAGTGAAAGTGTCAACGTGGAATTTGAGCGGGAATTCACACTAGAACACGTGCGGAAAGTATTGAAGGAAACGCCTGGGGTTACGCTTCAAGACAGACCGGAATTCAATACCTATCCCATGCCTCTTATGGCGGAGGGAAAGGACGATGTCTTTGTGGGCCGATTGCGCCGCGACTTCACCACAGACAACGCCCTGAATTTATGGATCGTTAGCGACAACCTCCGAAAAGGCGCCGCGACAAACACGGTTCAGATTGCCGAAATACTAGTAAAAAGGGGCTTCATCGGATAATTTTCTCGAAGGATGACTGTCGTCAAAAACACCGGTGCTGTTTTTGCGTTACTTAAGTATGAGATTTAAAGCAATAGCAATGGCCTTGTTCGCACTCACCGCGAGCTGTACGGCACAAACCAATAAGAAGATGAGCGATGCATATGCGATGGCCACCATACCCGCACCCGCAGAAGGACAGGAAGTAGCCGTCTTGGCATCCGGCTGTTTTTGGGGAACAGAATTTTACCTGCAAAAAATACCCGGCGTACTAGCCACTACTTGCGGTTATACTGGTGGCATGGTGAAGAATCCAACATACCGCGAGGTGTGCAGCAAACGCACAGGGCATTATGAGGCGGTGCATGTAGTATTCGATCCCGCGCAGGTATCCTTTGAAGAGATAGCTCGTGTGTTTTTTGAAACGCACGACCCCACACAGCGCAATGGACAGGGTCCTGATATAGGTCCACAATACCGCAGTGCTGTTTTCTTCCAGGATCAAGCGCAGCGAGAGGTTTCCGAAAAATTAGTTGGACTGCTTGAGGCCAAGGGTTACGACGTAGCAACCGAGATATTACCTGCGGCAACCTTCTATTCGGCGGAAAATTACCACCAGGATTATTATGACAATAAAGGAGGCACTCCCTATTGTCACGCCCCGCGGAAATTGTTTTAACCGGCAAAAAAAATGGCGGCCACAAAAAAAACCCGGCGCATCGCGCCGGGTTTTTTTATAAATCAAAGTTTCTTTAGTCTTTAACCAATTCGAAGTCTTCCATAAACTTCGTGGTGTAAACGCCTTTGCGGAAATTCTCATCGCGCAATAACTGCTGATGGAAGGGAATCGTTGTATTAATCCCTTCAATAACAAATTCGTCCAAGGCACGCTGTAACTTAACTATAGCTTCATCACGAGTTCGCGCCGTAACTATGAGTTTTGCGATCATCGAATCGTAAAAAGGTGGAATAATATACCCACTGTAGCAGTGCGTATCTAGGCGAACACCGTGACCACCCGGCGCGTGGAATGATCCAATCTTACCTGGGCATGGTCGAAAATCGTTGAATGCGTCTTCCGCATTGATGCGCACTTCAATACTGTGCATTTCCGGGAAGTAATTCTTGCCTGATATTTTTTCGCCCGCGGCGACTTTAATTTGCTCACGAATCAAATCGAAGCCAACCACTTGCTCAGTGATAGGATGCTCAACTTGAATACGCGTATTCATTTCCATGAAGTAGAAATTGCGGTCTTTGTCCACTAGGAATTCTACTGTTCCAGCTCCTTCATACGCAATGAATTCTGCAGCCTTGACAGCGGCATCGCCCATTTTCTTGCGCAGTTTATCGGTCATGAATGGCGAGGGAGTTTCCTCGACCAACTTCTGATGACGGCGCTGAACGGAACAATCACGCTCCGATAAATGACATGCTTTACCGTAACTATCACCAATGACTTGGATCTCGATGTGACGTGGCTCAAGGATAAGTTTTTCCATGTACATACCGTCGTTACCGAAGGCAGCAGCAGATTCTCTTCGTGCACTTTTCCAAGCTCCTTCAAGCTCACTTTCGGCAAATACGGCACGCATACCCTTACCGCCACCACCGGCGGTCGCCTTCATCATTACGGGGTAGCCAATTTTTTTTGCGGTTTTACGCGCATGCTCGAGCGATTCAAGAATACCTTCAGATCCTGGTACACACGGTACACCAGCTTCTTTCATGGTTTCCTTAGCCGTCGCTTTGTCTCCCATTTTATCTATTTGCTCAGCCGTAGCACCAATAAATTTGATCCCGTGCTCTGCACAAATTCTAGAGAATTTAGCATTTTCACTTAAAAACCCGTATCCCGGGTGGATGGCATCCGCGTTTGTTATTTCTGCGGCAGAAATTATGTTTGGGATACTTAAGTAGCTTTCTGACGATGCTGCAGGTCCGATACAGACCGCTTCATCCGCAAAGCGAACATGCAATGAATCGGCATCTGCCGTCGAATAAACAGCAACCGTTTTAATGCCCATTTCTTTACACGTGCGAATGACGCGAAGGGCAATCTCACCACGGTTGGCAATGAGTACTTTCTTAAACATAACCTGGTAGGTTTAAAATGAATTAAGAAGGATCAACCAAGAATAATGGCTGGTCGTATTCTATAGGTGTCTTGTCGTCAACAAGAATCTTGACAATTTTACCGCTGACCTCACTTTCAATTTCATTGAAAAGCTTCATCGCCTCGACGATACAAAGTACATCACCTGGTTTGATGGAATCGCCAATTTTTACGAACGCATCTTGATCAGGCGATGGTGTGCGGTAGAACGTACCGATCATTGGCGATTTGATCGTAATGTAGTTGGCGCTGTCATCGACTTCCGCTGGTACGGTTGGCGCAGCTTCGACAGGAGTAACGGCTGGCGCAGCTGCCGGCATTTGCTGAGGTGCCACGGCCTGAACGTACGTTGGCTGGTCGCTGGCATCTGGCCCAGTTTTAATATTAATCTTGAAATCTTCTGTTTCTAAGCTCACTTCTTGAGCACCACTTTTGGCGACAAATTTGATGAGCGCCTGGATTTCTTTCAAGTCCATTTTAAATGTATTTAGGAATATGAAGTTACGAGTTATTTTTTATCGATGGCCCATTTTACCCACATGGCACCCCAAGTAAACCCACCGCCAAATGCAGCGAAGAAGATGTTATCTCCTTTCTTGAATTTATCCCGGTAGTCCCACATTCCCAGAGGAATGGTTGCAGATGTAGTGTTGCCGTATTTTTGAATGTTGACGACCACTTTTTCTTTGGTCAATTCCATTCTACGCGCTGTCGCGTCTATTATTCTGAGATTTGCTTGATGCGGCACTAAATACGCGACATCCTCTCCGGTTAGGCCATTTTTTTCGAGCAGTTCTGCAGAAGTATCGGCCATCCGGCTCACTGCGAAACGAAATACACTTTGACCTTCTTGTCGAATGGCGTGTTGCTTATTATCAATGGTTTCGTGTGATGGAGGCAGGAAAGATCCCCCTGCTTCAATACGCAAGAAGTCACGACCTGAGGCATCAGTGCGTAGAATTTCATCTTGAACCCCCAAGCCTTCTTCGTTTGGCTCCATCAAAGCCACACCACAACCGTCTCCGAAAAGAATACACGTGGTTCGATCGGTATAGTCTACAATAGAGCTCATTACATCAGAACCAACGACCAGCACCTTCTTATACTTACCACTTTCAATGTATGCAGCAGCGTTACTCACGGCATAAAGAAAGGAAGAACAGGCGGCCTGCAAGTCGAAAGCATAAGCGTTTGTCGCGCCGATTTCTTGTGCGATATAGGCGGAGGTAATAGCAACCGGCATATCAGGGGTTACAGAAGCTAGGATAACAAGGTCTACATCATCTACAGTAACACCGTATTCCTCCTTCATTGCTTCAACGGCCTTAATAGCAAGGTAAGAAGCTCCCATGCCTTCTTCGGGTTTAAGAATACGACGTTCTTTGATGCCCGTGCGAGTGGTAATCCACTCATCATTCGTATCGACCATGGTCGCCAACTCATCGTTGGTCAACACATATTCTGGAACATATCCGCCAATAGCGGTGATTGCTGCTTTCATGGTTTCTTCACTTGTGGGGGCTAAAATAGGCCCCCCGGAACACTTAGAGGGGGTTAAAAAAGAAAAAGTAGCCCAAAATTGAGCTACTTTTTTAACAATCAATGTTTTATAGAATGGCTTACGCCTTTTCCATAACTACTTTACCCTTGTAGTACAACTTACCCTCGTGCCAATGTGCGCGGTGGTACAGGTGTGCTTCACCAGTGGTTGGACAGATAGCCAGTTGCTGATCAGCTGCCTTGTAGTGTGTTCTACGCTTATCTCTTCTCGTGCTCGACTGTCTGCGTTTAGGATGTGCCATCTCTACTTAATTATTTATTCAACAAGTTTTTTAGTTGATCCCATCTAGGATCTGTCTTTTCTTCTTTTTCGTCTTCTTCCTCTTCAATGAAATCTTCAAGACCGCTGCCAGCATTTGGGCCTAAGAGCTTCGATGGAATACTGAGAACTACTAGTTCGTAGATCATTTGACCTACGTTAAACTTATAGTCACCGTGCGGTAAAATGAGGAGCTCCTCATTTTCATCGTTGTATTCATCGCCGAACTTAATCTGCATTGCAAAGCTATTCGTAAGTGCCTGCGTGTACACTTCATTTGTAACGTCGCAAGGTGCTTCAATGTTTCCAGTGAAGCGCCATTCTAAATCTAGAACTGTTTCACTTTTCAACATCATTAGCTCAGCCTTTCCAATTAAACCCTGGTAGTCTGAATATTCAAAGAGTGTAAAGAACGTATCATCCAAATCATACTGAAACTCGTGCGGTCCTAACGCTAAGCCTCTAAAGGCAATGTCAAAATCGCGTTTTTTCACAGGTCAAGTATCACTGAATGAGCGGGCAAAGATATCGAAATTGTTGAAAACTTCTAACTCTTCTCTTTTTGTTTTTTTAGCGGGTCTTTTGTCATTTCATCATACGCCTGACGCGCATGGTGAACATCGATGGCAGTATAGAGTGCATTTCTCATGGAAGTAGCATCTGCCTTGCCTTTACCGGCCAGGTGCATCGCTGTTCCATGATCGGGAGATGTACGCACAATATCGAGTCCAGCAGTGAAATTAGTTCCACTACCCATGGCTAAAGATTTAAAGGGAACCAATACCTGGTCATGGTACATGCCTAAAACAGCATCAAATTTTGACTCAAATCCTTGTCCAAAGAAGCCGTCTGCTGGGAACGGTCCCTTAACGATCGCACCGTTGTTTTGCGCTTTCTCGATTGCAGGTCGAATGATTTCTCGTTCTTCTGTTCCAATGGTACCCATTTCGCCGGCATGTGGGTTCAGCCCCAATACGGCAATACGTGGTTTTACGATTTTAAAATCGCGCTTCAAACTGCTCGTTAAGCGCTCAATGGCGCTGCTTATGGAAATTTCTGTTAGTTCCTCTGCCACCTTAGAAATAGGCACATGGCCTGTAACTGTAGCGACTTTTAATTGGTCCGACGATAATATCATGAGGACGTCATTGCCAAAGTGTTGCGCTAGATAACCGGTGTGACCGGAGAATCCTTCGACGTTCGCTGCGATATTGTGTTTATTGATGGGTGCAGTAAGTAGGGCGTGAATTTTCCCGCCTTTTGCAGCTTCAATAGCTGCGTCAATACTTTTTAGCGCATAAGCGCCGCTAACATCTGTGGGGACGCCTAAAGTGATTTCGACATTGTCGTCCCAACTCAACACAAGATTGTTTTTGTCTTCTCTAATATCCTCGATGGTATCGCAAAGATTAAACTGGAAGTCGCGTTTGTCGATGGCGTTTCTATGGTAGGAAGCCAATTTACTCGAGGCAAATACCACTGGCGTGCACAGCTCTGCAATTCGGGTATCCTCCAGCATCGAAATGATAACCTCCATGCCGATTCCATTTAAATCGCCACAGGTAATTCCAATCACCGGCTTTTCTAAAACCGTTTCTTCATACACGGCTGTATTGGAACTCGCAGAAAAATTGATGTCGTACAGGTCCTTCTGCAAGTCATATTCCGATTGAACGTCTTCACTAACAGGAGACGCTTTTACATCTTTTCCTTCGCGGCCTTTGTTTCGGTTATTACGGTTACGGCCACGGTTATTCCTATTTTCTCCGGCACTTTCTTCCTTCGCGCCGCTTTCTGAAGCTTTTACCTCACCTGATTTTGCGGGATCGCTTGATGCCGCCTGACCTTCGCCTTCCTTTTTACCGCGGTTACGGTTTCTATTTCTACCGCCACGACTTCTTCTCCGTTCATTGCCGTCTTTATTCTGGCCTTCGGGAGTATTGGGTTTGTTCGGTGTATTTTCTTTAGCGTCACTCATAGTGTTACTTCAGGTTGTTTATGAAGTCAAAAAGTAAACGGACTCCGATCCCGGTTCCGCCTTCGACTTGGTAGCCGGCGCGCGATTTTAAAAATGCGGGGCCAGCGATATCCAAGTGAATGTAAGGATAATCGGTGAAGTGCTCTAGGAATTTACCCGCAGTGATGGCTCCGGCTTCGGCGCCACCGATATTTTTCATATCCGCAATGGGGCTTTTTAGTAAATCCTTGTATTCATCCCAGAACGGAAATTCCACCACCCGCTCGTGTGTGCGGTAGCCGCTTTCTTGAAGCGCTAGCATGCGCTCCTTTGGTGCATTACCCATTCCTACGATTGCATAGCGACCTATCGCTCTTGCGGCCGCCCCTGTCAAAGTAGCGAGGTCAATGACTAATTCGGGATTGTAGCGTTTGGCATATACCAAAGCATCCGATAGAATTAATCGGCCTTCGGCGTCGGTATTCATCACCTCTACGCTTGTACCGTCCGAAATAGTAATAACGTCACCAGGCGTAACTGCGTTGCCCCCGGGGCGGTTGTCTGTAGCAGGAACGAGTCCTATAATGTGTACCGGAAGATTGGCTTCTGCGGCCGCGCTCATTGCCCCAATAACAGCTGCGGCACCACCCATATCAGATTTCATATCGTCCATGAAGTTAGACGGCTTGAGGCTCAAACCACCAGTATCATAGACTACCCCCTTACCAACCAGCACCAACGGCTTTTCATTGGTAGCGTGCTTGGGTTTGTGCTCCATGATGATGAAAACGGGAGGCTCTGTGGAACCGTAATTAACGGCCAACAAACCGCCCATTTTTAGGCTTTCAATTTGTTTTTTCTCGAGCACTTCTATTGAAAATCCGTGACGTTTGCTCGCTTCTTTTGCTTGTTTCGCAAGATCAGTTGCCGTTAAATCGATAACGGGCGTATTGACCAATTCACGGGCGAAAAGCGTTCCCATGGCCGCAATAGTAATAGGAGCTAGCGCTTGTTCATCTTCTTTTGAAACGAACAATTGGGCCATAGCATTTTTGCGTTTATGGCTGTCTGAGAAGTAGCGGAGGAATTGGTAATTGCCCAGGATGGCTCCTTCAGC
>Ga0075480_10003278_pt1 | contig 10388 bp, 12 predicted proteins | sample DEB08_DNA_7_FD_81590 | JGI IMG/M metagenome (GOLD analysis project Ga0075480, IMG submission 81590) | Aqueous microbial communities from the Delaware River and Bay under freshwater to marine salinity gradient to study organic matter... | ecosystem: Environmental > Aquatic > Marine > Coastal ...
ACAAATATAATATTTAATTATATTCTTAATTAAACACTAAAGTGTTTTGTCTTTCATTACATTCTCAACGAAACACTAACATATTTTGTAAATTTGTATATACAATTAACGAAACACTAAAGTGTTTTGTAAATTCATATTCATTATATATATACTTTCTTCTAACTCTAATGAAGGATTTTTTTCTAATACTAAACTATCATCAACTATATCAATTATTTTTGTAAAGTGTTTACTATTAATTGATATTATATCGTTCACTTTAAAGTCATCAATATTTTTAGGTTTTAATTTGTCTTCAACAAATTCACATTCTATTATATCGTTTATTATTTTTGTATCTTTATTATCTTCATTACCATAAATACTACAAATTTGTATATTCATATTATCATTTATTTTATTTAATACTAAATCATCATTTGGTATATAAATTCCATAACTATAATTGTTTAAATTATAAGTTTCTTGTAAATATAAATTAGTATCAATATTCATTTCAGGAATTTTAAATTTTAACATAGGCAAGGCAAAATGTAATGTATTTTCAATTGGTATAATTAATCTTTCTAATTGTGTAATGTTTCTTTCACATTTAATATTATAATCAAACCTATTACTCATTATACCAGTTCTATTTGCTGATGTTAATGTAATATAATCTTTCTTTTTAGGTTTTTCTACTATAACATTTTCTATAGTTTGTGTTATATTAGGTTTATCTATTACTTTTGTATCGTTCATATCATTCATCATATCATCAAAAGATAAATCATTTTCAATATTTTTTACAATAGGTGTATCATTAAAATTGACAACTTTATCATTTGATTTATTCGTTGCTCTAGGTGTCATTGGTTGTAAATCTCTACTTTTTAAATATTCATCAAAACTTTTATTTACATCACTATTGTCACTATTGTCTAATTCTAATTTTAATGGTGTTGTTTTAGGTTCAATAGTATTAGGTATTGATTTAATAGTAGGTTCTATAGTTTTAGGTTCAACCAGTTTAGTATTATTTTCATTACGATAATACAATAAATGATGTTTAATAGTTTCACGATTTAAATCTACTATATTATCCGATTTACTATTTATAAATATTTCTCTACATTGATTCATATAATAATTTTTAAAATTTGTATCATTTAAAATATTATTACCACCATTTTTTTCTATTAAATCATTTATTAAATTGTATATATGATTTAAATTTTTTTCTGAATGATATTGATCATATAAACTTGTCATCTTATTTAAATCTTATATAAATCTATTTTTTAAATAACGCATTTATTCATCTATAGCATCTGTATTCACATTATTACCACCTCTTTGTGCCATACCATTATTTCTATTTCTACCAGGATATCTTATTTGTTTTACTAATTCTTCATCAATTCTTCTATCTACTGCACTTTCTAAATTGAACATATCTTCAACAGTATCTAATTTAATTGGTCTAGCAATATCACTAATTTCACCAGAATAAGGCATAATTCCTTGTGATGAAGGATTATAAGGTTGTGGTTGTAAATGAAACATATAACTACCTTCCCATCTTTCTGTACCATCTATTGATATTTCACTATCAACATTTTTACCATTCATATGAAATTCTCCAAATGTGTAAAATGGACTTTTACCTGGCATAACTGCTTTTATGATATCTTCCATAGTTATTTGTGGTGGACATTTTTGTGGTTCTGGACATTTTGGACAATTACAATCAGGACATTTAGTATTTGAATTTGACATCTCTTATATTAAATAATATATTTAATTATGCAAATCTCATTGAAGCACATGCCCATTTTTGAATACAATCAATTTCGCATTCAACTTCACTATTATAATCACCATTATTTATATTTTCTATACATCTGCCATTACTCATACAACTATATTTTGTAGTAAGATTTAATATATCTCTTAAGATATTTATTGGACTTAAATCTAATCTTAAATTAATCTGTGGTATTCTAAATGTACCTATTTGTCTTTCATAATTATTAAAATGGTCTATAATATCTGATAATAATTCTGGAGGTATTGTATTTAGAGGACTATTACTAAGTAAACTATGATTTTGAGTAGCATATGACAATATTAATCTTCTTCTAACATCTTCTAGATTTGTTGTTGTTAATTCTCTATTATTTCTAATTGAAAATTTGTACTTCATAGTCCAAATCACCAGTGTTATCTGTAATTACTCCATGATCATTTTCTACTAAATTATGTTCTTCAATATTGTTTCTTAATTTTACAATATCTCCTTCATCAAGAGATTCCAATGGTGCTGGTTCATTCGGTATTGTACCTAATTGACGATCATTTCTGTGTTCATGATCTGGGACATCTTGTACACCAACACTAAAATTATCTACACCATTTAAAAATAAATACAATAATATACCAAATATTATAAAAATCGAATACTTATACATATATATTATTAATCTATAAAAAAAACATTTCTAAACTTTTGTATATACTCATCACTTTTTTTATTTTTTATATATTTCATAAAATCATTGCCTTCTAACATATAAATCATAAAATGTAAACAATACATACCACATTCACTATCACCCTTTTGGTGCTCTTTATCATTTTCTAAATATGTGAATTTTACACCATTTTCTAATCCTTGATTTTTTATCTTTTCTATTAATACTTCTACTTCTGGAGTAGCAGGATCACCGGTACTATCAAAATAATATATACAAGGATATTTTAAGTTTTTGCCTACACAATCTACATACATTGCTACCCAATGTTCACCAGGTTCATCATGATCATCTGTATTAAATACTACACCTATTTTATCTATACCTTGTTTTAAATGTTCTTCAAGATCAAACTTACATAAACCATTAACAGCACATTTATTACCATTTTTTAAATCAAAATCCATTGGTGTTGCTCCATAATAATAAAAATGTGGATCTGCTACAGCATATTGTTTTAATACATTGTCAATATCAGTTGTTGATAACCATTCATTAAAATTTTTATGCCATTCTTCTGGTTTTTCTGGTCTAAAACTATTTTTAAATCTTTTTAATTTATTTTTAGGTAAACTGTTTAAAACTTTATGCATATCTAATAAACATGATTCGCTCTTTTCATTTGTTAATTTTTTTATATAATCACATAAATGTTTATGAATATCTTTAGGGGAATGGTTTAAATCAATATTAGCATTCATTTTTGTATTAAATATTTTGGCAATATCTAAGATCAAGTCATCATCTAAACATGAATATTCATTATTTTGTTCTAATGGTGAACATTCTTTACGTTTAAACATATAATATATAAATTATTTAAAAAAATATGGTTAATACATATTAATAGTATAATGGCATCTCTTGATAATGATATTGCTGAAACACGTGATACACTTGTTAAACACATTAACAGTTTAACACTTAATTATTCACAATTATTACATGAAAAAACAAATATTGAAACTAATAAAAATACAGAGATACTATTACTTAATAATCAGAATCGTTTACAATTACAAGAAATTCAAACACTTAATGAAGAAATCAGCGGATTAAATAAAAAATGTTATGATTATGAAGTTATTATCAATGATTATCAAAAAAAAATGGTTGAAATTGAAAGTGAAGTAGAACAAAGAGATAAGGTATCTATTATGAAAGTTCAAGCAGATGAATTAGAAAAAAAAGATAGATATATTGAACAATTACAAAGTAAAATTAAATTTTTACAAGGTGATAAACAAAATATTTCATTAAAATTTATGGATGTTGATACTAATTTAGAACCTGAACCAGAAAACGAAGTAGTAGCAGTAGCAAATGAATCAGATAAAAGTGGTGGTTGGTCACCAACTAGTAGTAATTCACCAGTCCAAGTTATACAAACACCAGTAGTAGAACAAACATTAGTAGTAGAACAAAGTGTAGAAGATGATAAAATGGAAACAGAAAATGATAATGATAGCGTTAACGATAGTGATAGTATTGATATTGAATACAAACGTATTAAATATAAAGGTGAAAGATACTATATTATTGTTGGTGAAGAACCACAAGTTGTATATGAAATATTAGATGATGATGATGTTGGTGATCGTGTTGGTATTCGTAATAAAAAGGGTAAAGGTTATGTTATCAACTTTGATTAATAATTTTCAGATAAGTGTAAAGTAAACTTTTTATTCACATCACCTTTAAAATATTCACAAAACTTTTCTGGGTTTCGTTCATATTTTTCTACTAATTTTGGATCAATATAGTTTGATTTACATATTGATGGTGTATGATGTAGTTTTTTTGCTACATATTCTATACCATCTTTTGTTTTACATTTTTCTTTTAATAAATATTTTATCAATAAAATATTTGCTGACCAAGTTCTAAAATTTTTTGTTGTATATTCACCTAAGTATTCATTTACATCATCACTTTTAATAGTATAATTTTGACCATCTTTAGTATATTGAAATATATTTTCATTATTCTTATACCTTTTCTTTTTTGTTCGTAAATTAGATTTCATTTTAGGATCAACTATTTTACAAGTATTTTTGACACCTTTTTTACCTACAAAATCAACTACTACTTCATTAGATGTGCCATTATTTGTTTTTATATGTTTACCTTGTAATGTACTAACACCATAACTATTATTTTCTTTTGTATATTTATCATTGCCAATTCTAAAATTACAATCCATAATAAGTTTTAATATCATAGCAATTTGTTTATTTTTATTGTCCACTTTAGATTTGTAATCATTTTCTATACGTTTCATAATATTATTATATTGTTTTCCAAATTGGACGAGTTTTTTAAATTTATTTTTACCACGACTTTTAACGCATTTAGTATTGTAAATGTATTGTGGTCTATCACGTTCATCATAACCAATTGCTAAAACTTTTGCATTCATGTTTTTGTTTATTTTAACATTATCATATGCTGGTGCAATATACATTTTTAAATAAGGTTGAATGGTTTTTTTAGAAACACGTTTACCATTTTTATCTAAGTATACATGATTTATTTTTTTTTTGGTTTTATTTTTACCTTTGGTATCGCTTCGCTTACCCTTAGTTTTACCTTTGGTATCGCTTCGCTTACGAATATAATAATTCTTCATACTTATTATATATTATATATTAATATGTATATATTATTGATAATTATAATTTTATTATTTTTATTTTTAAAAGAAAATAAAGAACAATTTACTATTGGAGGAGAATACAAAAGATGTAAAAGATTAACTGAAAAATGGCAATATGATGATAGTATATGTGCAGTAACTCCACCCAGTTTATCACCCCAGAAATATAGTATAGCAGGAACGACTAGTTGTAACGGTGAATTTGATAATAGAAATTCTTGGGAATCAATTGATACAACTATTAGAGAACCAAGAACTGAATCTAATGATTGTGAAAATTTTTATTATATTAATGAAAAAGGACAAAATATACAATGTGTTGAAGATCAAGAACGTAAAGATAATTCGAAATGGTATTATAATTTATATGGAAATAAATTTAATTATTGTAAAGATGGTGAAATAATAGATACTGAAGACAAAAGATTCTGTAATGATTCTGATGGATATCCTAGTATTTGTTCATATTTTCCATATTATACATACTATACAGGTATAAAAAAAACATTACAAAGTGATGAAACATATCTTACACCATATAATAATGAATCATCTGGATGTAATAGTATAACTTTAGATAATTATGATGATTGTCCATATTATTATGAATATAATGAAACTTTTAATGATTTTTATAAGTGTAAATCAAATTCAGCAAATACAAAATGTGTAACAGATTTTGATGTAAAATGTAAAGATCAATTTTTACATGAATTACAAACATCATATACTCAATCAATAAATCCACCAACTAATATGTATTATATTGATAAATTTATAAATTTTTGTGCTTCTAGTTTAAAATCTTTAAGTGAAAGTTTAACATTTTTAACAGCGAGTTATGTAATTAATAATATTGATCAATTAAAACTTTCTAGACAATTGTATATTGATGGTCCTGTAAATACAGAAAGTAGTGATATTCATAGAATTAATAATATTGTTTTAGTAGAAGAATATGAAGATTTAATTGAAGAACAATTACAAGCAGAAGCTGATGATGCTCAAGATTATAGATATGGAGAAGGTAGATATGCACCTAGTATTGATTCACAAGAATCAATTGAATTGTATGTTCCAGAAGTAAGAAGAGGTAGTGATGATTTGGGTTCATTATGGAATGATGAACTAACTAGTACTGCTACAATTGATGCACCTGATAATGATTATGGTGATTATATAGAAGAAATGCAAGAAAAATTTTATGATTCAAATTCATTATATGCAAGATATTTGCGTGATATTGATAGTATATTAATGAGTAATAATGTAGATATTGGTTATATAGGACATCAAATGGATTATAATGCTATGATAAAGTCAGAATTAACAACAACACTACCTCTTAGCGATACATTACCATATAGATCTTCACATGAAGATGAAGATGCTCGATGGCGACCACATTATAGTCATGGTGATCCATAATAATTCTTCATACTTATTATATATTATATATTATAATATGTTTGGTTTAAAGAATGATGAAATATTCACTTGCTTTTTGCTCATTATTGTTGGTTACTGTATTGCTAAGATGTTTAGTAGAAGGTGTGAAGGTTTTAGTGTTGGTGCCTTTCCTTTATGTCCTAACGATAGTAGAAATCCTGTAGATGAATGTTTTGCACATTCAGGTAATTGTGATAAATTATATACACATACAATAGGCAATGAATCTGATTATTCGGTACATACATGCAAAGATGGACCATTAGGATACTGTATATCAAGTGGTAATAAATGTGTTTTCCCAGAAGGTCATGATTGTCAGGAACCTGCTGATTGTGAAAGTAGTGTTTGTGAAAATGGTAAATGTGCTCCAAGTTCACCACCACCACCTCCACCACCTTCTTGTCCATCAGGTGAAGAATATTGTATAAGTGGTGATGGATCTGGTAATAAGGGGTGTTATCCTAATTGTAAAAATGGTAAAGAACGTGGTGATGATTGTAAATGTTGGCCTAATTGTTGTTTTCCAGATCCTGATAAATGTCCTGGTGGTCCATATATATGTGATTCATGTGAAAATAATAATGATTGTTTAAACAATACTACATGTGTAAATGGACAATGTGTAAAGGTTTAGAAACTCGTTTACCATTTTTGTCTAAGTATATATGATTTATATTTTTTTTGGTTTTATTTTATTTAAAAAAAATCTATATTAGTTTATTTAATAAATGAATAAACCTATTGAAATTGATGGTGATGGTGATGATTTCACAATTTTTTTATTTTCGCATCCAGTTAAAGAACCCAATAGTATTAAGTTAGAATTAGCACCACCTGAAAAGGGTGTTCATATTGGATTACATATATTTCAAGAATTATTACAAATATTTACAGATGGTTTAAAATATTTTTTTAGTAATAAAGATGAAGGTAAAGTAGATATAAATAATTTAACTATAGACAATATAGATTTGATGAAACGTTATTTTTTGAGTATAGGGTTTAAATTAATATTAGATGTATTTACACCAGAAAATTATGTTAGTAAACCAGACGTATTCAATGATAAAAGTTTGATAAAGGAAAATACAATGTTAGATGAATATTTTTATGAAATTACAACATATGATTCAAATAATATGGAAAAGATATATAGAGTCAGTTTCAAGTTTAATGGTTAAACATTTTCATTAATAACAGAACAAGAAAATCTACCAATTCTTCTTTGTCTATTTATATTTGCTCTCATATTTTCAATTTCTTGTCTATTTTGTATTGCTCTATTACTATCTGTTCTTTGTATTTCTCTTATTTGTGCATTTATATTTTCTATAAATGTTTCATCAATTGGACCACCGGTTAACATTTCATCTATATTAGTATCTGTATAATAATAATAATTATTATCAACAAAATAAATTCTATTTAGTGGAGAATATCTAAAATTTTCATTCTGTAACATTAATGGTGTTACTTGTTCTGCGCGTGTTAAATCTATATTATCTTCATTTAATATACCAATTATACCTAATGGTATTCTCCAAATAACACCAATACTAAATGTATTGTAACTATTAATATATATATATAATATTATACCAATTATTATAAATATTAGATATTTCAGTATTTGTTTCATATAATATTATATATATTTTTGTTAGTATAAATAAAATTATACACGTAAAAAATGTATAGCAGCACATAATAGACCTGGACCTGCACCTCTTTGTGCTGCTCGTTCCATAACTTGTCCCCATCTAGGTGCTCCTAAATGAACATTAGTTATGCCCATATAGTTTACTGTCATTGCTTGTCTAATTCTGCGTTCTATTTCAATATAATTTGGCAAAAATAAATTTACAAATACATATTGTCTAACTCGTTGATCTTGATCATTCTGTATCATAACACCTCCCTGTATTTCTGCAATTCCATTATCTGGATTAATCATCATATTTGGATGTATATGAAATAAATGTACAACTTGTCCTGTAGTTGTATTATGTAAAAATACCATATATCCAATATTTACTTGACGATCTCCTTCATTTATTCTATCTACAATTAATAATCTATTAAACCCACTATTTAAATAATATAATATTCTTATTATTCTATCTATTCTTAAATCTATATCTTCATCAGTATGCTCATTATTTTCTCTTGTTGGATAATTTTCAGGTATTGCTTCTCGTAAAGTTTCATCCATATCAGGTCTATAACGTGTTACATTTGGAACTAAAAATGCTAATATTTGATGCATTATAACTAGATCTATACTATCCAATCTACTTAAAATAGGATTTAATTGTTCGTAAATAGCATTACCATATATATATAATCTACCTAAAGTGTTTGGATCAAATGTATTATCATGTTGAATAATTAAGTATAGCATATTATCTGCATTCATTATTGGAGTTAAATGTGTAAAAAAATCTTCTATATTAGTATATGTTGCTGGACTAGGTAAGATATATCTGTTTGTTCTAATTAATTCTAATTGTGTTAATTCTACAACTTGATGTGGAACTAATCTTATTGTATCTAAACCTGGTGCATCCATTGATACATAAGTTGGATATATTTCATGACGACAACGTCCAGATGCTCCACCTCCACCTCCACCTCTGCCTTGATAAAAACGTCCACCATTTCTTATTAATAATAAATTTCTGGATACATGTAATAATTCTGATTCTGATTCTTGTTCTGGTTCTGGTTCTGGTTCACAAGGTGGTATTCCTTCTTCTGCTGTTGGAGGAGGTAGAGGCGGTGTTTCAGACATAGGACGTGCTAATCTAAAAGGTTCTTGTGTAATAATTGAAATTTTAGTGTCATCTCTTTGATCTGGTATACCAATACTAAATGTACTGTAACTATTAATATATATATATAATATTATTCCAATCATTATAAATATTAGATATTTCAGTATTTGTTTCATATAATATTATATATATATTTTTGTTAGTATAAATATCATAAATAATATAAAACATAAATATTATGGAAGATATTAATTCACCTGTTTTTGCTCAAGCAAAAATTGAATATACAAAACAATTAATTGATGTACTAAAATTACCCATATATGAAGGATTACAAAAAATATATGGTGATAGTAAACGTATATTTGCTGATGGTTATGAAGATGAATTACCAAATATATTTAGAAAACAAATAGAAAATGTTCCAAAATGGAATAGTGATTTCATTGAAAATGAAGTAGATAGGATAATACGTGTATCAAATTGTGATTGGTTAGATGATTTAATTACAGCAGTATTTATAAGTCATACAAAAATTTTAGCATCTTTAGGAAATAATAGTAAACGTGTAAATTTAACTATACCAAAAACATCTAATTTTATACATAAATGTTATATTAATAGTGCTAGAGAAATGTGGAAAAATCCTTATTTATTTGATGAAAGTGTATCTAGTAGCGAATATCAAAAAAATATTAAATATATTGAAGATTTGATAAATGAAAGTATTGAACATACAATTAGAAAAGCATTACCAGTAAAAGAAATATTAAGAGATCATTTTGAACATAGTGAATTAGGTGAACAAAATAAGATGGAAATACAAAAAACAAAAAATTTACAAAAATTATTAATGAAAGAAATAATGGAAACACGTAAAGAAAAACAAGAATATTTAAATAATTACAATGATAATACTGATAACAATGAAAGATATTTTGATGATCATGTAGATGAAAAAATGATCCAAGAAAATACAAAAAATTTAGT
>Ga0075480_10003280_pt1 | contig 10387 bp, 1 predicted proteins | sample DEB08_DNA_7_FD_81590 | JGI IMG/M metagenome (GOLD analysis project Ga0075480, IMG submission 81590) | Aqueous microbial communities from the Delaware River and Bay under freshwater to marine salinity gradient to study organic matter... | ecosystem: Environmental > Aquatic > Marine > Coastal ...
AGATATTATAACCTGCTGAACTAGCACTACCTTTGATGTCTCCCACTTTTAATGGGATCTCAGTGTAGACTCCTGAATTGGATTTATTTTCATCCAGTTTGAGGTTTTCATTTTCCTTGGCAGGCTCTTTTTTAGCGCTATTTAATTGTGACTGCGCTACTGCTTCAATTTTATATTGACTCAATGTATGACGTACAACTTGAGGGTAGAGTAGTTTGACCATCAATGGAGCATTGAGAGAGATTGCTTTAGCATGTTTATCTTCAGCTATGATCTGATTCTTGAAAATAACTACATTTTCAACATCTGGGTTCATTGTAAGGATACGTTTTCTTTTCTTATCAGCCTCAGAAGATCTATCTTCGATTTGTTGGACAGATGTTTTATAGACTGAAAGTGATGGCTGGCTTAAAACAGGAGTATCGACTTTAACTATTCTTTCGGTTGGAATTCCTGGGCTGTTGTTCTCCATATCCAGGTAACTGACAACAATCTCGTCATTGTCTTCGATGGCAATTGTCTCTTTTTCAGTTTTGTCACCAAATCCAAGAATCTGAGTGAAAACCCCAGAGCTATTTTCCGTTTCAAGAAGTTTGAGGTCTAGAGTTGCGCCACTTCGAGCTCTTACTTTAGCTACGATTACATCAGGCTTAGGAGTTTTGTCTTCATCAAAGTCAGTCACCTGGATGAGAACCTGATCACCTTTTCTGACTCGACGTGCAGCTGCGGTAGCACCTTCAACTTCATAAACCATACTAATTTCTGCATTAGCAAATGTAGCGTTCATTCTCTTTTCGATGACAGCAAGAGCTTTTCCAAGTCTTTTATCATCTTTATATTTGAAAGAGATATTGTCACCAGCTGCGATTTCCAGAGAATTGTTAGTTTTTCCGGAGGTGAAGTCATTCTTTACCGGTAGGATTACTTTGTCACTCTGGTCTGTCGCATTGATTTCAACGATTTCAACATTTGCGCCATTGTAATCTTCAAAAGCCCAACGGATTTTGCGAAGACGTACATTTGAGTCTATTTCGGCTTTGAAGCCATCTTCAGTTTTAATTACTTTTCCTTTTGGCTTCAGTAGGTCAGCTAATCCAGGGTTTTCAGAAGTTGAGAACCAGCTGTCAGGAAGTATTTCAAATGAACCATCAGCTTTTTCGTAGCCAATTTGAACAGTTGATTTAGCATCAGCATCGACATTGTAGATTTCGATCTTATGAGCACCCTTACGAAGGAAAACAGATTCGACTTGATCAAAATCAGCTACGTTCATACGGTTTTTACCAAGGACGAGCTTATCGTCGATGTAAACCATGGTGTATTGTCTGGACTTTTCCGTTGGTTTCTGTAGGAATTTGAGTTTCACAAGTTCAGATTTATTCATCCAGAACGTTCCACTTATGTAGCTACTGGCCCAGTCATTTCTTTTACCAAACTCAGTTGTGCTGCGCTGCAGGGAAGGAGATTTCAGAGAAATAGTCTTGTTATGGAATTTTAAGGCTTTCTTGAAATCTGCAATGCTTCTAATAGAACCGTGAATGATTTTGGCCTGAAGTCCACCTTCTGAGTTTTTTGACTCTGGAAAGCTGCCAATTAAGATTAGATCTTCTTCGAGTAGTCCATAAAGTTTGATCGATTTAACGTTTTGTTTAGCGAGTTTAATACCAGCGGTTTTCATTTCATAAGAACTCATGGTATCAACTTCTAACCATTTAGACTTTTTAGAGTCTGCAATGGAAGACCAGGACTTATTACGGCCGCTGTTAATTACAGCATTTGGATCTTGGTTTTCATCTATATCAGAGGCGGTAACCAATGGGAAAGGAATTCCTGTGTTAACAACAGCTTTAAAGATTCCTGAATGCTCAGAGGTTTCTACAAGCTCCATTCCACTGACAATATCACCAGAAGTTGTTTGTATATCGACCAGAACTTTATCTTTCTTTTCACTGATATCTCTATCAAGGTCTTTAACTACGATATAAACCGGGCTGCCAGGTCTTACTTGTAAGCCCCGGTTGATTTCATCTCTTTTAGTAAGGTTGAGTTCAAACTCTTCATTTTTCTTTTTCTTCTTTTTGCCGTCGGTAATATCGCTGATATCTCCAGAAGAAACTTCAAGTTTAGCATTCGCTTTGATGATCATATCCTTACTTGGATAATCGATCTTGTTTTTCTTTTGAAACTCTTTAGAAATTGCATAAGAGATTTTGTCATCTCCACGAACTTCAAGTTTACCGTTATTTGCAGCGATTTTACCTAGAACTGAAGGGATTTGACCAACAAAGAGAGTTGAATCGGTTTCGCTTGGAAGGAGTGAAATAGATTCTTTGTCACCGCTTGAAGTAATTATATCAACAGGGATTGCTTTACCACCACGAGCGATAGCAAGATTGCGGTCTTGTAGTTTTAGAGTCAATGTTGAACCTGGTATCACAACTGTTTGGAGGTCAAGCCTACCAACAGCGATTTCAGTTGTCAGAAGTCCGCGAGGTAAGTGAAGCTTCAGTTCACCTTCAAGTAAGCGGCCAGCCACATGACCATGTATTCTTTTAAAAGTCTGTTGAAGGTAATCGTTTGCAGTAACGTATTCTTTTTGCTGGTAATAAAGCTTTGCAAGGAAGTAGTTAGCTTCAGCTTGAACTTCCAAAGAGTTTGAATCGACTAGGCGGTTTAATTGTAGTTCAGCAGTTGCATAATCTTTTGTTAGAATCATTAAATCTACCAGACGGTAAACTGCTTCTTTTCCAGCTTCAGTTTTCTTACTTTCAGGGTTGTTAGTCAGTGCCTGATATTCTGTTCTTGCAGCTGGGTAGTTTTCTTCGGCTTTAAATATGTCACCTTTAATAAGAGCAAGTGCTGTCGCTGTTTCTTTATTTAGTGAAGATTCCTCGAGAAGAACTGTCATCACTAAGGCTAATGCTTCTTTATTGGCATTTTCTTCAAGTAACTGTTTAGCAACCCAAATGACGTATTGAGAATCAAACTCAGCCCAGTTGGATTTTATTAACTCAATTTTAGGTTGAGTTAATTTCCAGGCTTTAGCGATGTCTCCTAGAGCAAGACTTTCTGCTGCGATGTAGAGGTCATAACGTTTATCTGATTTATCAACTGGAATAAGATTGTCGATATCTTTAGAGGATTTACTGCGAATTCTGATGAAGATCTTTCTAGCGTCAGCATCTTTGACTCTTTCTAGAAACAAAGCACTCATCATGTATAAGGCTTCGTTGCTTTTATTTTTCTCAAGTTTTGCTACTAATGGATTTAATGTTCTTGAAGCAAAGTTGCGGTCATGCGCTCCGCCACTAGCAGCGATTGCCCAACTACTTATTAGTGGAAGAGCCTGTTCTATGTTATTGTCTACAATTTTGTTGATTTCATTGTAATAAGACCCTTGTAGATAGGAAGTAGAGCTACTCATCCAGAGCTCGCCATTTGCAGCTCTATTTAATAATTTGGAAGCAATTGGATTTTTAGCTCTTTCTAATGTTACTAGGACATTTGTATCTAAAACGAGTTTATTCCAATCGTCATCTTTTAGCTTAGTAGCTGTAGCGTTGATCTCTTTGTTAATGAGATTGCGATAGTTATTAAATTCTCTATTAATATACATCTTATTAAGTAGACGGAATTTATCTAAACCGTTTACGAGTGAGATGACTTTTTGGATGTAAGCAGTTGAGGTAGTTTTGTCAAAACCACGAGCAGCCAGCTGAGAGAAAGTGATTAAATCATCAGCTGATTGACCTTTAAAATGTTCAAGAATTTTTTCAACGTCCTGTGCAGTTAAGCTCTTACCAAGTTTCTTTCCACTGATTGAACGTATAGTTGTTAGAAGGACAGTATTGTCCACCTTGCCTTTAATGGCCTTTAAAGCTGATATGGTTTCAGGCAGAGCTTTTTCTGCTTTCCATCTTTGGTTTAAAATGTATCTGAGAGTATCTGTTCCCAAGTTTGCGTACTGTGTCCTTAGCCAAGACATTTTTTCTGGAGAACTGACACCTGAATGTGTCTTTATGAGAAACTCTTTTCCGTAATCAGGAAGCTTTTTTGTGGAGTTCAAGTAGTCCGCATACATATCTGCAAAACCTTTAGGATAGTTGCTACGGAAAATCATATTTTTGATTGCAGTTTCCCAGAAGGCCTCAGAACCTTTTAGATATTCTGCCCAGAAAGTACCGTAGTGATCAAACTGCATTAAGTGTGCATCATGAAGTAACTTTATGGCTTTACCTTTAGGAGACGTGTCCTTACCATTGACCATATTGGCTACGTTGGCTCCTTTGAGCTCAGCCTTAATATTTTTAAGTTTGTCGAATCTGTTTCTGTGGATTGAGTTCTTAATAAGTTTACTTAGAGGTGAGTTGTCTAGTGCATCTGCCTGTTTGCGGAAGTCAGGGGCAGTAATGGCCTTATTGGCGCCCCAAAACTTAGCTTGTTCACTCTTGGCAATAAACTCTCTGGAGATTTGTGAAGCTAATGAACTAAGGGGCCCTTTATAAAGTTCTGGCTTTCCTGCAAGTTTTACCAATGCTGCTAATTTGTCAGTAATTTTAGAGTCATCGATTAAGAGGTTGTCTGCTTTTCTAAATACTTTGGGATTTCTGCTGATGAAATTTAAGTAATCATAATACTGGCGAGGAGTTTTACAGACTTTATCGTGTTCCAGAAATTTAAGAGCCAGCTTCTTTTGGTTGGATTTAAGACTTGGCAATCTCCCAAAAACAGCACTAAAGCTTCTATTGAGCGCAGAGCCGGTGTTGATTTGAATCTCAGCACAAGCCATTAAGTAGTCTGCTTGGTCCGCACTGCGTTCCAAGTGGCGTATTATTTCATAAGCTACGCGTGAATTAAGTTTTTTTGTTGAGCTTAGGAAACTGAAAATGTGACGCTGAGATTTATTATCATCAAAAACTCTAAGATGACTTCTCAGAACATAAACAATCTGAGTGTTGACCTCAGTTGAATCATAAGCCTTACTGAGAATTCTAGCTAATTCACATGCACCTTCACTATCGTCATTTTCAAGAAGTTCATTGAGAACCATTTTTCCCTGTGATAGAACATATTCATGAGTACCGTGATCTTTCAGAAAGCGTTCAATAACCTCTATATTTGGGTTGTGAGTTAAAAGGTATGTTAGAGCTTTTTGAGTTTCTGCTGTTTTATTTCTTTGAGATGAAAGAAAGCTTAGGTAACGCTTTATAGCAGTTGATTTGTCTGCTGAAACAGCAGCCACTTTCGCTGCAAGGTAGGTGTAGTCGGCAGTTCTTCCACGGTCGTTTTTATAGAGTTTATCAGCTAATTGCTGTGCACTAACAATCTTTCCGGATTTTAAACTTTCATTTATACCGCTTACCAAATCAGCATTGGATTGTGCCAATAAAGTTATTGGCATCAGGAGGAAGAGAAATGCTCCCTTACTGAATATGTCCCTAAAACTTATCATAATTAACCTTTATTTTTTTATATATTTTTTGTCTATCAAACCAAAATGTTGCTAACTATTTTTACCTATAAATTTTTGTCTGCCAAATTAAGGAAGTGACAGCAAATAAAAATTTTCTTTTTCTTAAAAATGAGCTGTTTTTTCAGGAAAGAAGTTGATGGAGGTATGTAATCTCAGAAATACAATTCCAGGAATTAAATCACACGCTTCAAAAAATTCTAATTACTCAAAATCGATAATTACATTGTATAAAATTTTTAAGATTATTGGAGAGAACTATCTGTAAATTGTTTTAAAAAAAACCAACAAGCTAGCTATTTTGAAATAAGCCTTTTATCAGTTCTTTAAAACATTCATTCTTTACTATTCCACTTCCAAAGATCAGCAAAACAGGTGCACACTTTTAGAAAAGTTTTGCCGAAAATACATGATGTCGGGAGTAAACCGGATTTTATAAAGTAGTTCTTCTATGTTTATTTTATCTGATTTTGAGATGGTACTCCTTAAGTTAAAATGTTATCAAATGCCTCCATGACTTTTGGGTGCAATACTTGTTATAAATTACTGACTTTGGCGTACATTGTTGCCAAAAACCACTGGTTAAACTGAGTCAACTGCAATTTCTAAACAGCACTTATAATTAAAATGTATTTTTTTTGGACTAAATTTTTTACATATTCTAAAAGTTAAAGCCTTGTTCATATACCTAAATCATGATTATGCGTTGTAAAACTACGAATTTATCAAGTAAAATGCCAGAGTCGTCTACCGTATTAAGAGATCATTTTACGTGCCTGTGAATTGCATACTAAATAAAAGAGTAAAGTGGACAATCTTACAATCTCTCGAATCATTGCGTTAATGGTTTAGTCCCGAGTAAGACACTAGTAAGGTCTGACCCAATCCGTATTTCATCTATGTATGAACCATTTGCGGAAAAGAAAATAGTATTCAATTTTTCTTGATCGAATGATTTATCCAAAGATTGAAGAACTGGTCTTTTCCTGATTACAACAGGGCCATAATCAGGTACAATGAAGACTCTATACACTTTTATTGTATCTGGATCTTTGTCAGTTTTTCCCCATTTACAATGACCAATCAACATCCAAGGTTTACCACTTGGGTATTTTAAATCGGAGTTTCCTCTGTTCCATGGTTGATTTGCTATAGTTTTTCCATCTTTTTTTAGAACCAAACCCCTATCAGTAACGACGGAAAGGTCTTCATTACTTTTAGTTGATTTTAATCCAAATTTAAAGCCTGAGTTCTTTGTAGTACTGACAATCACACTGAACCATAACTCACTACCATTAGTAAGTAATTTATGTTTTGAGATTATTGAAGGATCTATTTGTCTGAACATCATGCGATGGTGACTTTTACCTTGTGCCTTACCACCGGATGTAGGTATTCCATATGGACTAAGAGATTTTCCAACTAGTATATAAGCATTTGATTTTTGAGACGCTTGCCATGGGGACGCAAAGCCGAATGATTTACCACCTTTAATTCCATGGATCATGACATTTCCAAAGTCACTTTCTTGACCATTCAGGTTAACGTAATCAAAACCCTCGTATACAGGCACAGGAATATTATTATCTGAGACATTGAGGTTAACTTTTCCTTCAGCAATTCCTCCTTTACCGTCAACCGCTTCGAAAGTAAATGAATCACTGCCCTCATAGCCAAAGTCTGCAGTATATTTAAGATTTGCTCCAAAACCTGATAATTTTCCATGTTTTGGTTTTTGGGTAATTAAGAATCCAAGTTCATCACCATCCGGATCTACCCCTTGTAGATTTACTACAGTTGGATTTCCAGCTGCTGTATTTATAGTCTGATCTTGAGCTTCCGGCTGTTTGTTTGCTGGTAGACTTCCATTTTTGTCTTTCAGAGTCACCTCAATTTCAGAATGTACTTCATAAAAGCCCAGGCTGTCAGCCATAGTAAGTGCGAAGCGGTATTTTCCCACTTTGGAATCGATAAATTTAACTTTTGTTTTTTTACTATCCCAGCTTTTATTGGAGCTAAAACTGACCTTGCCAGGACCGAAAACCTTGCGCCAGGTATATTGAGAGTCCTGGGGGTTTTGTCGAGAATAGTTAACTGCTGAAGCCTCAAGAATGGTTTCATTTTGTGGAAGCTGGAGCTGACTCTGAGACACTTTTATTGAGTTAATTTTTTTCATTCTAACTCGAGGTTTCTCATTTTTGGCGTTAAACATAGAGTCAAGAATTTTTGTAGCATCAATTCCCTCAATGAGCTGTATGTCACCAATATTTTGAAGGACTTTCATTTTCATTTTATCGCTCAGCCCGGTTAGGTTGAACTTTGAAAGCGCTTTGACTCGATCTTCAACTTTCATTGAACTGTCAAGAAGTAAACCCTCCTCAATGCCATATTTACTCAATAGCTCCATACCACCGTAAACGATTCCGCCATGAAACATGGAGTCAGCCGGTGCTGGTGTGAGAATACCATCGATAACCGCATCACCAAGTAAGAGAGTTTCTTCTTTTGAAAGGTGTTTGTATAGGTGCCTGACTTCAGAGCGAATATTACCAATTGGATTTTTAGTTGCAGCTCGGCCCGCAGCTAGGAGCTTATCGCGGTCAACACCTTCAATGCTGTCTCTCAGAATTCCCCAGTTGCCTCCAAAAAGTAATTTACATAGATGTCCATGAGCATACTGAAGTGGGTCACCTTCCTGAAGAGGAAAAGTTGGTTTTATACTTTTTGCCGTTAAATCCAGAATGGCATTAATGTGGGGCATGACCTGTTCACGAGGAAAAGTCCCTAGACCTTTGGCCGCCATTTTTTTAACAAGTGCATCTTCATCTTCGAGTGCTTTAACAAGTGTTTTTACTGAAGAAGCTTCACCGATTTTAGATAATACCGAGCAGGCGCCGGCACGAGAAAGTTCATGGGCTTTGTCATCAAGAGCCAGCTTTTCAAATTTGTCTACAAGTGCCTTTTTCAAATTTGGATCTTTCTGTGCTCTTGCTGTGAGTTCTTTAACAGACTTATCCCGATTGTAACCAGCCCAACTTGAAAGCTCTTGAACCAGTTCATCAGTACTTTTGTTAGTGGTGTCGAAACTCTTTGAATTCCTGATAGACTCAACTTCAGAATCACTCAATTGCCATTCCTTTTTATGGTCTCTGCCTGTTATGTAAAGATTTCTCAAGGGTAGAGCATAGGTGAATAATTGAGTCGTTGGGTTCGGGAAACCTCTCCATGGCTGCTTGCCATCATAATAAATCTTCCCATCCCAGCCTCGATTTAGATCCATATGCCAGGAAATATTATGAAAATGAAGTGAGGCAGATTTCTCACCTCCAAGAGCAGCACCTAGTGGATTCCATAATTGAGCCGGATAAGGACCGCCATGAGCATAGTATCGCCCCTTGTCTGCTGCAGCAGAGATCTTAGAAGACCAACGAGCCTCTTTTTGTCTGTGCCCCAAAAGTGCGTATGCAAAGCCAGCAACTGAAGCCTTGCCATTTATATCATATTGATTACCACCTTCGTAACCAAAACCGTGTTCACCATATGGATATCCACTACGGCAGGCATATTGGGCAAAGAAAATATCTGCCTCTTTAATTGCTGCTTCGACTTTGGGGCAATCTACACCTGCCTCACGAGCGAGAACCATTCCCAAAAATCCAGGAAGGCAACTAGCCAAAATGGGACCATAACCGCCGATTCTACCGCCCATAGTACCGTCTTCTTGTTTTTCTGACCAGCGATGACCAGCTGTACCAAACCAGCTCATTTTTCTGGCCCATTCCTGAGCATAAAATGTTAAGGTGTTTAAAACTTTTTCATCTTTAGTTTTTAAATAGTATTCCCCCAAAGAAATCATTCTGTAGCCATGGTACCATGGACTGAATCTTATAGCTTCATGTGATGGAACGATCATTTCATGAGCCCATTCTCTGGCCTTAGCCTGATACTTGTCATTATCCGGATTTGTTGGATCATCTACGGCTAATAGCATTAAAATTCCAAGCCCGCTAGAGTCTCCTTTCGTATGTTTATTTTCTTCATAAAAAGTCTTAATTATTTTCCTGAGAATTTTCTTGGATTTTGGGCAATTATATGGGGCAGTTTTAGCATAAGTACCGAGACTTTCCAGTTTAAGGCTAACAGTTAAAATTTTACTTTTTGCTTCTTCTTTTTTCTCTACCTTCTTTGCTTGTGGTTTTGGCTTTTCAATCTCCAAATCCCCAAAGTCATCGTCACCACCCAGGTTATCAACACTGATGGAAGGTTTGAGTTCTTTCTTTTTCTTTGATTTATCAGGAGCATCCTGCACTTTTTTTGCTGGGCGCCAAATTAAAAGTTTTAGTATTGCCGGATTTCTTGCTTCAGCAGTTCTGATAGCAGCGGCCATTAAAGATTTTGGATGAGCAGAGAAAGGCTCTACCTTCTTTGCTCCAGATCCGTCCGCTCCTAAAACAACATCACCGACCTCAAGAACTCCATCTGCTGGTGATCCTTTATCGATTCTTCTAATGATAAACTGTCTGATGTAATCATGTTCATTACTCCTCTGCCTTGCGCGCCAGATCTCAGTGTAAGTGCCAATTGGACTAATGCTGAGATCATTAAATCTAGTGAGCTCTTCACCTTTAGTCAGGTCTGGGATGGGTTGTTTAGGGCCATCTGCAGCCTGAACTATTACACAGCTAAAGACTGCTAGTAAAAAAGTTTTTACCATTTTATTCATACAAATACACAGAATTAATTTAATGTTTTATTAGATGACTTATCATGCTGTTTAAGAAAACTTTTAGCTTCAAAAAGGCGGCGTTCAAGATCAGCGGCTCTAAGTGCCAGTCTAAGTTCTCCAGTCTCATTTCGTTCTAGTTTGTCGTATGAGTTGGTTGGAGTTTTTCCTGTATAATTTTTGAACATATCTGA
>Ga0075480_10003284_pt1 | contig 10376 bp, 7 predicted proteins | sample DEB08_DNA_7_FD_81590 | JGI IMG/M metagenome (GOLD analysis project Ga0075480, IMG submission 81590) | Aqueous microbial communities from the Delaware River and Bay under freshwater to marine salinity gradient to study organic matter... | ecosystem: Environmental > Aquatic > Marine > Coastal ...
ATCAGGGGGGAGGTTTTGCGTCAAATATTTTGTTGGGAGCACATAGGGAACTAAACAAGTCTGTATGTAGTCCAAGTCATAGTTGGCCGCAAGATCGGAATAGAGTCCCACGGCGTATTCCTGAAAAACGGGACTGTTATGGCAAACAACGTGATTTTTATAATTATGTGTGATGACGGGCTTGCCAAAGACATTGACTTGAATGGAATCAGGGTACTCTTCTTTCAGTTTTATTGGATCAATCCAGGCATGAAAGAGCTCAACGGCAGTTTTCATTTTTCTTTTGCGCAATGCTGTCGTGAGATCCTCTACCCAGTCTGTTTTTGCCAGAAAATCCCGTTTAGTTCGCAGAGGCTTAATCTTGCCATAGTGTTTCATGTCCGGTTTCCAGTAGATATGACAATCCTCGCATGTATAAGACTTTCTTACGGGATTATGAGTATAATCACCACCCCGGAATGGGCGGACCGATTGAGAAAGGTTACACATGTAGATGGAGTTGGCCCCTGCCATTCCCTGTAGGTTATCCAAAACATTCTCCAGCCCTTCATCGGCTAAATCCCAGGGAAAAACACTGGCAGAAATCTCCGGTGGCTTGCTCTGTTGTATGACATTGCACCCGTAGGAAGCCGCCATCCCCGTCATACCAAGGGTTTTTATAAATTCTCTTCTATTCCAATCACTCATATTGTTTCCGATTATTTATCTTTTTTTAAATTTGTAGACGGCTCACTTTTTGGAAGCGAGTTGATCCAGTCGCGGATAAGGGCTACTCCGGCTTCATCTATTTTGTGGGAACCGAATAAAGGCATTTGTCCTGCTCCACGACGATTCATACGCAACAGAAGCTCTGACAAGTCAGCATTGCCCGGGACAATTAATTTGGCACCCGGCTTAGCAAGCAAACCAACTTTCGGCATTACGCCAATCATTCCAGTTTTCTCCAAAGGCTGGTGATATTCCAGTTCTAGTGTGGACCGACCACCCATACCGGTTTTGTAATGGCAATGCGCACAATTTACATGAAGATAAGCCCGGGCCCGTTCCTCTAAAGTCCCGCTTTTGGGATCATAGGGGTCCGCCAACTTCACTTCCCGGCGCTTCTGCAGGTTAACATTGTTGCGCAAGATCTTCTTATTCAGCCACTGATCCAGTTGCGGTAGACCTTTTGGACTGGTTCGATTTAGTTGAGTTGTGCTAAAGGCTAGCCCGAATAGGCTGCGCTGGTTGTGGCAAATCATACACTCGGCACGTGAGGGATAGCGCCAGGTCTGCTTTTTCCCATTTAACTCAAGTTCTACTGTTTCTCCACTCTCTGGGACCAAGGTTGCTGACTTACCCGCCGAATCCCATTTATAAGTGTAGCCCTGCCAAGTCCCGCTGTTATACAAAACCTGGGTTTCCACAGGTGACTTTCCTAGATATAAAGTCTTCACTAAGGCGCCTCCGGGATCGATCCATAAACTGCTGCGAAAGCGAATGCCGGCATGATTTACAAATGGTTTACCGGGAAGCGCTACGAATCGCCGGGCACTGGCACCATCGGCCCAAGTTTCGGCTTGCACCTTGTATTCCATCACTCCAGCGGCCGGTCGCAGCTTCGCGACGTCTTTGAAGAGACCTGTTTCTGACAAAGTCTTTGGCCAGGGACGAAAAGTTTTCTTGCTCTCGTGTGGAACAAGTGTTTCTACGGAGCCAGATAAAGAAACTAGTAGAATTTCCCCTTCGTGATCCTCCCGTATGGCTGTCAGAGTGCCAGTGCTCTTTGCAATGCGAAATGGCTTTCCCAATACATCTTTGTCCGGATCATAAGGAGCTGCCCAGACTTCACGGGTTACGAAACATCCATAAACATAGTGACCGGCAAGCTCGGGACATTTCTTACCGCGGTAGAAGATGCCACCAATAATTGAACGTACCTCTGTATGGGGATGAACAAGGCGAGGAACGGTGTGCTTGAGTGTAGGACCTCCCAGTGGTAGATCCCGATTAAATGGCTGATACCCTTCAAAAGATGACCAGCCCGCATTGGAACCACGCTTGACACAATGCAGCATTTCCCAGAGTTCATCACCGTTATCTGCGACCCAAAGCTCGTGTGTCTTCGGGTGAAAACAGATGCGCCAGGGGTTGCGTAAACCATAAGCCCAAATTTCGGGCAAAACGTCTTTCATCCCTACAAAAGGATTATCCTTGGGTACCGCATAAGCACGATTGGGATCGGGCTTGCCGTGAACATCGAGACGCAAAATCGATCCGCGTACCACATGAACCTGTTGCCCTACTTTCTCTGGATCGCGCTGAACAGAACCATCCCCGGCGGAGATGTAAAGAAAACCGTCTTTGGGGCCCCACTTCAGGTCACAACCATTGTGATTAATCGTCTTCCAGCTAAATAAAATTTCTGGTTTCCCTTTTAAAGTCAAGCGTGGTTCCATGGCCACCTTATAACGTACGATCAGGCACTGTCCATCCATACCTATTTGCTGATGAACCGCCAGATACAAATGAGGCCGTTGCGGCCAATCTCGATCAAGCACACCGCTCAACAGTTGAACCCCATACCGCGGCTTGCCGTTAGGTCCATCTTTGAAATGTTCTTGTACATTCACCAGCAGGTAATTGTCAACGTTTCCCTCTATTCCTTTTTTTGGAACCGACCAGATCTTTCCCCTTTGTCCCAGAATCAGCATTTCCACCTCATTCCGTTTATTATGATAAGGAATGATATCCAAAGCTTTAGGAAAGTTTTGCTCTTTACCAAAGGATGGGACTGCGCGGTAAGCCATTGGAGACATACCTGCCCCGTCAAAAGCAGCATTATCCCATTTTAGCTGATCTTGTCCTGAAACAATGGGGTGGCTCAAAAAACAGATAGCAAAACATAAGAATGTCAGAAAATTGATGGGGCTTTTAGGCATTATAAGCTTCGATCTCTTTGTATCTTAAAGAATTTGTAAAGACTTTGTGCTGTCAGCATATCTGTCTCTTTGAACACCCATGTACTGTGCCATATTAAGCCATAAATTTGAAAGTGGTGTGCCTTTAGGGAATGCCGTATGCTGTCCATTTCCCTTAATATTTTTACCGGCTACAACTACAGCTAATCGATCATACCTGTGATCATAACCATAGCCCAGGCCACTGCCCATAACACTAACTGTAGACTCAAACAAGGATTTGCCCTGATGGTCTTTGGATTTTTTTAATTCATCCAAAATATATGAGAACTGTTGCACATAGAACCGGTCTATTAAAGCGACATTATCTTGCTGATCTAATTTATGTGTGAAGGTATGGTGAACCACTTTTTTCTTAAATACACCATCGAAAAAGAGCGGTGATGTCCATCTTTCCGGGCCTGCCATAACGGTAACGAATCGTGTCAGATCCAGTTTTAGAGACATCACAGTCAGCTTACCCATAAGCTTCATGTACTCACTTCGTTTAACCGGTTCCATTGCGCCTTCAGGTAAATTTACCCTGGAGAGTTCCTTTTGCTTTTGTGCCAGCATAAGAGACTCTTGTTCTAATTCTCTTACGGATGTGAAATACTCATCAAGCTTGACCTTGTCCTGGCCTGAGATCTTTGATTTTAAAGAATTTGCATCAGCCATGATTAAATCCAATACACTGGATTCAATGTTTGCCTTAGATCTGAACAATTTATTAAAAAGTCCCAAAGGAGATTTATAATTTGGGGCTGAATAGCCCGGGCCATACCAGGAAACAGAATCGAAATGTTTTGTTTCACGAATATTGGGGTCTTCGTTACAATTTACAGCCAAAGTGGGGAATGGAGTAACTCGCGGCAAGCTCGATGCTATCACATGATCCAGTGTCTTATTTATAGGATAAGCACCGTCGGTTCTTTCTGTGTGCTTGGAGCTGGTTAACCAGCAGCAGCCGGATTGGGCATGTACATCTGTACCTGTCGCGTGAATTCGATCTAAACCACTGATCACTGCGACATCTTTTTTATGATTTTTTAATGGCCGTAAACTTGGGGTCAACTCATAATTTCCTACTGTTTTTGGAAACCATTTGTCTGGATAAATGCCATTGGGGAGATAAAACCACAAGGCTCGTTTTATCATTTTATTATCAGATTTAGGATCTGAAAATACTTCTAGTTGTGGCAATAAAATCGTTGCTGATAGGCTTTTTAAAACTGTTCTGCGATTCATGTGTTACCTCTACTGTCTCAAAAATGTTTTACTTAAAGCTATTTCTATTAAAAGGTCTCTCATTCTGTGCCCATTCGCTTTGCTTGCTGCGAGGACCTTATTGATGTCATCCTGTTCTTTAAAACCAACGCTCCTTGCCAATGCATATGAATAAAGGTGTCTTACAAAGGCTTCTGCAAATACGCCTTTGTTCTCAAGAATGGCAGTCTTAAAGGACGGTAGGGATTTATATGACTTGCCGAAAATCTTTCCGGAGCTGTCGACGGCTTTACCATTACTGTATTTATTTCGCCACTTGCCAATGGCATTAAAATTTTCAAGAGCAAATCCCATAGGGTCAATTTTAGCATGACATGTTTTACAGTTAGGATTGTCGCGATGAACTTTTAACTGCTCTCTAATGGTTAAGCCTTTTAGATCTCGAGAATCTTCATCTAAAGAAGGTACATTTGCAGGCGGGGGCAGGGGAGGATCGTTAAAAATAGCATTAGCAAACCAGGCTCCCCGCAGGATAGGAGCACTTCTCGTTGTACGAGAGGTCAGAGAAAGGCAGGCCCCCATCGTGATCAGTCCCATTCTATTCTCATTCTCACTCTTATTTATCTTAACTCGACGCCATGTCTTCTTAAGTCTCTTATCAGCTTCACCTGCTGGGCTATTGCGTTCTTGATCTATTTTATAGAAGTTAGCAAGTCCATTATTGAAATAGCTATAGTCGCTATCTATGAAGTCGTAAATACTGCGATTCTCAACCAAAATGGTTTCAAACAGCAGCAATGGTTCTAAGATCAGGAATTGCCCAATGTTGTTTTGCATGTGATTATCTTTAATAATCCCATTAAAGTTAAAATAATCTCTAAATTTCTCTGGGTCAGGAGAGAACGCAAGCAAGTTTCCTAAATGAAGCCATTGAGATGCAAAGCCATATGTCAGGTGTTTCATTTTTCGGTCGTTAAGCATTCTTTGGACTTCTTGTCTTAAGACCTTTTCCTCGACGAGTTTTCCTTCAGCCGCCAGAGACAACAAACGTTGATCAGGTATGGAGCCCCATAAGAAAAAAGACAGCTTCGACGCTGTGGCGTAATTTTTATTCTCATTAGGTTTCTTATAAAGAAAATCCGGTGATGCCAATATTACTGAGACCACGTCACGCATTGCATTAGAGTATGATGACTTATAGTACTTAAACCGCTCGCTGAAATACCCCATATACCTTTTAAGTTGGGCATCACTTAGAGGTTTGCGGAAGGCGCGTACGAGGAAGTTGGATAAAAAAGCTTCTGCACGCTTAAACTCTCCCCCTCTAGGGCCTTTATAAACGAAATGTTTTTTCCAGACAGGACTCGCTTGTTGAAACTTTTTATTGTTCAATAACTCTTTAGCTAAGTCCAGGTATCTGGCCATAAGCTTAGGAGTAAAACTTAGCATTTTGGCATTATTGTCGTAGCCATTTTCCTCCTTATACTCTACAGGTAAAGGGGCTACACCAAAAGGCGGTTTTTCCAGGCCGAGCTGAGTAAGGCGACTGCCAATGAGTATATTGTCGGGCATTTTTTTACTTTTTGGATTAAAGTAGGGCTTCTTTAAATCCTCTTTTATAAATCTGCCTGGCATCGCAAAAATATGAGTATTCAGTTCAAAAAGATCTCTCATAGAATTATCATATTCGAATCTGGTCAAGCGTCTCATTGGCGTGACTTCAGCAGATTTTTGATGTAATAGGCCTTCTACATAAGTCAATAAGTTCTTTCTTTCCTGCGCAGGGAGAGGCTTTTCATCTTCCGGAGGCATCTCATTGTCCTGGACAGCATCCCAAATATCTTCCCATTTAGGATCATTTTTATCAAAAGAAAAGCGCTCTAAATTAAGTTTTCCTTTCACCTTTTTATCGCTGTGGCATTCATAGCAATGGGTTTTGAATAGTGTTTTTATCTCTTGTTCTGATACGCCAAAAGAATAATGTGTTATAGCAATAAAAATTATTATAAAAGTCTTCATGTCATTTCCCTGACAACATTAAATTTGATAGATTTCATAAGTCTTTAGTCCTTACTTTTCAATTCTTTGCAAATGAGCCTACTCAACTGGAGAGATGCTGACATTAACTTTATCGAGATAATGGTTTTCAAATTGAGACGGCCCATCTCCCTTGTTTTCCAGATCAGAAACATAAACTGAGAGAATCACGTAACGACTTTCTGCGGGTAAAACAGTCTCCGCTTCTATGCCTTGCCATTTACCTTTTTCAGTAAAGGACAAACGCTTTTGCGCAAAGGTTAGAGATTGTTTCATCGCCCAATAAGCCGAAATTTGCTGTTCTGGTATTTCTACTCCAGACGGGAGCGATAAGATCTGAATATTATATTCTGTCCGTTGATCAGAGGCATTCATAAAATTTGCACTGGCTTTGCAAATATATGTTTTCGTCTTGTCTAAGTTATACTTTTCAAGGTCGAGTAAATAATACACATTACCTTGTGTGGTGTTGCCTAAGGAAACTTCTCCATCAAAGCTTGAATTACTTATCTTCAACATCGAATGACCATCAATAGGTTTTACACCATTTTCGGCTTCAACTATTAAGGTGGCATCGCCACCCCATTGATTATCCTTTGTCGGTACACCTTGCTTGTAGAAATCGATATCACCTTCAAAACTCTCTAAAAACGACACCGTGCTCTGTGCTAGGTTAACAAAAATATTTTTCCCATAGGCCGCAGAGGTGACCATAAAGCCTATGAACAGTCCGGCAGCCATCGTCGAAATCATTTGAAATTTACGTCGCAGTGAATTCCTTCGATCAAAGGCAGTAATATCTTTCATGACTGATGACTCTAATCTGTCAGCCTCTTCTTCACTTTCGAGAATTTTATCAATTTTCAACCAACGGGGAGCGCTTGTCTGGACTTCTTGCACCAGGCTGTTGAAGTAGAGCTCATTCGCTAATTCTTGTCGAAAGTCGGCATCGTCCTCAAGCCGCTGCTTCAATTCTGCTACTCGACTTTCATCGAGTTCACTTGTATCACCATAGCAGACTTTCAGTAAATCTTTTAAATCCTTATTCATGATAACCCACCTTCTTCTGAGCTAGTACTCTGCACGCATTTCCTCAGCATTTCATTCGCTCTGTAACGCGCCTGGTAAATGGCATTTCGATTCATATCGAGTTTTGATTCGAGAGAATCCAGCCTTAAGCCTTTTAAGCCTGTTTCGACAATCTCACTAAGCTTGTCAGGCAGTTTTTTGATACAGTTTAACAATCTCCCTATCTGTTCTTCATTTACACTTTCTGAAGCACCCTGGAGTTCATCTTCGATACTTACAAAAATATGCTCACGGAACTTGTCCATGGCATTAGTTCGACGCTTTGTTGTTTTGAAGTGATTACACAAATGATTATGGGCAATACCAAACAGCCATGAGTGAAAACTTTTTTCGGTATCAAAAGCAGCCAGTTTTTTATAGGCGGTTATGAAGGTTTCCTGCGCGAGATCATCAACTTGGTCTTGCTTGTAAAGCTTGGTGGCTAAATAAGACCTCACCATTAACTCATATTCATGAATAATAATTCTAAATTGGTTCTTATCGCCAGATAAAACTGATCTGATTATTTTAGATACATCTGTATTTGATAAAGCCATAAACTTAACCCATAAACATTCATTTCTTTACTTACAATTGTACGAGAAGTTGCTGATATTACGGAAAGTTGAAAATTTTATGATTTATCATATGATTTTTCAGTATTCCTACTGAGATGAACTCTCTATCGAGGTAATGTTATTTTAGGAAAGGTTTAGTATGAGAATACAGGAGAGGGCGACAGTTTCGGATTAATTCACCACATATTTTTAGGCAGCCAACCAGACAATCCTCCATTGGAGAAAAACTCATAAGTTTGTAGTGTTTTGCTTGAATGCCATTTTCCGCTGCCATCAAGGAAAATATAATTTCCCCCCTGTGCTCCAAGAGATAGCGCCGTCATGCCTCCATCCGGCCATCTACCGATACCACCACTTGCAGTATGCTGAGCAGTTGACCAATTCCAGCTTTCAGCCCAGAGGGTTGCTTCCCCCCAAAGAACAACTTTATTGTTACCTGATAGACTATTGGGAAATTCATAAGAGAAGTTATCATTAAGAGAAGGTTTATCACCTGTATAAGCATAGCCGATTCTATAGGATTTGTGTGCAGCCTTGTACAAGCCTATATCAAGGTTTACACACTGAAAAATGTTATCAACCCCTCCCATATAGTTATCCCGAAAATCTAAATAGATATCTTCAGCTATGTTAACTAAAGACTGATCTGTATAACGTTCGGGCTCACCTCCATATCTGTAGCCTCTTGGCAGATAGTCATTGTTACCATCTCCATAAATTGCAGATCCCAAATAAAGCTGTTTTTGCTGAGATAAACACACAGCTCTTCTTGCTTTCTCACGAGCCTTACCCAAAGAAGGTAGTAATAAAGTTGTGAGAATACCAATGATGGCTATAACAACTAAAAGTTCTAATAGAGTAAATTTACTTTTCATCTTTTTACCTCAACACACATTCTCTATAATTTATTATTCCTTAGCGCTTAATTTGAGCCAAACTAAAACCTTCCGCACTTTTAGTTTTGCCTCTCCTAAGCTTACACGGAGACAAGAATATCTTTCTTTACAGGTAAATGATTTTTTTATAATGAGCTTCTTGTTCTAAGGGAAAATCCACGTGGAAATAGATATGATCAATCAGCCCTAAAAGTATTCTTATTGGTGTCTGACCGAGGTGTTTTATTTCAACTATTTTACCGGAATGTAATAAGTGCCGCCAATAAGTGTGAAGGGCCTAAAAGTGGACTTATTCATCCATCTTGCTGAACCGTCAAAAAAAGCAGTAGAGGCGCCTTTTTGAAAATATTCACTGATTATGGGGGTATCATGCCCAAAATGCTTACCGTTATTCTTCACAAGTGAGATGCAGTTCCAGGTTGCATGCTCTGCACTGCCTCTGCTTAATGAACTAATGTCAAAATCAGTAATTATTTTTGCATTTACAGTATTATTGAATTGGACTGTGCCAGCCTGATAAGCATAATCAGGAAAGCTAGTTTGCTGATTGCGAACATCAAGCAAAGTACTATCACAAAAGAACATGGCCTGTCTCATATTGTAGTCTTTGGATCCGCAATACGGTTCAAGTATAAATGCATTGAGGTCGGTATCACCCATTACCATGCTATTAAGATGTGTATCGATAGGCCTTACAGGGAAATACTCAGAGTTATCATCCGCATACATTGTTGTCGCAGTCATGAGTTGCTTGCGATTTGACACCTCTACAGCAATTCTTGCTTTCTTACGAGCTCTGCCCAAAGAGGGTAATAATAAAGTTACGAGAATACCAATGATGGCAATAACAACTAAGAGTTCTATTAGAGTAAATTTACTTTTCATCTTTTTCCCTTAACACACGTTCAGTATAATTTATTATTCCTTAAGGCTTAATTTGAGCCAAACTAAAACCTGCCGCACTTTTTTTATTTTTTTTATTTTATTTTTTTTTCCGATATTTCTTCTCTTAAGTTCTTCACGGAGACAGACATTGGTTTCTTTACAGGTAAATAAATTTTTTTAATTACCTTCTTGTTCTTAGGGAAGGTTAAAGTGTAAATAGACCAGATCAATCAGCCCTAAAAGTGTTCTTATTGGTGTCTGTCCAAGATACTCTTATTTCAGCTATTTTACCGGGATGTAATGAGTAGCACCTTGCATTTGTGGTATAAAAGGTTTTAAAGTGGACTTATTCATCCACCTTGCTGAGCCGTCAAAAAAAGCTGCAGAGGCGCCTTTTTGAAAATATTCAGCGATTTAATAGCTGTCTACCCAAATGCCGTATTTGGTGGAGAACTGATTCCGGTTCATCCATCGGGTAGATTTGGCAGCTCCATCAAATGTTGAAAGGGTGAAAACTTTACCAAAGTCATGACGGACGCGATTCCAGGTCAACCCGGTAATTTGATTGTATTCAGTATCACTTGTGTTATTACCTACTCTTAACCAGCTATTTCCCAATGTCATCCGATCGGGGAATGCAGGATCCCCTCCTTGTTCGTGGTTACCTTCTGTAAAGATGGCAGAGTTAGCTGGATCAGAAATGATCCATAAGCCGCCGGTAAACCATTTTTTGCTTTTTGGGAAAA
>Ga0075480_10003287_pt1 | contig 10374 bp, 19 predicted proteins | sample DEB08_DNA_7_FD_81590 | JGI IMG/M metagenome (GOLD analysis project Ga0075480, IMG submission 81590) | Aqueous microbial communities from the Delaware River and Bay under freshwater to marine salinity gradient to study organic matter... | ecosystem: Environmental > Aquatic > Marine > Coastal ...
GGATAATGTATACCTATTGCCTAAGAGTGACTATCACCCCGACTACGTTGGAGATACCAAGAGAAGCAAAGATGATAAGAAGTATCTAACCTTTGCTCGTAAGGTCGGTGGCAGTAGACATGGTTGGGAGATCGTCGGTGATACGTGGGATATACGTGGGTCACGTAAACAGGTTAACAAGAAAGCCAAGGCAGAGATCAAGCCCTACGCAGATGCGTTCTATGAATGGATCACCACCATGTACAGAATGATACCGTTCACAGACCATGAATACCAAAACAAACACTCATGGAGCGAGATGGGTGAGTGGGCAGTCGAGCAAGGTATAGCTGAAAACAGATGGGATGTGTGGAACAATAAAAAGATTATATCAAAGATTGCCAACGAAGCATTTCGTGACGATCAACACCCTATGAGGTTGCACATTGCTGTTGACTTCTTAGCACAGAGTAATCTTAACGCTCATCGTTACGGTTGGGGTGGCGATAACAATATTAGAGAGCCAGAGACTAAGGAAGATATAAGCAAGCTACGTTCACAGTGGAACAGATACGTCAACAGCAAGCTCAACCTTGTCAAAGAACTTGAAGCAGAGAAAATCGTGAAGGGAGGAAAGTAATGTTTAAAGAAGAAAGAGAAGCACTGACCAACGTGCTAGACCATTTGGTCGATGAGGTATGTCTGCACCCAGATAGGACCCAGGCGAAAGACTTACTATACGACATAACACGTTTACAGGAGTACCTTTTAACAACAACAGTCAGTGAAACACTAACAGAAGGAGAGAAGACATGAGTATATTTAAAAGAGTAAGCGAGTTAACACCTTACGAGTTCAGTGGTGCAACTGCACCGCTTGATTGCTTTGCTGATGCAATATCAAAAGCCATACGTGGTGTTAAGTTTGGTGTGGTTGATGGAAAAAGCCACAGAGAGGTGCATGTTTACACCGAAGGGCAACCGTTCACTATGGGGTACATTGGCTACGGTGATTGGCGAGACAGTGGGTATGAAACAATATACCATTACAATGTTGTCAGTCCGAACATAACCAACGAGAAGTATTCTTACGGTGATGCGTGTTTCAGAAAAATGTCCACCAAACTCGACGTTGCACTCAAGACTGCCAAGCGTTACTTCCGTAATCTCACGCCCGAACAGATGGCACAGAATGAAATAAGTGGAATACGAAGTTCTTACAATGACATTAGGTACGATCTTAGACGAGACAAAGATGAAAAGCATGATAAGCTATTACGAGGTGATGCAGTGCTATCGGAGTTCCGTCATATGCTACAGCAAGGCTATGAGTTTGTGGATCAGAGGTTTGGTGAAGAGGTGCAAGCCTACATAGCATCAATAGATGAACATGCCGAAGCCAAGGCAAAAGGACTGAACGTTGCTTTCGTGCGTGTGTTTAAGAAGTTTGGCGAACAGGCATTTCAAGTTGTTAGGATGCATGGGTTGCACAATATGAGTAACCCACCAAAGGACGATGCCGTTGAGTACACAAGCGAGACACTCCCTGAAGATCTCATGGGTAAGCTATCAACCCTTAACATGTTACAGAAAGATGGATATGTCGAAGGTGTGGGCTTCAACTCAGGAGATGGTCTATTCTATGTCACTCTATGACACGTTATACTGTGTTACTGTATCGAAACACACAAAAAAGGTTCATGTGATATGCCTTGGTATAGAATGTGTTGACAACGAATTAAAGGACGTGTATACCTCTACAGATAAGCTACCAACATGGGTACAGAATAAGATGGCGGTGCTTATGTTGGTAGATAAAGTAGAGGGTACAGGGTACAAAGTTGGCGAAAAGTTTTACATCTATAAAACCGATAAGTAATTACTTATCAAAAATGGTGGGGGGTCTACGGACTCCTCACGAAAGTCGCCAGTTCTCGAAACCAGTGCCTGACGTGGTAGACTTAGAGGTGAAGATAACTGTTAGGGATCCCCTAACACATAAAACAAAAGAAGTAATGTTCGACGGTGTATTATCGGATGAAACAATACTCATGATATATAAAGATGTGGAGAGAGAAATAAAAAATGGTGATGACCCCCGAAGCAAAAGTAAAAAAGGTAGTGGTAAGACAGCTTAAGCTGTTAGGTGCATACTACTTTTACCCTGTAACAGGTGGCTACGGCATGTCTGGAGTTCCTGATATTGTTGGGTGCTTCCAAGGCAAGTTCTTTGGTATTGAGTGCAAAGCAGGTAGCAACAAGCCTACACCTCTACAGCGTAAGAACTTACTAGACATTGAGTTAGCAGGGGGCATAGCCGTCGTTGTGAACGAGAAGAACATGAACGATATAGAAGATATACTATGGGGGGCAGAGAAAGAATTTGAGTTTAACTAGTGGGGGTTTCGTTAATTTGACCCACTAGGGCGTAAGCAGTGAGAGCGTTGGTTTATTGTGTACCGTTATCCACTGCAACAAGGGCAAGTCGCTCCTTTCGATATGATATAGGCTTGTGACCTTGTGATGGTAGGACATCTAAAAATCTAGCCCCTGTAAACACGCTGTAACGTGTTATTTCATTACAGGGGCGACTATAAAAATAAAAAGGAGAGAGAATGAAAGAAGTTGTTACATATGTTGCTATTGTTATGATGGAGTTTAATGATGAAGCAACGTGCAATGCGTTTTATAAAAACTATAAGTCGAGTAATGGTTTGATGTTAGAACACACTGCAACGTGTTCTACGGTGATAAAGTACGAAAACAGTCGGGACCTAACTTACGGTACACTTGATACCCTTACTCCACCACCATTACCAAGACCAGAGGCTATCGGAAAGATAGTGCAGTGAAACCCCTCGCTTACAAAATGCGTTCCTTAGATATTAAAAAAGGTAACGTATACGATCATTTGAGTGAAGAAGAACTTAATTGGCTTGTAGAGGAAGCCGTAAAGCTTGATCGGTGCGATCTAGGATTAGTTATAGCATCTATAATAAGTGATGCTTACCACGAAGAACAGGGAGAAGAGAATGAGAAAAGCAGATAAGGTATGGAAGTACCTATTGAAGAACAAATTGGCTACAGCTAAAGAAGTAGCAAAAGCTTGTGGAGTTACATACAGTTACGCTAACAAGTTAATGAGAAAAGTATCTACACCAAAAGAAGTGTTTGAGAAGGAAGCCAACAAGTTAGACCGTTGTGATTTATTGCGAGAAGCAGTGAGCCTCACAGGCGGTGCTAGATTAAAAGACTATGGTAGTCCTGTTGATAACCACCAACATATTGCACGTATATATACAGCTATTACAGGTAAACATGTTACAGGCAGAGACGTAGCCATAATGCACCAAGCAACTAAGTTGGCACGTCGGCAAACAACCCCTTTAGAAAAAGATCATTACATAGATAACATGGCATACGTCGGTATTGAGTACGAATGTGCAGTGGAGGAAGAGTGATGGATAAATTTTTAAATGATTTTGAAAAGTTTTTAACAGAACAGCTTGGAGAAAATTGGAGCTATAATTTCGATGGTGAAGATGATGGTTTGTCAATTTCCATGCAAGTTTGGGGTGATAAATTTGTCGAGGAGGAAGAGTGATGACAGAACTACAGATGATAAGAGCGTCGATACCAATGCAATACAAGAAGGTTCAAGAAGCGATGATTGAGTACAAGCGTTGCCAGAACTTAAATCAGCTAATCAAGAAAGAAAAACACTTGAAAGAACTCTTTCGATTAATCGAAGAAGAGCTAAAGATTTCTTGTAAGTTTAATTCTCGTAGGCAGACAGGTTCAGTAGAATGAATTTAATCACCATAGATTTTGAAACCTACTACGATAAGGACATATCCTTACGTAAGATGACAACAGAAGAATACATACGTGACCCATTGTTTGAGGTTATAGGAGTATGTGTTAAGGTAAACAACGGAGCAACGGAGTGGGCGAGTGGTACGCACGAACAGATCAAAGATTACTTGCACAGTTTTAAATGGTCGGAGTCTATGGTTCTTGCACACAACACGATGTTTGACGGTGCTATACTTAATTGGCATTTTGATATTAGTCCTCGTGTATATACCGATACTCTTTGCATTGCTCGTGCTGTTCATGGAGTTGAACATAGTGCAAGCCTTAAAGCATTGGCTGAACGATATAACCTTGGAGTTAAGGGGGATGAAGTCCTTAGTACTTTAGGTAAGAGGCGTGAACAGTTTGCAGACGATGAGCTAGAACGGTTCGGGGACTACTGCGTCAACGATGTAGAGCTAACCTACAAACTGTTTACTAAGATGGCTAAAGGCTTTCCCAAGAAAGAACTTAAACTTATTGACACGACATTGAGAATGTTTATAGAGCCTATCTTACGCTTGGACCTTGCACTACTAGAAGAACACCTCACAGTAACACGTCAACGTAAAGAGGACTTACTCTCCCAGGCGCGCGTAGAGCGTGATGACTTGATGAGCAATCCCAAGTTTGCAGAGCTATTAAAAGGTCTTGGTGTTGAACCCCCCACAAAGATAAGTCCTACAACAGGAAAAGAAACTCTTGCTTTGGCAAAGTCAGATGAAGGGTTCAAAGCACTTGAGAGCCACCCAGATGAGAGGGTGCAACAGCTTGTAGCGGCGAGGCTCGGCAACAAAAGCACATTAGAAGAGACACGAACTCAAAGGTTTATAGACATATATAATCGTGGGTTATTGCCTGTGCCTGTTCGATACTATGCCGCCCACACAGGGCGTTGGGGTGGTGACGACAAGATTAATCTACAAAACTTACCTAGCCGTGGGGTCAATGGTAAGAAGTTAAAGCAGAGTATACTTGCACCAGAGGGACACACGTTGATAGATGCTGACTCAGCCCAGATCGAAGCGAGAGTATTGGCGTGGCTTGCAGGACAAGATGATTTGACCAAAGCGTTCAGAGATGGCGAAGATGTGTATAAGAAGATGGCATCACGTATCTATGGAGTTAAGGAAGAAGATGTTACCAAGGATCAACGGTTTGTCGGTAAGACAACTATCTTAGGTGCAGGGTATGGTATGGGGGCGCAAAAGTTTCAGAACCAACTGCAAACATTCGGGTTTGATATGAAGCTAGAGGAAGCACGACGTGTTATAAAGATATACCGTGAGACTAACGATAAGATTAACGAGTTATGGCGTGATGCACAACGCTACCTCGAACATACATATGCGTTTGGTTTAAAAGATGTGTTGAAGATAGTAGACGGCACAATAATACTACCATCTGGCTTAAAGCTACGATACGAAGACCTACAATTTGACAAGACTGACAAGGGTTTTGAGTTTCATTACAAAGTTCGGCGGGGACGCAATAGGATATATGGTGGTAAGGTTATAGAGAATGTATGCCAAGCTATAGCACGTTGTATTATTGGCGAACAGATGTTGAAGATAGCGCAGAAGCATAGGGTCGTTTTGACAGTTCACGATTCTGTGGTATGCTGTGTTAAAGATGAGGACGTAGTAGAAGCGCAAGAGTACATCGAAGAATGTATGCGTTGGACACCCGATTGGGCAGAAGGTTTACCGATTAATTGTGAGTCGGGAACAGGCAAATCATATGGGGATTGCGAATGACAGATGAAGAAGAAAAAGAAAAAGCTAAAAAACTTTTGAAGAGAAGAAAATGGGCTGACTTACAACACGCAATCCACGATCCTAACTATAAAGACCCTACTCTTTTAGATGAAGATGCAGATGAATGGTTAATTCGTTTAAATAGTTATCAGTATCCATTAGAAAGAAGCCCTCAAGAAATGGAACGAAGATACGTTTTAAATAAAAAAAGAGAGAAAGAATAATGATAACGAAAGTAGTAAAAAAACTTTGGAAGGGTGAGTATGTTTCTGTACGTGATTATGAAGTATCAAACGCTATTAACAATGGGGGGATGTGCATAATACATAACGAAGAGACTATGAAACTTACCCCTACACAATTAAAAGACTTAGAACCGCAGGGTGAAGCTTTTAAATCTCAATTTAACAATAGTAAATATAAACTTGTCGATATATTTTGGAAACCCCAATGAGCATATCGCCGTGGTCGTTTAGTAGAATTAAATCCTTTGAGCAATGCCCGAAGCAGTTCTACCATATGAAGATAGCCAAGGATTACCATGAGAGTGAGACCGAAGCCATGCGATATGGAACGGAAGCCCACCTCGTTGCCGAAGAGTTTATCCGTGATGGGAAGGCAGTGCCTAGTAAGTTTGCTTATATGAAGGACCCGCTCACCTCGCTAAGTAATAGACGTGGTAACAAGTTAACAGAAATAAAGATGGGGTTGACCGCAGACCTAGAGCCTTGTGAGTTTATGGCTAAGAATGTGTGGTGGCGTGGTATCGCTGATCTCGTAATCATGGATGGAGCAAAGGCATGGGTGGTAGACTATAAAACAAGCAAGTCTGCTAAGTATGCAGATAAAGGTCAGCTTGAGTTGATGGCTATGGCAACCTTCAAACACTTTCCCGAAGTAACACAAGTGAACGCAGGGTTGATGTTTGTAATAGCTAAAAAGTTTGTTAAAGAGAAATATACAGATGACATGTTACCTGCTTTGTGGGATAAATGGTTAGCGAGTTACAAGCGTATGGAGATTGCATACGAGGAAGATGTTTGGAACGCACGACCAAGTGGGCTTTGCAAGAGGCACTGCGCCGTAATTGAATGTGTATATAATGGGAGTAATTGATGCCATATACAAAATCACCTAGACCCTACAAGAAAGAATATAAGAAACAACAAGAGCGTGGGGAGAACCCAGAGAGGGCAGAACGCCAACGTGCCAGACGTGCTTACGACAAGAAAGGCATAAACCGTAAGGGTAAAGATATATCGCACAACAAAGCTTTAGCCAAAGGTGGATCAAACAAAGATGGAACGAGACTAGAAAGTCCTTCAAAGAACCGTGCAAGAAACGGACAGAAGGATAAGAAGAAAAATAAATAAATAACTTGGGAGAGTTAAATGGAGATTATAGACGATAAGGCGTTACTGCTACGCTTACGTGATCCTAGTAAAGTAACGAATGTCATACCTAAAAGCAAAGACCTTGGCGACAACAAAGTTCTGGTAAATTGGGGGTTGCAAGAAGCAGTGAGCCTCAATGCTCTCGACATAAAAGCACCGTCACCCATAGAGAAACTGTATCAATGGACAGGCAAGTACAAACCGTTTGACCATCAAATAACAACATCGTCTTTCTTTACGTTGAACAAGAAGGCATTTTGTTTTAACGAGCAGGGTACAGGTAAGACCGCTAGTGCCATATGGGCATCAGACTATTTACTAAAACACAAGATTATAAAACGTGTGTTAGTTATCTGCCCTCTCTCGATCATGGATAGTGCATGGCGTGATGACTTGTTTACCTTTGCTACACACAGGACAGTATCTGTAGCACACGGTGCATCGCAGAAACGTAAGAAGATAATCAACGAAGGTTCTGAGTACGTTATTATAAACTACGATGGGGTAGCCATAGTTCTAGATGAAATAAAGAGGGGTGGGTTTGACCTTATCATTGTGGACGAAGCAACGCACTACAAGAACGCACGAACGACACGGTGGAAGACACTTAAACAACTAGTTGATGAAGATACGTGGTTGTGGATGATGACAGGAACTCCCGCTGCGCAAAACCCCACGGATGCTTATGGGCTTGCAAAACTCATAAACCCTAACGGAGTGCCGAGGTTCTTTGGTTCTTTCAAAGACCAACTTATGTTTAAGGTTTCACAGTTTACTTGGAAGGTAAGAGAGAGTGCCACTGATACAGTATTTAGAGCGTTGCAACCTGCGATACGGTTTACAAAAGAAGAGTGTCTTGATCTGCCCGAAATGATATTTACCAAACGTGCTGTAGAGATGACCGCACAACAAAAGAAATACTACAAACAACTTAAAGATAAGATGGTCATGGATATAACAGGTGAACAAGTTACCGCTATGAACGCAGCAGTGAGCCTTAACAAGTTACTACAAATATCAGCAGGTGCTGTGTATACAGATGACGGCGAAGTGTTAGAGTTTGACATCAGACATAGGTACAAAGTCTTACGGGAGGTCATTGATGAGTCAAGCCAGAAGGTGTTAATATTTGTACCTTTTAAACATGTCATTGATATATTAACAGATAAGTTGAGAGGCGAGAATATAACAACTGAAGTTATACGTGGTGATGTACCTGCCCACAGAAGGACAAGTATATTTAAAGATTTTCAAGAGTCCGTAGACCCTAGAGTTTTAGTTATACAACCACAAGCCGCTGCACACGGTGTCACGTTAACAGCCGCTAACACAGTAGTATGGTGGGGACCTACAAGTTCGTTGGAAACATACGACCAAGCAAACGCTAGGGTGCATAGGTCAGGACAGAAGCACAAATCTACTGTAGTGCAACTGCAAGGGTCTGCCGCTGAAAGACACGTTTACAAGTTATTAGATAAAAGAATAAACGTTCACGCAAAACTTACAGATTTATACAAAGAAATACTTGACTAACGTATCATTAGTAACTATATGTTATATTCTGATAGTTAGAGGAGAGAGTTATGAAAGATATAACACCAGATAAGCTAGCAAAAGCTTACATTAAAATAAGAGCAGAACGATCTGCGTTATCGGCGCAGTTTAAAGAAACAGACGGCGACCTTTCAAGGAAGCTTGACCGTTTGAAACAGGCAATGCTTGACCATTGTGAGAGACACAATGCAGAAAGCGTAAGAACTTCTGAAGGATTGTTTTTTCGATCTAAAAAGACGAAGTATTGGACAAGTGATTGGGATGCTATGCACACCTTTATCAAAGAGCATAACGTACCAGAACTTCTTGATAAGCGTCTAAACCAGACCAACATAAAACAATTCCTAGAAGAAAACCCAACCTTAGTTCCAGACTCTTTAAACACTGAGACGGAGCTAGTAATTTCTGTGAGGAAAAAATGAACGAACCTTTTGTACCAATAGAAGATGTAGCTAAACACTTTAGTGTGTCTATATCGACTGTACGCGCTTGGGTACGTCAAGAACATATCCCTAAAGATACCTACGTTAAAATAGGTAATACTTATAGGTTTCGTGTTGGAGACGTAGCCGACGCATTAACTACTGCCGAAAAAAATAATAACAACGGTAGTGTGAAGACTGAAGACGATCTAGATTTTGTTGATCTAGACGAAGATATATAAATAGGAAGTGGAGAAGCGAATATGGAAACGTATATAATAAAAAATGTAGAGGCTCTTTGGCCTAAAATTAATACCACCTATCATTTTGATAGTAAGGTAAACAAGTCTATGCCTTGCGGTGCATTAGACGACGGTGCAGAATACTCTATACAATTTCGTATGGATGACGTTACCGCAAAGGCTTTATACATGGAAATGTCTAAGTCTTACCAAGCAAACAAGAAAGATAAGTGGGCAGAAAAGTTAGAGCGTCCATTTGTCAAAGACGACGAAGGTATGTTTACCCACAAGGCTAACTTGAAGGGTGCATATAGCAACAACAAAACAATCAAGCCTTTGCAAGTTGACGCACAGGGTACGAAGTTACCAGATGACTTCTTACTTACAACGGGTAGCACTGTGAATGTTGCTGTAACATTTAACCCTTATGACTTTGGCGGTAAGCAGAACGTAAACTTACGTTTGAAAGCTGTGCAGGTTGTTAAGTACGTACCTCTAGAGGATAGAAATCCTTTTGATACTGTTGATGGTTTTACCATAGAAGGGGATACAAACCCTTTTGAACAAGAAGCAACTCCTGCTCCTGTAGAAGAGGAGGAAGTTGTCGAAGAACCTAAGAAAGTTGTTAAGAAGTCGGCCCCACCCGCTACTTCTAGTGATGATGACTTGAGTGCAATAATTGATGATTGGGACTAATCATTAGCACTCCACCACGACTAGGTATTTACCGAAAGAATAATGTGTCGTATTCTGTCGTGGTGTCTTCGGCACTCATTATGGGTGGAGATTATGGAAACAAAAACATTTTTAGAAAATGTACTAGGGAGTGACGGATACTACAGCGTTCTAGCTTTTAATGATGAACGCAGAATACAGAAATTTTATGATTCTATTGATGCAGTTATGCATGCCGCAAACAACCTAGATACACAAAAGCTTAATACCTTTTACGGGCTAGCCACATTTAAAGATGGTAACAGTCGTAAGAGCGATAACGTACAGCACCTTAAGTCATTTTTCTTAGACTTAGATTGTGGAGAGGGTAAAGACTACCCAAGTCAAACAGAAGCAATCAACGCTCTGCGCGCATTCGTGAAGACGTTATCCTTACCTAAACCTGTTATGGTGAGTTCTGGGTATGGGGTACATGTCTATTGGATATTAGAAGATAC
>Ga0075480_10003293_pt1 | contig 10367 bp, 8 predicted proteins | sample DEB08_DNA_7_FD_81590 | JGI IMG/M metagenome (GOLD analysis project Ga0075480, IMG submission 81590) | Aqueous microbial communities from the Delaware River and Bay under freshwater to marine salinity gradient to study organic matter... | ecosystem: Environmental > Aquatic > Marine > Coastal ...
GCCCATAACGGGGTCTTGTTCATGGATGAATTGCCAGAATTTCAACGCAGTCTTCTTGAAACCCTGCGCCAGCCCATCGAAACGGGCGAGGTAATGATTGCGCGCGCAAACGCGCATATCAAATATCCCTGCAAGTTTCTTTTGGTGGCAGCCGCAAATCCTTGTAAATGCGGTTATCTGACGGACCCTGCTCAGGCCTGTGGCCGTGCGCCGCTTTGTGGGCAGGATTACTTGGGTCGTATTTCAGGACCGCTGATGGATCGATTTGATCTGCGCCTCGAAGTGCCGCCGGTGTTCTTTCAGGATCTGGATTTGCCAGCCTCAGGCGATAGCTCCTCTCAGATCACCGCGCGCGTTCAAGCCGCGCGGTGCATTCAAGAGGACCGTTACGCATCAACGCCCCATATTCGCACAAATGCAGACGCGACCGGCGAAGAACTTAACAAAGCGGCAATGATGTCTCCCTGCGCGAAAGAGATGCTTACAACTGTTTCCGAGCGTTTTAAATTCTCTGCACGGGGCTATCACAGGGTCATGCGTGTCGCCCGCACCATCGCCGACCTTGACGCATCCGGGCCAATATCGCGTTCGCATCTTGCCGAAGCGGTCAGCTTTCGTCTCTTGTCCGCGCCAGAAACTTAGGCCCGTTTCGCTTCGATCACCTGCCAGATTTTTTCCGCGACATTGATACCGTCAAACCGCTCAAGTTCCTGAATACCTGTCGGGGAGGTTACGTTGATTTCAGTCAGGTAGTCGCCGATCACGTCTATGCCGACAAAAATCTGCCCTTTTTCGCGCAAAAGAGGCCCTATTCTTGCACAAATTTCGTAATCCCGATCGCTAAGGCCGATTTTTTCTGGACGCCCCCCAACATGCATGTTGGACCGGGTTTCGCCTTTGGCCGGCACGCGGTTAATCGCCCCGACCGGTTCACCGTTGACAAGGATCACACGTTTGTCACCATTGCTGACATCCGGCAGAAACTTTTGAACAATCAACGGTTCGCGGGAGAACCCCGTAAAAAGCTCGTGTAAAGAAGACAGATTACGATCCCCTTCATCTAGGCGAAAGACCCCGGCGCCGCCGTTTCCATAAAGTGGCTTTAAAATGATGTCTTTGTGTTTGGCTTTGAACGCTTTAATCGTTTCCAAATCGCGCGCAATTGTCGTTGGCGGTGTCAGATCCAGAAAATTCAGCACGAGAAGTTTTTCGGGATAATTACGCACCCAAAAGGGATCATTCACAACCAAAGTCTTTGGATGCACCAAGTCCAATAAATGCGTTGTCGTAATATAATGCATGTCAAATGGCGGGTCTTGGCGCAGCCAAATGACGTCAAAGTCACTCAGCGCAACCTCTTCTTCAGGTTCAAGGATCGCGGGCGTGCCCTCTACCCTTTGCACATGCATTTTATGTCCGCGCGCCGTGAGTGTCCCCTCTTGAAATGCAAGCATATCGGCAGAATAGTAAAAAATACTATGACCCCGCCGTTGCGCTTCTTCGGCAAGGCGAAAGCTGCTGTCAGCATTGATGTTTACCGCAGTAATCGGGTCCATCTGAAAGGCAATTTTCATAAAATTCTCCCCGTTCTTTGTCTGCAACATGGAGAAGACAGGCCGCAATGGCAATGGTGAAGTGAGGTGTTTTGAATCACCTCAGTTTGGGACATCAAGCAAAGGCGTTTTCAACAATCTCAATCGTTCCAATGGAATCCAGCGTTGCAACATCAAAGCGAATATTTGTGTCCAATGGCAGTTGTTTCGCTGTCAAATAAGCCATTGCCGCATTGTAGAGCCGATCAATTTGGCGTGTCCCAATCCTTTCTACAGCCATAGAGTGGGTCTTTGATCGTTTCACTTCTACAAAAGCCAAAGCATTTTTGCACCGCAGCACAAGGTCGATTTCACCACTTGGGCACCGCCAGCGTTCCGCCTCAAGACTGTAACCGCGGCGCATATAGTGCGCGGCAACCTGCATTTCTGCAGCGCGTCCCCCGTGATATGCAATTTCGCCTTTACTCTTTTTTTGCAAGCTTCAATGCCATTTGATAAATATCGCGTTTGGGAAGCCCATAGGCATTTGCGATCGCTTCGGACGCATCCCGCAGGCTCATGGTTTTCAGGGCCGCTTCAATTTCCGATTCTATGTCGGTTTCATTAATTTTTTCTTTATCCGCTTTGCCAATCAGTACGACACATTCGCCCTTTGGCGTTGCGGCATTTGCGACGTCACAAAGCTCTCTGAGAGTTCCGCGCCGAACCTCTTCAAATTTCTTTGTCAATTCTCTGCAAAAGGCCGCCTGACGATCATCGCCAAATGTCTCACAGGCATCCTGCAACATCGCCGCTAGGCGTTTGGGTGATTCGTAAAAGACCAAAGTGGCCGTCACCGTGCGAAGCCTTTCCAAATGTGCACGTCTGGCAGATTTGCTGGACGGCAGAAAACCTTCGAAAAGAAATCGATCGGTGGGAAGGCCCGACAACATCAAAGCCGGCAAAAGAGCAGAACATCCAGGAGCCGCGGTAAGCAGAAATTGTTCTTTTATTGCGTCTTGGCTCAACTCATATCCCGGATCCGCGATCAAAGGCGTGCCTGCCTCGGACATATATGCGACTGATTTACCCTGACGCAAAAGGTCTATGATCCTGTTGCGCGTTTTGTCTGTGCTATGATCATGATAAGATATGAGCGGCCGCTTTTTCAGCGCAATGCCATGAATATCCATCAGCCGGCGTAAACTGCGGGTGTCCTCCGCCACGAGAACATCCGCGCTCTGAAGGATATCAAGTGCTCTCAAAGTAATGTCGCGCGCATGTCCGATAGGTGTTGCAACAAAATACAATCCCGCTTCTAAATCCACCTTTTTGTAATTCACTACTGGACCCTCTCCATTTGCGCATTATGATCCCGCTCCTAAACAGGCTATGCCTTAGGGGAGTTGGGTATGATGATTGATGGATTTGTTCATTTGCGCAAGAGCATGCGGACAGTAATGGTGGTTCTTGGAACTTTGTTTGCTTTGACGGCATGCAATGTGGATACATCGTCATCTTTTAGCGGGCCTAAAATTGATGCTGGAAAGCCTGTTCCAGTCGCACTTCTTATCCCAAAAGGTTACGAAAATTCCGCATCATTGGCTGATAGTCTTGAAAAAGCTGCATTGATGGCAGTCGCTGATTTACAGAATGTTACGATCGATCTAAGGGTCTATGATACTGCAGGTTCGGCAGCAGTCGCGGCTCAGGTCGCTCAGAAGGCTGTGGATGAGGGCGCGCAAATCATATTGGGCCCTTTATATCAAGAATCAGCAAATGCTGTTGGTCTGGCTGTTGCTGATGAAGGCGTGAATGTTCTGAGCTTTTCCAACAATACCTCCATCGCAGGCGGGAATTTATTTTTATTGGGCCAAACCTTTGAAAACACAGCCAAACGATTGGTCGAATTTGCAGCGGCCCAAGGCAAGCGCAGAGCGGTCATCGTGTATCCATCCAACACGGAAGGCGAAATTGCTAAAATTGCGCTGGAAAATGCCGCCGAAAAAACGGAACTGACGATTGTCCAAACGCAGGGTTTTCAGTTTACCCGTGAAGCTGTAGCCAATACTGTCCCACTGGTGCGTGCTGCCGTTGAAATAGAAGAAGCTGATCTGGTGATACTGACCTCCACGACCGCCGGAGCGCTCGGGTTGCTTGTTCAAATGCTCCCTGAGGCTGGGGTTGACCCGCAAAAGGTTCAATATGCCGGCTTAGCGCGGTGGGATATCCCAGCGCAAACTCTGGAATTACCGGGGGTTCAGGACGGATGGTTTGCTGTACCCGACCGTGATCTGTTCACGAATTTCTCAGAGCGTTACGAAGAGCAGTATGAAACAAAACCGCACCAACTCGCCAGCTTAGCCTATGATGGAGTCGCTGCGGTCGGCGCATTGGTTGCTTCGGGTAACAGCAACGCCTTGACCGGCGAAGCGCTGACACAAAGTGCAGGCTTTGAGGGTGTGAATGGTATATTTCGCTTTTTGAAAAACGGAACAAATGAGCGTGGGCTCTCTATAGCCCAAGTGGTAGACAAACAGGTGGTGATCATTGACCCGGCTCCAAAAACCTTTGGCTTCTCAGGCTTCTAAGCAAAGCATAGATGGCGCTGTGCTGATCTGTGCGCAGGAAGCCATCTTTGATCAGGCTGCTTTTGATGCCCTATTCGATGATGTAAAAACTCGGCTTGATGATCCAAAAGAACAGAAAATTGCTCTTCTCGGCGAACTGCAACGGCAAAATCAATTAGGGCGCCAGACCCTAAAAAAAGCGTTTCAAGACTCACCGCGCGCTGCACAAAGATTAAATAAAAGCTACACTTACTTAACAGATTGCCTCATTCTTTGCGTTTGGAAAATCGCAACAGAAATACTTGATAAAACTGCATCAAAATCAAACGCCGAGCGTTTATGTGTCTTAGCGGTCGGCGGCTATGGGCGCGGGGAAATGGCACCATTTTCGGACGTCGATCTGCTGTTTTTGTCCCCCTATAAACTCACTCCTTGGAGCGAAAGCGTAATCGAAAGCATGCTTTACATGCTCTGGGATCTAAAGTTGAAAGTGGGACATTCGTCCCGCACAATCAAGGATTGCCTGAGATTGGGCAGGGACGATTTCACCATACGTACAGCAATGCTTGAGCTGCGCCATGTCGTCGGCGATCTTAGTCTTTCAAAAGAAATTGAAAAAACGCTTTCTGCAGAACTTTTCTGGGGAACCGAACAGGAGTTCATTGAAGCCAAACTTGATGAAAGAGAAAACCGTCACGAAAAACAAGGTGGTCAGCGATATGTTGTGGAGCCCAACGTCAAAGAAGGTAAGGGTGGATTAAGGGATCTTCATTCCCTGTTCTGGATCGCGAAATATGTCCATCGCGTGAAAACAATCGCTGAGCTCGTCAATTTGGGATTATTCACGAAAGAGGAATATCAGATTTTTCAAAGCTCAGAGGCGTTTTTATGGGCGGTTCGCTGTCATCTTCATCTGATTACAAACCGCGCCAGCGATCTCTTAAGCTTTGATCTGCAGGTCGAAGTCGCCGCCGCCATGGGCTATAAAGACAAAGGCGGACGTCGCGCAGTAGAGTACTTCATGCAGGACTATTTCCGCCATGCCACAAGTGTTGGAGATTTGACGCGCATCTTTCTCACTTTTCTCGAAGCGAGCCACGCAAAACCTGAGCCTCTTTTACAACGCATCTTCGGTAAAAAACCGGATATGAAACCCGACTATACCGTGGTTCATAATCGAATTTCGATCAAATCGCCTGAGCAATTTTTAAAAGACCCTCTCAATCTTTTGCGATTGTTTGAAGAAGCTCTGCGCACGGGACTCCTGATCCATCCTGACGCAATGCGGCTGGTCTCCGCAAACTTGCACCTTATCGATGAAAAACTGCGCCGCGAAAAAGAAGCTCAGCGTATTTTCATTGACCTTCTTCTGAAACACGGAAACCCAGAACGCGGCCTGCGGCGCATGAATGAACTTGGAGCACTTGCCGCCTTTATCCCCGAATTTGAACCGATTGTCGCGATGATGCAGTTTAACATGTATCACAGTTACACGGTTGACGAACATACGATCCAATGCATCAAGAGCCTTTCCCAGATTGAACGCGGTGAGCTTGTCGAAGAGCTACCTGTCGCCAGCTCAATCCTTGAGAAAGGTCTTAACAGGCGCGTGTTATACGTGGCCTTGCTGGTCCATGACATTGGGAAAGGCCGAAAAGAGGATCACTCTGTGCTGGGTGCAAAAATCGGTCGGACGGTGGCCACACGCCTTGGCCTTGATCAAGACGAAGTCGACACAGTCGAATGGCTGGTGCGCTATCATTTGCTGATGTCTGATATGGCGCAAAAACGTGATATCGCGGACCCGCGCACAGTACGTGATTTTGCAAAAGCGGTGCAAAATACCAAAAGACTCGATTTGCTGACAGTCCTGACCGTCTGCGATATTCGCGGCGTGGGGCCAAACAGTTGGAACAATTGGAAAGCTGTGCTGATCCGAGCACTTTATCGTCAAACAGCGCGCGCGCTTGAAACAGGACTAGAAGATCTGAACCGAGAAACGCGGGGGAATGAAGCAAAAAGTAATCTACGCGAGGCTTTATCAGATTGGAACGAAGCTGACCTCGAGGCAGAAACATCACGTCACTATCCCCCCTACTGGCAGGGATTACACGTCACAGCACATGTCGTTTTTGCCAAGCTTCTCATCGGACTTGGAGCACATGAAATCCGCATAGACATCCACCCTGATACAGATCGGGATGCAACGCGGGTCTGTTTTGCGCTTTCTGATCATCCAGGGCTGTTTTCGCGCCTTGCCGGCGCCCTCGCACTTGTCGGGGCAAATGTGGTCGACGCGCGCACATATACAAGCAAAGATGGCTATGCCACTGCCGCCTTTTGGGTACAAGACAGCAATGGTCATCCTTATGAAGCCAGCCGCTTTCCACGCATGCGCAACATGATCGACAAAACACTGCGTGGCGAAGTGGTCGCGAGAGAAGCAATCAAAGTAAAAGACAAATTAAAGAAACGTGAAAGCGCCTTCAGGGTCCCCACGTCGATTTCATTTGACAATGACGGGTCTGAAATTTTCACCATCATCGAAGTAGACACCCGCGATCGCCCTGGGCTTCTTTATGATCTGGCGCGCACCTTGGCGAACGCAAATGTCTATATAAGTTCTGCGGTCATCGCAACCTATGGGGAACAGGTGGTCGATAGTTTTTATGTCAAAGACATGTTCGGGTTGAAATTTTACAGCCAAAGCAAACAACGCAGCCTTGAGAAAAAGCTGCGCGATGCGATAGAGAGCGGCGCCGAGAGGGCCAAAGGAGATCCGTCTTGAAGTTTTTCCGAAACATCATGACGGTTGGCTTTTGGACTTTGATGAGCCGCATTTTAGGGATGGCACGCGAAGTTTTGCTGTATGCGCTAATAGGGGTCGGGCCAGTGCTTGACGCCTTTATTGTTGCGTTTCGATTGCCCAATATGTTTCGACGGTTTTTCGCCGAAGGGGCGTTTAATGCCGCCTTTGTGCCCATGTATTCAAAACGGCTTGAAAACCATGAGGACGCAGAACGTTTCGCAAGCGATGCCTTTAGTGGGCTGGCTTTTGTTCTGATGATCTTAACGGCAGTGGCAATGATATTCATGCCAACCCTTGTTTGGGTGACCGCCAGCGGGTTTGGAAGCGATGCACGCTTTGAACTCGCCGTGGATTATGGTCGCGTTATGTTTCCTTATATTCTCTTAATTTCTCTTGCAGCGCTGTTGTCGGGCGCGTTGAACGCGCGTGGTCGCTTTGCGATGGCCTCGGCAGCGCCCGTTTTCCTTAATATTCTGGTGATCGCCGCGCTGTCATTTGCTTGGATTTTAGATGCGGACAGAGCATTCTATCTTGTCTGGAGCATCCCGTTGGCCGGATTCGTTCAATTGACCCTGCTGTGGTGGGATAGTACAAAAGCCGGAATTCATATTTCCATAAAGCGGCCCGATTTCGGGCCTGACATGCGCCAGCTGGTCAAAGTAGCAATCCCTGCGGCCTTAGCCAATGGCGTGGTACAGATCAACATACTGGTGGGCACCATCGTCGCAAGCTTTTTTCCCGGTGCCGTAAGTTGGCTTTATGGGGCAGATAGATTGTATCAACTGCCATTGGGTGTTGTCGGGATTGCCGTTGGCATTGTTCTTTTGCCGGAGTTGTCCAAAAAGGTTCAAAGCGGCGATAAGGACGGCGCGCGCCGCGCCTTTACAAACGCAAGTGAGATCAGCTTTGCGCTGAGCTTTCCAGCCGCTGTGGCTTTGTTTGTCATCCCCCTGCCTCTTGTTTCAGCCCTCTTTGAACATGGCGCCACAGAACGCAGTGATGCAATTGCGATGGCGCAGGCCTGCGCCATCTATGCAATCGGACTGCCCGCGTTTATTCTGCAAAAGGTGCTTCAACCGCTTTATTTCGCTCAAGAAGACACGAAAACCCCGTTTCGATTTGCCCTCTATGCCATGGTGGTGAATGCGGTGCTGGCCCTTGGACTGATGGAGGGTCTTGGATGGATAGCCCCAGCCATTGCCACGACGGTATCCTCGTGGGTCATGGTAGGTTTACTGGCCTTAGGGGCCCGCCAGTTTGGGGACATGGGGCGCCTCAGTGCGCAGGGTCGCGCGCGGATGATCCGCATCGGCATCGCCGCTTTGGCCATGGGGGGGGCGCTTTGGCTCATTGATATGCAAGTTGCTCTCTATATCGACACGACGCTTCTGCGTATTCTATATGGTCCCGCACTCGTGATAACCGGCGTTATTCTTTATGTCATATTTGCCCGTGCCATCGGCGCCCTTACCCCAGAAGACATCAAGCGCGCGATGCGGCGCAATTAGGATTTGCGTAACATTGCAATGACGCGCGATAGGCCGCCAGGAATAAAGAAAAAAGACAGAATAAATCCTGTCACAAACCCGATCAGATCCGCGATCCATGTGCTGTTTCCACCAAAAATCATCCCAAAGAGCAACTGAATGCCCATCAGAAATGCAATTAAATGAAACGCCTGTCCCTGAGGGGCACGATGCACTCTGAGGGTGATCCACATCATAAAAGTATAGGCCCCGATAAGGCCATAAATACCTGCAAATGAACCAAAAAGCCATCCACCCTCCGGTGCAGCCAGTGAAAACACCACCGCGCCAACGGCAGCTGACCCTGTGAAAAAGACAAGTAACGCCAGCGGTGAAAAGGCAGATCCCACCATTTTACCCATCGCCAGAAAAAGCGCACAGGACACCGCCGCGTTGATCATACTGCCGTGGACAAAAGAAAATGTCACAAATCGCGCCAGATGCTCCAGCGGGTAGTGATGGTTTTCAAGCATCCAATGGGTGATTTGCGGGTTCACGCCAAAGCGCTCTATCGCCTCCATCCGCCAGACAAAGGTCTCTGCCCCACCCACAAAATTTGGCCCCAAGGTGAACCAAAGCTCAACCAAGGCGATGACGGCAAAAAGCGCGACAACAACCGGCGGCATCGGGTTGAATACAGGGGGCGGAGAGGTATCAGACATGTTCACAGCCCTTTGCTTGACGTTCTTTGGAGCTATGGTTAAGCGGGTTTTGTTGAAACTTCCAGATGGAGAGTACGAATATGTCGGATGCGGTCCAAACGCAGTCGAATTCCAAGTTCAAAAAACGGGTATTTTCAGGGATCCAACCCTCCGGTGGCCTGACGCTTGGAAATTACCTCGGCGCGGTGAAACGTTTTGTGCAATTGCAGAACGAGGAAATTGAAACGATTTACTGCATGGTGGACCTTCATGCGATCACCGTCTGGCAAGATCCTGAACAATTGAAAAACAACACGCGACAATTGGCAGCCTTTTATATTGCCTCAGGGCTGAACCCCGAAAAGTCCATTCTCTTCAATCAGTCGGCAGTATCCGAGCACGCGGAGCTTGGATGGATATTCAACTGTGTTGCGCGCATGGGCTGGATGAAACGGATGACCCAGTTCAAAGACAAGGCGGGAAAAAACGCAGAAAATGCGTCTCTTGGATTGTTTGGATATCCGGCTTTGATGGCAGCAGATATTCTGGCCTATCACGCCACGCATGTGCCTGTTGGGGATGATCAGAAACAACATCTGGAACTTACCCGCGATATCGCCGCAAAATTCAACCACGATTTTGGTGTCGATTTCTTTCCGATGATAGATCCGGTGATCGGTGGTCCTGCGGCACGGGTGATGAGCCTTAGAGACGGGTCGAAGAAGATGTCGAAATCTGACCCCTCAGACCAGAGCCGCATCAACATGAGCGATGATGCCGACTCAATTGCCCAAAAATTCCGTAAGGCAAAAACCGATCCTGATGCCTTGCCTAGTGAAGAATCGGGGCTTGAAAACCGTCCCGAAGCTAAGAACCTAGTGGCAATTTATGCGGCCCTTGGGGATCAATCGGTGGAACAGGTTCTTTCTGATGTCGGGGGAAAGCAGTTTTCTGAATTTAAACCCATGCTCGTCGAACGTGCGGTGGGGACACTGTCGCCAATAACAGGAGAGATGAACCGCCTGATGCAGGATTTGTCTGAAATCGATAGGGTTTTAAAAGATGGTGCAGACAAAGCACGCGCCATCGCTGCTCCCATCCTCCAAAGAACCTACGACATTGTTGGTCTTTTGCGGCCCGAACGATCATGAAAATTTCATGTTGGCTGTATCGGCGTTGCCATTTCTAACCATTTTTGGTAGGCTAATAAGGCAATAAGGTAGGGGACCCTTATGGACATTTTACTCTGGGCGACTGGCATTGCCAGCGCCTTTATGATTTGTGCATCA
>Ga0075480_10003294_pt1 | contig 10364 bp, 6 predicted proteins | sample DEB08_DNA_7_FD_81590 | JGI IMG/M metagenome (GOLD analysis project Ga0075480, IMG submission 81590) | Aqueous microbial communities from the Delaware River and Bay under freshwater to marine salinity gradient to study organic matter... | ecosystem: Environmental > Aquatic > Marine > Coastal ...
AAAAGGAATTAAATCGTGCTCACAAAATATACCAATGGCGTACTAAACAGTATCTATCACAATCACGTCTAAATCGGAAGCGTCAACATGACATTATTTATGAAACAGTTCCAACCAACAATACCAACACAATTGAAAAAGAACACAATCATATGGCACTCGGGACATCAAAAGAAACAAAATCTTCATTGAAATTTTATGAAAAAAATTCTTCGCCACTCCAGCCAATAGCCTCCCTCAATGCATTTCCTTTATAATCACAAAAAGAAAAACAATAAACATCCCACAGACAAATCAATCTAGTTGGCAATATGGACAACCCCTTATTTACAAAATTATATGCATTGCTGACCGATTTGTCTTCGGATACAATTTATGATGGCTCACTCAAGGAAATGTGTGATCTTATCAAAAGTCAATGTAAAAAATTATATGTACGTACAGATTTCCTTGTCTTTATGGCCCAAAAACCAACGGAGGAGCCATACGTTCGTTTTATTTCTGATTTTATCAAGAATCGCCGAAAGCCCATAGGGACACTGGAAGAAACTTGTGTGTATTCACTAAAAACACTTTCTGATTGTTTCACTAACATCGAGATGATTTTGGATGCAGCTGAAGAACGACGGAAAAGAAAACAGGGAGAAGAAAGCAATGCAAAAAAACAAAGAAAACTTTCCTTGTGATTTTATTTTTTTTGTTTTTAGTGAGGACTCGTTTTTGTCATGCTCTGGTTTACTTGCTTGACATAATTAGCCCGTCCATTTTTGGAGGGGTTTATCACGTCTTAGCCACACAAAAACACAGAGTTCTTTCTGTATTTTTACATGAGGGCTTGTTTTTATATATATATTATCATGCTTTTTTACAACATTATCCAATAAAAATATTTCCTTATTAAGAAAAAAGAAATGAGATTTGTAAATGTGCCAGATGTACGGACGCACGTGGTTTGTGTGTAGTTTTGCCTACAAAAAACACTTCGGAGCTCTGGTGCATGTGGTTCGTACGTAGTTTTGCCTACGAAAACACTTCGGAGCTCTGGCGCATGTGGTTTGTACGTAGTTTTGCCTACAAAAACACTTCGGAGCTCTGGCGCACGTGATTTGTCCATAGTTTTGCCCACAAAAACACTTCGGAGCTCTGGCGCACGTGGTTCGTACGTAGTTTCGCATACGAAAAAAAACTTCGGAGCCCAGGGAAACACAATGTTATTTTTTACTGAATTAGTATATGTTTTGCTCAACAAAAGAGACATATGCTTGTAGTGTAAAACACACGGGCTATTTGGGGTTAAATTAGTTTTGCCTTTACTTTTCAAGAATGAGCCAACTATAAAATCACAAAAGAACATTGAGATAAACCATTTTCAACCTTTTCATGACAGGTGGAACCTATTTTATTTGCTGTGTTTTTGCTACTATTCTACATTTTTCTGATTAAGGAAAGACAAAAGTAACTTCTTGGAAGTCTTTGGATTTCACAGGTTTGTGGTTGTTTTCTTTTTTTTAATAAAACGAATGCTTTAGAATTATATAACAAGAAGCAAATATTCAAAATACCATTTTGTGTTGTATATTTTTATTTAGAGAAGATGGCGTTCAAGATGTCGATGGTTGGGCTTTCGCCCGTGAATGATGCAGAATGTTCCGTTTGCTTTGAATCCTTTGCAAGCCAGGATCGCATTCGAATTCAGTGTTCCAAGGGGACACATGGTGAGAACGGGGATATATGTAACATATGTATCCGAACTATGCTTCTTGACAAGGAAAACCCCAAGGTGGACATCCCTTGTGTTTATATTGGTTGTGGAGGTGTGTATAACTTTGAAACCCTGATTTTACAGTTAGGGGCCAACCAGTTTAAAAAGGATATGTGGAAGCCCTATCAAGAAAAGGCAAATAAGGATACTGAAACCATCCTTGGTAAATATTATGTCAGGGCAAAGGATTCCTGTATGAAGGCTCGCAAACGAAAGGAAAGGGCAACAAGGCGATTCAATACCTATAAGTCTCTCTACGGGAAACAATTTCGGAAGTTGTGTGTTTTGGGACAGATGCTTGAGCGCAGTGAAAAGATTATGAAACTATCCTTCAAGAATCTGGCCCATATGCAGCATCAGATTGAGGAGGATGTCAGCGAAGATGAAGATATTATTCTCGACTTTTTGAATAAGCAGCCTACGCCTGTGGAAGCCAATCTGCGATTTAACCCGAAGCAAAATCGAAACCTTTTCCGTTCTGACGACTATCAAATGGGGTTAATTGATAATCCGGAACAATATTTTGGACATGAGCATGGGAGGAGAGGCGAATACAACTGTCTTGTGACACGTGTTTGTCAGAAGGCGTCCTGCAATGGCAAACTCAAACCCATGTTGAAAAATGTTCTTTTTCGGCACTATCAGTCCTGCCAGGAATGCCTGAGCAGTTACAAAAAGAGCACTGCCAGCGAAGTGGGTCCTCATGGAGTAAGTTTTGATGGTGATGATGTCGATGTTCATGATATTGTTGTTGATGATGATGATGATGATGATGATGTCATTTTCATTCCCTCTCCTGATGATATTTTGACATCCGACGACAAAGAACAAAAGATATGGCTAAAATGCAATCATTGCGAGGTTATTGTGTGTGGACAATGCCTTGTGACTATCAACCAGGGGGCTGGAGCAGCGGAGGAAACTTCGACGAGAACAGCCGAGTGTCTTCTTTCTCATGTCTGCGACAAGCAAGTACTTGAAGATTGTAGGTTGGCCAACGAGAATACAAAGCCATGTCCCAAATGCAAGACAATGATATACCGAACCGAAGGATGCTCACAAATGTTTTGTACTCGCTGTCACACTGGGTTCCACTGGAATACGGCCCAGATCATCAAACGGCCGGAAAATGAGTATTTTCAGGAATATCAACGACAGAAAGCTGCTCGGGGTTTAAGCGATGCATCTAATGTCTCTCCGGGTTTCCATAACATTAATTCGAATTCTCTTGTGCGTGAATTTCAGTATGTTGGAAATGATCTATCTTCCAGTACCGATGTCAAGGCATTTCTTTCCAAATTTATGCAGACCATGAATTTCCATGTGATTTGCGCGGCCAAAAGCAAGACACTTGTTCAGGGGAGGGGTGCCTTGTTTTCTGATTATGGCATTATTGCCGACTCTGAGGTCATGACATCTTGGAAGAAGGTGGCCATCAACTTTCTCTGGAATGTTTCTGAAGATCTGTATCTCATAAACCCCGAGTTTTCCACAGCCCGGCGACCACGAGATTTATTCAATGAGGATGGGAAAATAATGAATTTAAAGGTAGTTTGCCCAGATATTCGGAACAGCCTGTTTATCCTGTTTTCAAAGCCAGCCTCCATCTACTTGAAAGAATTTCATATTTTCTTCAAAAACAACTGCATAGAGAGCATGAAACCATGGCCGTCCATTTTAACCCGTAATCCAGACTCTATGGCTCGAATCATGGACGCACATTTGTTGGGCATCCCCGACGCCTATAGCACTCAAGTGTGGCCAAGAATAATATCATTGATCCGGGAAAACTGCGTTGAGATCAACTGTACCATACCGGATCGACTACAGAGCATCAAGGAGGAGCACAGCAATGTCAACACTCAACTCTTTCGCTTTGGTAATCCCAATGATACTTCCATCTCACGCGCTAACGAGCGTATCTTCCATCTGCGGAAAAAATATTACATGGAAGAGATGTTCCAGAATATATTGGCCGTCGTTACTTCGCGGATAGTATTTTTGATCTTAAAATTTAATCGAGCCTTGTTTTTTTTTGATGAGAAAACCCCCCGTGAAGTAGCAATGAATAAGCCAGTTTTTCTTAATCAATATATGCTTTATATAAACATATTTATTGTAATAGACCAGGGATTTAACGCCATCAAAAAAATTAACAACCAACTTGGACACATTAACATTTCCGAGTTGAGAGACCGCTATTTTATGGGTGTACGTTTTTGACCAATGTTCATTTTCCCTGCCCATACATCAAACCTATAAAGGTGTCTTTAAATTATTTCATGTAAATAAAATTGATTCTGAATAAAAAATAAATTATTGAGTCAAGTGATTTCCCTGTGGTACGAACATGGGTCTCAACACAGAAATCAAAAAGGCACTACGGAAATTTGCTCCAGTGGCTTTTCTTCAGTTTTTACCCAACACATCTGTGCATAAAATTGACCCATTGGTCAAACATGTAGTGTTGGATGCAGGTATACTCTTGTTCTCAAGACCAAGTTTCAATACAAGTTTGTCTCTCGGGTGGCACAAACAACTTGCGCGGCATTTTATGAACAAATATATTGAGAACTGGCTGTGTTCAGATAATCCTCCTCATAATCTTGTCCTTATACAAGATTGCGCGGATAAAATTCCAGAACCCAAGCAACTTTTCCATACTCATAGTAGATACGAAAAACAAAAAATACAATCTGAAATAGCCGCGGGACGAAGATTTGCGCCAAATGCAGTTTTACCGGAAACACACGAGATTTACGCTATGCAAGAAATGTGGCCCAAGTATATGGCCACATCACATCTTCGCAAAGAGATTACAGAAATCTTGGTGCGAGAATTATCAGAGTTATTTATTGCCGAGCGAAATCGTCTGGTCTCGTATACTACAGCAGTGTCAATGTATACCTGCCATGGATCATATATACGCCTGTTTCAGCCCGATATTTTTTCTTCCCAATCAATACCCAACTTCCCAGAAACCGTACACGGAGAAGCAGACATGATTATATGTACTATTCTTAACCACATTCAAGAACACAACCCTGATACAAAAGTACTCCTTATAAGCACTGACACAGATAACATCCCTATCCTGTTGATGGGAAATAACCACAATGTCCTTTTAAAAATGAACAACTACAAGGACCCAGTGACCAAATTGGATTTTATTGAGGTGCTGGACATTCAATCGCTATTCAAAACATTTTCTTCTTGCAGTGAAGGTGGACTGTCATATATGTTATCCTTTTTTCTTGTGGCCTGTCTATCCAAGTGTGATTTTTGTGTTGGTCTTCCAAAAATTGGTGCCGTCAGTCTTCTTCGGCATTTGAGATCCTGGCCCCGGCCTTTGGCCAGATATGTTGACACAAACGATAATCACCAAGCCTATTCTTCTGCAAAGATCCAAATCGACATTCCAGAAATTGCAAAATTTTTGGCAGCTCTTGTAACCAGTCCCATGTCTAAAACAGCACGTATACCAAGTGACTATATAGTTTCTGTTTCTAACCAGGCTGCATGGACTTTACAATACTGGGCAAACACTTATTCTAATGGCTACACAGACCCACTAGGCTTTGTTCGCGGTGGACCAGATCCAGCAATGTTCGAAAAAGCTTGGACTAGGAAATTTGACCAAGAAAGAAAAATAGATAATGTACTTTGTCATTTTAATCATGTCATACATCTTCTTACAAAAAAAGAAAAGGAAAAATCAAAATCAAAACCAAAACCAAAAACAACACTAACGTTAACATCAACCCCACAAAAATCCGGAAGGTTGTCGGGTAAAAACAAAAAGATCCGCAGAGCATAAAATTTGGCGTATGTATTTTCAAACATCTCGAGCTTGAAGGGCTTTCATAATACGTCGCCCCAAAAAACATTCTCGGTCAGAAACAGATCGCCCAAGAATTTTATTGAGTTGAATGGATGTGACACAAAGAATACATTGCTGTTCCGCACGTGTGACGGCCGTGTACAGCATATTGCGAGAGAGTATTGCCATATTGGCGTCATTGGGTCGCACCACAACAAATACTGTTTTCCATTGGGAAGCCTGCGAAGTGCATATGGTTTGTGCATAACTGTACATCAGATCTGTTCCAAACTGTGAATACCGAAAGGAATGTGTGACTGATCCATTTCCACAGTCATCAAACAAAACATGGACAAAGTACTCGTCCTCCCCATCTTCAACATCAGCATCGATAGTCTGGGTTGTTCCGCTAGAAGTGTTTATAACTATTTCAGAAGTATCACTTGAACCATTGCTATCATCAGACCCTAATGGATTGTCATATTTGCCGTCAAATATTTCTTCTTTGTTGATGGCAATGATAACACCCTCGCTACCATTGGTCACAACGAGCTCCCGGGGGCTTGAAGTATTTGATGCATCATTGCGTCCGTGACTGTTTTCCGGTTTACAAACATATTGATTTCGTCTACAGATAACCCGATCACCAACTTGCGGTTGAAAAACCATATCAGAATTGGCGGACTCGTTTCTTTTGAAGATGTGCTGTAATATCATATTATTGTATGTGTTTGCACCCTCGTTTGTTGTAAGTAGAATTTTGACAGATCGAATTCCGTTTTTGATATCGCCTCTTTGGCTAGCAGCTTGAGCAGCCCGAAAAGCGTCCAGGATTTCCTTTTCAATTGTACTATAGGACACAACCCGGAAGCTTTTATCTTTGCTAAAATGAGCCTCCACTCCCAGCTTCATCAATTCATCGCCCTTTTTATCAATAATTGCCTTGGACGCCTTCAAAATATTTTTGCACTCTGTGCGCTTGACCACACTGAAATGAGCACGAGGAATAAACTCGAGCATTTCAAACAATAATCTCCCAGGTTCAATGCTTGGAATCTGGTTGTCGTCACCCATTAAAATATATTTTACTCCATCTTTTTTGCACAAATCAGTTTCCCTCGACAAAATCGCGGCCATCAAGCGCATGGATACCATACTAAATTCGTCTATGACAATATATTTTACATCTTCCCAATACGTATCCATACTTTTGTTGTAGAGTGCCATGTGAATAGTAAACGCTTTATGCCGTGTTTTGTTAGCAAGAATATTTGCGGCTTTGCCCGTGGGTGCCAAAAGAAGCCACTCAGTAGATCCGTATTCGGAAGAGTATTCGTCACCACTATTACTCACACTGCCAAAATAGTTTTCTGTGGCTGGATCCAAAACTTGTATAAGCTTGGACAAAAATGTAGTTTTCCCTACCCCGCCAGGCCCGTGAATAATGTTAAACTTGCTAAATTTTAGTTGCTCTATAAAATCACGCATATCCACCAAACTCGAATCTCGTGTGGGTGTAAGGAATGAAGTTTGATTGTTCAAAGAAACGTACCCTCCATCGCCGAGACCCCTGGCAATAACATTGGCAATGAAAACTTCCGCCTTATGTGTAGAGCAGCGATATAACATTCCATTCTTGGATGATGGGTCGGTGGTTTCATTGTTCACATTGTTGATCAAGTCGTCTTCAAAAAACCCAATTTCCTTTTCGCATTCTTGTGGGGAAAGTGATTGTACATATGACTTGAGCAATTGAAATTGTTCCCCGCTTAACACTGGTGAAAATAGAGATCGGAAACGATTCCACGAAACACATGTGTGTCCGTGTTTGTACTCGGCTGTCTCGATGGACTGATACCCCAGGGCTAGTAATCTTTGAAGACATTGTGGCTCAAACTGGCCAACACTCATTGCAAGCATATCACAATCACTTACTCGTAATGTGCTTGAGATACGATATGAAGTTGGATCATCTTGCTTATCCTGATCCAGTGATGTCGATTGGATGATATGGCATAAAGTATACACAGATGTCGACACATCGGTAATGGCTTCAAACACCTTTCCCAAAGCCACGGCCCTATAATTATCTGAGCAATATGAAAACGTTCGTGGTGTACTTATACCACTTAAAATCATCATGAACATTGTGCAAACATGATTGACTACATCCGACTCTTTGACAGAAGGTGTTTCCTTATTGTCAGAAGGTTCACCCAATATAACCAGCGAAGGTAAGGAAGTGCGGCGTTGTATTTCCTTGTACACATTATAACTGGAAGTAGCAACATCACTTAAAAGCGCAAGAAGAATGCCAGTTGGCGTGCTTGTTTTATATTGGCTATTGCCTGTTTCTTCTTGTTCAAGAAATCGAAGACAGGCTGAATCCCAAACATCTTCCGGTATTGGACTACGTTCCTTTTTTTTCGCCGCCTTGTTGTTTGTGAATATAGTCGGCATACTCTTAAATATTTTAGTTACGTCCCGTTTGCGACAAGGAAGACTAGCTATGCGCCTAATGACAGAAAACGTTATTTCACTGACTGCAGACACATCAATTTCACCAGCCATATATTTGGCCTGCAAGATGGGTGTATTCGAGTCTGGAAGAAACTTGGGACTTATAAAATATGAACAACGAGATGGCATACAATTCTCTTTGAGCACAGGCTTTTCCATGGCAAAAAGCAGAATGCGATTTCTGTATTGGTTAATAATTTTTGTACACACTTCCTGTGACAATGTTCCATTCTTCTCAACCAATAATTTCGCAAACGGTGTACGCACAACAACATTTTCCGGCCTAAGCATAATCTGTGATAAATCACAGACCCCTGTACTCATAGCTGGGTCATCTCCAAAATATATCAACTTTAAAAGAATGTTGACGCGTTTTGAGTATGGGTTATACGACAAGCGATCAATCTTTCTTAATGTCCCAGCTATCATGGGCAATCCCTCTGGGGGTTCAATGTACACTCTCTCTACTGCTTCTTCCATGGCGTGGTGTGGTGATATTTTATATCGACTGGTGCTCGAATTTCAATCAGAAAATCACTTTGCCTCTTGCTCAGCAAGTTTGTAAATGAAACAAAGTCAAGTAAAGATAAATGCCTATGCAATAGGACTTCTTTATTTCATTGATTTTTAGGAATGGCTTATCGTAATTTAATGAAAGCCATCAAAACGAAAGTAATGTACAATACAAAAATCAACAAGAAACAACTCTTTCAAAAATATAGACTTCAATCCAATGTCATTTGTTGACCAGGCCTTGAGGTATTTTTTTACAGCATTTCATGTGTATCATCAAACAATGCTGATAACCAAAAGGTTTTTTACAATACAAACAAGCGTAGTTCTTTATTTTGTGATGTACATTGTCCGTGTGTCGTTGCAAACTTCCAAGTGTCTTGAATTGTTTTTTGCATAACGTGCAGGGAAGCATCTTGATGTCCTGTCCATGGATGTTTTTTTCGTGTGTTTTGAGATTACAGAGAAACCCAAAATTCTTGTTGCATATGTTGCATTTAAATGGTCGTTTCTTTAGATGGACATGGGTAACATGTCTTTTAACTCTTGCCATGTTAACAAAATTTTTTCCGCATTCTTTGCAATAGAAAACACCTCGTTCTGTTTGACGCGCATTTTGCACTACTGATGTAGAGCATTGTTGTGTTTTTTCTGTGTCTGTATTCATGGTGATACGATGATATTTCCAATCCCGCAATAATATATGTTTATTACCCAACACAAAGGATAGCCGAGCAAGTTACATTATATCAATTAAGTGTGTAAATGAAACTTACTCAAGTTGTGTCTGCTGTAAAATAAGTCTATTGTTATATTACAGTCATGCTGACTGGATACTGAGAACAGACATTTTATCTGTCAAAGAAGAACACTGGCCCAGAGCATAAGTGCTTCGTGATATAGTTCCTCCGCGCCGGGCACCTGCTGCATTACAATGAAGCATGGGCCAGTGTTCAAAGCATGCGAATCGAATATTGTCTGCACCAACCGCCAGACACGCAGGTGTGGTTTCGGGGTCGCGCACGGAAAACGAGCCCAAGAAAGGGATGACAGGGTCAACTTGTCCCCAAAATATATCTGAATTGTAACATTCGTCAATGTACATGGAATATTGTTTTGCATCTTCCAAAGCATAATGCCAACAAGACGAGCTATTATCACTGCGGGTAACAATACGAAGGTCGGCTTTTGTTTTTCCGTATTCTGGAACAGTACTACATCGGATTGCCGGTGTTTCCTCGACTGATTTTTGGATAACCACATTTCCACCATACACAAGAACAGAAGAAGTTGCACTATTTTCTCGTATGGTCGTCGCCGGAATATTACCAATCAGAACACTTTGATAATCAAGCGTGGATACCATGCTGTTGATACGGACTCCTGTAATGGATTCGTCTTCTTTATGCGACACTAGTTGCATGCGCCCCACTTTTCCGGAAACGGGGTCAATCAATGTAGCATGAGTCAACGGTTTCCAAATATCGGCGGCATGTTTACTGCCACGTAATGTCTCGTCAAGTGCATCTTGGTATCCAGTAACAAGGACCTGGTGTTGATTGGTCATTACTCCTCTTGGCACAGTATCTCCAAGAACAAGTGTTTTTTCTTTCATGATCATCATGACAGTTTTCGCACCGTCCGATGGGTTGATGTAATGCCATGTCAGTGTTTTGAGATCATCACTTGGGACAATTTCATAATTCCATAAACGAACACCCCCACCAAAAACATTAAAAATGGCATGCA
>Ga0075480_10003299_pt1 | contig 10357 bp, 18 predicted proteins | sample DEB08_DNA_7_FD_81590 | JGI IMG/M metagenome (GOLD analysis project Ga0075480, IMG submission 81590) | Aqueous microbial communities from the Delaware River and Bay under freshwater to marine salinity gradient to study organic matter... | ecosystem: Environmental > Aquatic > Marine > Coastal ...
CTCAATCGCAGCCTGCTTAACCATTTCGTCTTTAGTTTCGTAGAAAGCCTGACGCATTTCTTCTTCAGAAAATTCTGGACGAAGCTTGGGACGTATAGATGTTCTAGGAATAGGAACGTCTTCTGGTATAAACTTCCAAACTGGCGCACCGTCTTCATGCTTTTCTGGTGTTAAAACAAGAAAGCCCCCATCTACTTCCATCACAGGATCAATAGGCTTACTAGCCAACCCTCCCTCAAAAAAACCCATGTCGGCATACTCTGGGTAGGTTACCTCTACGTTGTGTGAAAATTTGGTATCGTACACAGGCTCTTGGCCCTCATATCCACGATAGAACGTGTGACTACCGATAGTTACAGGGTCTGGTCCTTCAAACTGCGAACCACGCTTCTTTGTCTTACCTGTATTCTGAAAGAAGGTACGACCATCTACTGCGTCTTCGCCTAGCTGAACATAGTCCACAAACTCATTTAATTGTGCGTTCAGGTCGTCTTCTGGTGCAGGTATCTTAGATACGCCACCGTATGTCCGTACAGGCTCAAATTCACTGGCAGACAGTATTTCATCTACTGTGTCGGGAAAGCGATCTGATGCTAAACGGTTAAGGATAACAGCACGTACAGCATCACGTCCCTCTTGACCCTCGCCACGGGCCTCTGCCCATACTACACGCTCAATCTTTTCAATGTCACCATACGGCAGTTGTGTTTTAGGCCGTAGCTTCGGACGTGGGCTAGTATCCACTATTCCGCTCCCTTGATTGCTTCATCACGGATTGTCGAAAACCTACGAAGTTCGATTAGTGCGCCCTGCATCTCTGTGATGCGGTTATGGTCTTTCTGAACTTCTAGTAGATCACGGTATTTGTTGATGCGGTAATCCAGATAAACCTGTAACCGCTCCATCATGTCTTTGTCGTTGACTAGAGGTAGCAACGCACGACTTGTATCTTTATCCATTAATTAACGGGACCTTGTGGCTGTTGTGGTGGTACTCCCCCATTGTCGCCGCCCCCTGAACCTGTGAAGCCCTCTGCGTTAGGCTCTGGTGCATTACCTGGAGCTATGTTGCCCCCACCGTTTCCTGTAGGATCGGAAGGTGCAGGTGCGCCCCCTACTGGTGCAGCCTGTGGTTCAGGCTGTGGCATCAGTGCCTGTATCTCTGCCATCATTTTGGCTTGGATCATGGCTTCACGTGGATCGTTAAGAATTTTGTCTTCATCCAAGTCCATCGATGCTGCAAGTTCACGTAGGATAAAGTCATACTTAACAAATGGTGCCATCTGTTGATTGGCAGTCATCTGCATGAACTGTAGCAAGCGTTGGCTACGGATTTCGTTACGCATCAAGCTTTCAGTACCACGGGCCACAACGTCTAGGTCACCCTTGGTATATTCTTCATCAAAGTTGAACTGCATGTTAAATGCGAACAATGCTTTGCCTAGCGGTGCCAATAGATAGTCATCTAGGTTGCGTACAACCGCTTTGATGTTCTGTGCGGCGGCACCCATAAGCATGGACATACCAGACGCTGTACGACCAACACCCATGACACCACCAACACCGTGGCTGTATGATGGGATGCCTGTGGCTTCGTCAGATAGCTGACGGGCTTTGTCGAACATCATCAATAGTTCGTTGGAAACATTTGGAAACTTGGTGCCAAAGATAGCCTGTCCTGGTGCGCCTGCCTGACGACGGAAGACCTTGCCTGGATATACTGAAAGGTCTTGGCCTGGGACTAGGTTAGTTTCATCGATCTCAATAAGCAGGTTACCCGACAAGGCACCGTTATCTACAGCCATACGCATGAAGCCATTCATCAATAGCTGTGTGTCTTCCATGTTTTCAGCAACACCGATACCGAAGAACCCGTACGGGTTTAATTCATACGGTACGGCTGTATAAGGAATGCGTATAGGCGTGAACGGGTTGATGACTAAGCGTAGAATTTGTCCATTACAAATCCATACGTTCACTTGTACTTCGTCACGATCTGCTACTTCCTCTGGTAGCTCTAGGTCTGCCTGTTCTGCAAGCTCTGCATCTAGGACACCCCAATACTCTAGGACCTCATAGCGGTCTGGGCTTTCAGAGTTATTGCTTTCGTCTAGTGCGTCTTCCCAATATTCACGCTGATACTGAGGGCCTAACTCAATAGCAATCTCAATGCTCTCATTACGGAAATGTGGGCGTTGTTTAAGCGCACGTAGCTGTGAACGGTTCAGACGGTGACGTTGTATAGTATACTCAGCTTCAGCCATGTTCCGTGCGTCGGGATCAGGGTAGAGGTCCCAGATAGACACATACTCCACTTTAGGAATAGTTTCGTACACAGGATCATAGTTACCCTCTTCGTCCCAACGTGGATATTCCTTGTCGAATGCAAACGGACCCTTCAGACAACCTGTACCAAACAAACATGTCTCAAAGGCTACAGAACGTAGGTGCTTAGAAGCATGAGTTTCATCCAACTGGTCATGCATCTTGCGTTCCATCATCTGAGCGGCACGTTTTGCAGGCTCAAATAGGATAGCAGAGGGTGTAGAACCTGTTCCTAGCTCTAATTCTTCCGCAATAGGCTGTAGATCGGCAGAATATGGCCCTAAATCCTTTTCTAGGTCAGGACGGGCGATAGGACGCTTGGGTTTGTACTGAACCCCTGCCATTTCCTCTACTTTTTCCGACGTAATGGCGTTTGGGTCGTAATTTACCTCGCCTGCAACGCCTGTAGGCATCTTACGGCTCTCTACACCAACAGGAAACTTCGATCCTGCGAATAATACGTCCACAACCTGTGCATATGCCGCCAAAACCTTGGTTTTAGTGATCTTAACAAAGGCCTGAGACTTTTCTGTGTCGGTAAACTGCACGTCTGGGCCGTATAGACCACGATAGTTGCGGTATGCCATTAACCAACGCTCTTCATCCGATAAACGATGGTCTTTAGAGCGTCTAAACTGACCTTCAATGAAGGATGATACGCCAGAATAGTCTAAATTCTCTTGTTCTACATCCCCATCCTCTTGCAAGGCTACAACATCAGAGGCTTCAGTCTGATCTTCGGGTGCAGGGCCTGTAGGTTTGTCCATTAATGCCATATTTTAGTATCCAAATCTTGAATCTGAAGGTGTGTACCGTTGAATTGGGACACCACGCCCCATATCGAAGGGTGAAAATGCTCTAGGGCGGCTCATAATACCGTATCTAACGCTGTCATATGCGTGGTCCGTCGCATAACGAGGGTCGATGTCGTCTGAACCTTTGGGGTCTGAAGGAATTACAGGCAAATCTGCGATAATCTGGCGGCAAGTGTTAAAGAAAACGATGCCTGCTTGGCCTGTATCTTCGTCTACCTTCAGAACTTCATGAAATCTGTTCTTACCAGATACCCTTGCACCTGCAGTACGGTCACTTGGTCGCCACCTACAGCCCATGCTAATCATTTCTTCAGCTATACTGGGGCCGATTTGACCACGGTTGTGCCAACAAGAGCTATCTAGCACCCCATACTGGATGCTCTCACCTCTCTCTGCGTTGAGGACAGCCTTTGCCAAGTCCTTTCCTGTGTGCTTCGACACGTATAACTCTCTATAGACGTAGAGGGTTTCGTAGCTTGGATCGATAGCGAACCAATGAACAGCACTATAAGAGCTATACCCATAGTCGCATGAGCGAAAACGTCGCCAATCGTCAGGAATATCAAACGGCTCACATACATGAACACTCTGTTTGAACTCAGGGAACGCTGCACCATCAGCAACAGCCCAATCCCCTTCCAACAATTGTCGCCTTTGCATCTCAGGCAAGGCCATAAGGTTGGCTTCATACTGCCCGTCCTGCATCAAATAAGGGTTGTCTTTAAGTGACGCAGGAATAAAGCGACGGTAGAACAGCGGTTCCCCTGCCCGTTCATGGCTTTCTGGGAATACCATCGGCTCACCAGTGTCTATGTCGGTGGCGATAAACCGTTTGTTTGCAGGTGCGGGGTCTACAAACATCTTCTTAACCCATCCATGTCCTCTACCACCTGGGTTGGTTGTAGCTCTTTGGAATAGAGGTAGGTCTGGGTCGGTGGTACGCAGACGTGAACGCATGTAGTTCCATGCAAACGGCGTGGCGTACTGGGTAAGTTCGTCAAAGGCTATATAGCTGAACGCTAGACCTTGGTAACGCAGAACGTCTTCGTCACGTTCAAGGTAGGTCATCCACAGTTTAGCACCGCTAGGAAATACCCACTGAGACTTCTTTTCTTGCCACTTAGCCCCAGGGTATATCTTGGGGTACATTTCCTGTGACTTCCAGATCAGTTCCCGTAATTCGTCGTTAGTACGACGCAGGATAATCCCGTTGAAGTTCTTATTATGGAAGTAGCGCATCGGGTCGGCTAGTAGTCCATAGGATTTACCGCCACCCGCTGCCCCGCCGTATAGTACCTCACGTTCAGAGGCTGCAAGAAAGTCCGTCTGGGGGCCTGGATTTGGTTGGAATACAACCTCACGCTCTTGCTGTTCTAACGTGATAGCACCAAAGTCTAGGGTATCCGATACACTCTGGTATTCTTCTTCAGCTTCTTTGTCTGTACCTAGACGTTCCGCAAGCTTGTTTTCCATCATAGTTCTGACACGCTTGGTATCAGCTATCTTGCGGCGTAGACGAGCCTCTTCTTTTTCATCTTTAGTTTTGGGCTTCGTCTTATTGTTTTCACGCTTTAACTGGCGAACACGCTTACTCTTGGGGCGGTGTAGCTTCCAGATATTACGCAGGCCTTGGTGCGACAATTGACGTTCAACTTTGTCGTTGAGCCAATCAGTCACCTTCCTACCGCTATAACCTTCATCAAGATAATCCATAGCCTCTTCAACTTTGGCTACGATCTCTTCATCAGGCACTAAAACCAGTGGGTCATCGTCACTTGGCTTGTAGGCGTAGGGAATGCGTTGTGTGGGGTTCTTGCGGGTTTTATTGGGCCACGTCATCAGCTTTAGGCGGTAGTATAAACATGCCACCACCATTGTTGGTGACCTCTACCTTTTCTTTCTTAACTAAACCAGTACGATCTAGCACTTCCCTAGCTGCATTGATTGCGTTCCTTGCCCCTAACGCAGTTGGATCATCCAAGACACCTAGTAGGCCGTGCGCTGCTTTGGGCGCATTCATTGCCAACATCATAGATGCCTGTTCGATGATTTCTTCTTTCAGAGGTATGGTAACCTCAGAAGCTTTTGTACCCTTTGAATAGCCTGCAATGTCCATAGCCTTGCGGATGTTACCACGGGCCTCACCCATCAGGGCGTCTAGGAAAGCTTGCTGCTTTTCTGTGTATTCTTTCTTCGGGGTATCCATCTTTTACCTCAAATAAACAAACGCCAAACCAACGGCACCTGTACAAACCATCCAGAACAAACGCTCTGCGAAAGCAATCTTTTGCTCTCTAGCAATCGCCTTACGTTCCATTTCATCCATCCGTGTATCAATCTTGTGGATACAGTCGTCGAATTTATCCATACGCTTGAATAGAGTTAGCATCCGCTCTTCCATACGGGCCATTGCGACAACTGCTTCTGATAATCTATCAAGTTTCTCTTCCATCCGACTAAGACGATCTTCGCTCATCGTTTCTTCCCTGATTTCTTCTTGGGCCAACCTTTTTGCATATCTTTGTATGCTTTAGGGCTGATGGTACTGTTTTTCTTAGAACGGCTTGTGCCTGCTTTCTGACGCTTCTGGATGTTCTTAACTAGGGACATAGGTTCACCATTTCTTGCAGGACCAATACCGTGCGGTAAACTTGTCCTTTGCTGTATCGCAGTTATGCCTTGCACGGAAAGACTTACGACGTGCAGGACTGTCTTTCTTAATTTCCATGTTCTGGTCACCGAAGCGTACAAGCTTTACCTGATCGTCTTTCTTCGCCAACACAGCAAACTTCTTAGCTGCATCAGGAGTACGCTTCGGTTTGTTGTACCCGCTAAATGTTTCGCCCCGATACTTCAGGCGACCACTAGGTGTACGTTCAACATCTTTGGTTGTAGCCATCTTAAAAAAACCAGTAGTAAAATCCTGCGCCTATGCCGCCCCAAACAACAACAACGATAAATATCCAAGTCAGGACCTCTATCATCTCCTGCCGTTCTTTTTCCCGCTGACGCTGCGCTTCCTTACGTGCCTTACGAGCTTGAGCTTGATACTCCACCCAAGAATCGTATAACCCAGGCCGACCAAAGAGCCGCATGTGGGACTGAAGGGCCGCTTTTTGCTGTGCGATCTTTTCCAGTGCCAAGAACTCTTCCAAATCGTTAGAATCCTTACCCATCATCTTATTTAATGGGTTTTTCTTCTTTTTATCTGCTTTAGCTTTTAGGTCCTCTTCAGCACCTACAAAAGCTGCAATAGATTTAGCGCAGTCGGCTAGTTCCTTGGAATTGGATATTGCCGATTTTATCACGCCGAAAGCGGCATTTGCCGCCGCCAGTTCCGCTAACATCCCCTAGCCCCTAAACTTGATCCCCTGCTACTTCGATTGCTTTGCAGGACCCAAAGGCAAACTTACCCTCTTCCTGCCGCTGAAATAAAAAGGATTGAAGACTGACGTTACACTCATTCGCTTCAAAGAAGCTCTCCCGATAAGCGTACACAGTACAATCAGTAACCACAGGGCTATTGCACACAACCGCTATGGCTACCCACGTAATCATTTCTTTTTCTTCTTCATGTAACCGCCATTAGAAGCACCAAGCTTTTTAGCTTTCTCAATCTTCATATAGCCGCCCATGTTCATCTGAGGCTTCTTGGATGCAGGATTAGATGCACCGCATTTAGCTTTCGTCATTTTCATTAGAACGCTCCAAATCTATCAAGTAATCTACAGGCTCCACAGCCTTGGCTGCTTCCTCTGTCTCAAAATATTCATCATAACCACGAAAGATCAGATCATCGTCTGCTGCCTGTGCGGAAGTAATCAAACCTTCCTCTAAAAGCAGATCACGGACACGCTCTAGAGATAACTCTTGACCTGTCCGTTCTCTGATAGCAGCACGAATATAAATTAGGTTAATCAACCTGTATTACCTTCTATTGTATCATCGCAGGGTATAGTAAGTCAACCACTTAATTAAATGGCGTACTTATGCATTTTTTTATTGACGAGTGAGCGTTTAATTGTTATAATTTCATTACTAGCCGACGGCGGTAATATACATATAGCTCTAAGGTAATAGCTCTAAGCTAATAGCTTTATAGCCGATTTAGTCCTACCGACCGTTGTGAACAATGTCCCAAATCTGACTACGACCAATACCGATATCTTTAAGCTCTGCATCAGACAAATTATGTAGCTGCCACATAGCAACACGACGCATCTGAGCTTCCTGAATCGACTTAACAATCTTTTTAACAATACCCATCTTAAAACTCCTATTAACTAATGGTTTCGCTAACACTATTATAGCACCATCTAGTTAGTAGGAGTTTTGCTATTTAAGAAGTCCCGTTATGCATTTTAGCATATTCTAAAGCTTGTTCTAGAATAGCAGGATCATCTCTGAACTTACCCATTCCAATGTTACACTCATTACACAAGTAATCTCTAAACATACCTGTTTTGTGACAATGATCTAATCGCCACGGAGTAAAATCTCTTTCCGCAAACTTACCGCCAAACACATTTGTAATGTCTACCTCTGAACGCTTACAAACAGGACATACATGATCTACGGGAATAGGGTTCTCACTCTTCAACCTTTTAATATTAGCAGAATGCTTCTTGCGGCACCCATTACAATAAGACTGATAAGACTTCTTAACCTTAAAGTTCGTACCACATGTAGGACACCTCTTCATGCCCTTCACCATAGGCTTCGGTGCAAGCTCTTCAGGCTCGAAGAAGGATAGCTGCATCAGTCTACATCAAATAGTCTGCCTACAGCGTTAGTGCTGTCCTCTATATAAGCCGCTTTCTCTCGCAGGGTTTCCGCATGACGGGATAACTCATGCGCTACCATATACAAATGCTGATAACCTTCGGTATCGCTATAGTCTTCAATCATCTCTTCGATAACATCAGACATATCTACCCTGACCTCTACAGGATCATCATCCTCACCAAGGTAAATAACATTCACAATAGAACTATTGCCGTTCCGATCTACCTCAAACTCATTCGTGCAGTAGATCGTAATGTTCAGATCAGCCTGAACTAACTTATCTTCATATTCGCTCATAGAAAGAGCCTTCAGTACGAACAGGACAAGGCCTGTACCACAATATTAGCTAAGTGGCATAGCTAAGTCAATAAGACTTTGCAAAAACTTTGCAACTTATCCTACTAACTTTGCAAACTTTAGCTAAGTATGTTGACGCTTTCTCAGCCTACAGCACAAAGGCGAAGGTTGTTTACAGGTCCTAAAACCCAAAATTGGGGAACGCTCGTATACGGTACGGGTACACCCCCCCATGGCACATGCCCCGCCCCCAGATCAACCGCAACCCATAGCAACCCCCTGATTTTATTGGGGTTTTTATCAACTGGTAATTCAATGTTATAGGTGGCCAAGGGTTAAAGCTTTGAATCTATAAATAAAAAATAAAGCTTTTGAGATTTGGTTTTAAAAAAAGAGAAAGAAAGAAACCAAACGCAATAACCCCGCCCCAAATAGGGGCCTTGGTTTTCGTTGATAGTTTTTTAAAGCGATAGCGGGGGCCGTTGCGGTGCATGTTTTAGCCCCGACGTTTAGCCCGTGTTTCTGCCCTGCCCTTGCTTTCGTTTCTGCCCCCGCCTTTCCCCCGACGTTTCCCTTTGCCTATCGCTTTATCTTTCGGCCTTGGCCTTTCCCTTTCGGCCTTTCGTTTGGTGCTAATCGTTTCAGGCCTTTGGTTCTATCCCCGCCAAGGCCTTAAACCCCTTTCAACGTAATAGCCCCTGACAGGCGATATAAGCCCCGCCTGATAGGGGGAAAGCTTATGTCATATGGTAACATAGCGGCGGGGATTGTTAAGGGCTTTATACGGGGCTTAAAACCGCCCCTTTTTAGGTGGGGCGAAAATCTTTGTCGTTGTACATAAAAAAAGCCCCCTATTTGGGGGCCTGTTCTATCCGATAACATAGGGGAATATTTCCCCCGTTCGTTCAAAATATTCCTTTTCGGCCTTTTCCTGCCGCAATGCCTGTTTGGCAAAGGGCAATATATATTCAATATCTTTTGCGGTTTCAGGCATTGTTTCTTTCAAATCAGGAATAAGGGTTTTTTCCAAATATTCGCAATGCGCCAATAATTCCGAAATAAGAACAGGGGGTTCATGTTTATTCATTTGCTTTCCCCTTTCATCAACAGGGCTTTCAATTCGTCAACTGTCCATTGTGATTTGTGGGATAATTCCGAAAGGGTTAAATTCAAATTATTATCATATTCTGCGATAACGTCGGATTTATCCCAACGGCCTTTGAAACCGCAACCCGCAAGAAACGGGGTTTCATAAATGTTAGTCATCACATTTCCCCCTGCATTACTTGCGAAAATGTTTTCATAAAATCGGAAACATTGGGATAGAAAGGCAATGGATCAGAAACGCCCTTTTCTGTAATGATTGCAATTTCGTTGCAAAGCATTTCCCCGCTATCATCATAATGTTGCGCAATGGATAGCAAGGCCCCGTTTTTTAGTTTTAGTTTCACGTTGTTTCTTTTCATTGGTCATTTCCTTTTCAGTTTAGGTTTGGTTGCAAATGGTCGCAAATGGTCGCAATGTGCAACCCAATGCCCCCGACTATTGCAGGGGCTAAGGGTTAAACATTAACGCAGATATTTATTAACCATTTCGTTATGGCGTTCACGCCCTTTGACCATTGCGAAATATTCCCCGTTTATTTCATCCTGCAATTTTTTATAGTCGGGGCAATTTTTGATTGCGTCAAATTTCGCTTGGTTTTCTGCAATCATTTTTTCAATGCGTTGCATTTCTTTTCTATGCGCTATTGCGTCGGGGGTATTCCCGTTGCGAATATCCGCAAGTCGTTTTTCGTGTTTCGCTTGCGCTATTCTTTCCCGCCGATCATCAAGGGCAATGATTGTAATTGCGATTAACAGGGCAACGGTAACACAAAGGGCAAGGGCTAGAATAATTTGTACAGGGGTAATCATATTATTGCCCCCCGAATTGTAGATCAAACGCCGCAACTTTGATTGCATCAATTTGCTTTTGATTTGTTGCTGCACGAATAAGGCGGGAAACCGATTGCAAGAAAGAGTCGGTGTTTCCCACGTTCAAATGCCCCGCTGCAATCTCTAAAGCTTTGGTTTGTTGTTTGGTCATCATTGGTCTAGTTCCTTTCAGTTTAGATTAATATTCAAAGCCCACAAA